>Ga0302326_10000614_pt1 | contig 97508 bp, 97 predicted proteins | sample Palsa_T0_3_FD_202264 | JGI IMG/M metagenome (GOLD analysis project Ga0302326, IMG submission 202264) | Peat permafrost microbial communities from Stordalen Mire near Abisko, Sweden - Palsa_T0_3 | ecosystem: Environmental > Terrestrial > Soil > Palsa > Peat permafrost | place: Sweden: Abisko... | reverse complement strand
GCGACCTCCCTGCGCATCAGCGTGCCTGGCTGGTGTACGGCAGCAGCGCCATCTCGCGCGCGTTCTTGATCGCCGTGGCGACGTCGCGCTGGTGCTGCGTGCAGTTGCCGGAAACCCGTCGTGCCCGGATCTTGCCGCGGTCGGAGATGAACTTCCGCAGCAGCCCCGTGTCCTTGTAGTCCACGTGGGTGATCTTCTCCTGGCAGAACAGGCAGACTTTCTTCTTTGGCTTACGAATTGGCGGCTTGGCCATCGTGGTGCTCCTCGGCAGAGCCCCGCCTCAGCGGGGATGGTCGTTTCATCCGGCGGAAATGACTGGCAGTGGATATCGGCATAGTGGATACGGCAACGGGCGTGCCGCCGGCGGCTCGCCCAGGCGAATCCCGCCCAGGATCAGAACGGCGGCTCGTCGCTGAACCCGCCATCGCCGGCTGACCCGCCACGGGCATCGGATGCCCACGGGTCGTCGGCGGGAGGGCGCCCTCCGGCGGCTCCACCATACCCGCCCTGACCGCCAGGGCCGGCCTGGCCGCCACCGCCGCTACCGCCGCCGAACCCGCCGGTGGAGCGGCTGGACTTGGTGACCTTCGCCGACGCGTTGCGCAGCGAGGGACCGACCTCGTCGACCTCGACCTCGTAGACGGTGCGCTTCTCGCCTTCCTTAGTCTCGTACGACCGCTGCCGGAGCCGGCCCTGCACGATCACCCGCATGCCCCGCTGCAGGCTTTCCGCGACGTTCTCCGCGGCCTGCCGCCAGACATTGCAGGAAAGGAACAGCGAGTCGCCGTCCTTCCACTCGTTCGTGGTCCGGTCCATGAACCTCGGCGTGGAGGCGATGCGGAACGTGGCCACCGCCTGGCCGGTCGGGGTATAGCGGAGCTCGGGGTCGCCGACGAGGTTGCCGACGATGGTGATGGTCGTGTCGCCTGCTGCCATCGGGATACTCCCGGTCTTTCAGATGGGTGGGTTGCGGCCCGGGTGGGCCGCGTGTCGGGTCAGTGGATCTCGGGGCGCATGATCTTGGTCCGCAGGATCGCCTCGTTCAGGTTCAGCTGGCGGTCAAGCTCCTTGACGGTATCCGGCTCGGCAGTCAGGTCGATGACCGCATAGATGCCCTCGGGCTTCTTGTCGATCTCGTAGGCAAGCCGCCGCCTGCCCCAGACGTCAACCTTGTCCACCACGCCTCCCGCGGTGGTCACGACCCTCAGGAACTGCTCAAGCGACGGCTGGACGGTACGTTCCTCAAGCGAGGAATCAAGGATGATCATCATCTCGTAATGGCGCATGGGCTTTACCCGCCTCCTCTGGACTGGCGCGGTCACGGTCTCTCCGTGACAGGAGGAGCCGCTCGCCACCGGGACGGTGACCTTACGCGGCCGGGTCAGCTTACCAGGGACCCAGCGTCAGCCCGCCACTGCCGAAAACCTCGCAGACCATCGAGAACGCACGCCATGATGGTGCTCCCGCCCCCAGCGGCGCCGCCATCCCGGGGGCACCGCAGGATTCCACCCCTGATCCGGCGGGAAGACACCAGGTTGACAGAGATAATCAGGGGAAAGCGCCCTTCCAAGGGGGTGGCAGCCATGCCTGACACCATCAAGGCCGGCCTCGGCCGGATCAAGGCCGGCTCGGTCCGGCCGGAACTCACCCTGGACACCGACGGCAAGCCGCATCCGGTGCAGAGTGCCCTGACCGCGTTCACCCTGCTGGGCGGCGCCCTCGCGTTCGCCACCGGCCTGATCGTGGTCATGCACGTGTTCGCCCTGGTGCTCGGCGTGGCCGCGCTCGTGGTCGGCCTCTATACGCAGATGATCTCGGTAGCGAGACCGCAGCGGGTCGTCCTGATGGCCGGTGTGGTGGCCGCCTTCGTCGGGACCTGCCTCGCCATCGCGCACGGCGGCTTCGGCTGACCTGACGCGCCCGGTCAGCGCTGGCGCCCGACCCGCGCTGGCGGCCGGTCCGGCGTTAGGCTCGGGGCATGGTGCGGATCGGAGCACATCTCCACGACGGTGACCCGCTGACCGAGGCGCTCGCGATGGGCGCGGATGCCGTCCAGTTCTTCCTCGGCGACCCCCAAGGCTGGAAGGCCCCCACGTTCCCCGGCGACCCGGCCGAGGTTCGCGCGGCGTTCGCGGCGGCCGACGTGGACGCGTACATCCACTCGCCGTACGTGATCAACGTCGCGTCGCCGAACAACAGAATCCGGATCCCCAGCCGGAAAATCCTGGCCCAGCAGCTGGCGGCCGCTGCCGCCATCGGCGCGAAGGGCCTGATCGTGCACGGCGGCCACGTGACCGCCGGGACGGATCCGCAGGAGGGGTACGACAGCTGGCGGAAGGCGGTCGAGCGGATCGACCGGCCGCTGCCGATGCTGATCGAGAACACGGCAGGCGGCGACGGCGCGATGGCCCGCGGCCTGGACGGCATCGCCCGGCTCTGGGAGGCGGTCACCGACGGCGCAGGTGACGACGGCGGCGAGGTCGGCTTCTGCCTGGATACCTGTCACGCGAACGCGGCAGGCGAGGACCTGGCCGACGTCGTCGACCGGGTCAAGGCGATCACCGGCCGGATCGACCTCGTGCACTGCAACAACTCACGCGACGAGTTCGGCTCCGGCCGCGACCGGCACGCGGGCCTGACATCCGGCACGATCGACCCCGCGCTCATCCTCGGCGTGGTGCGGGCGGCCGGCGCGCCGGTGATCTGCGAGACGCCGGACCCGGCCGCGGACATCCGCTGGCTACGCAGCCACCTGGCCCGCTAGCGCGCCGGTCAGGTAATCAGGCAGCTCACGAGAACTAACAGCGTCGCTGGGACTCCGCTGCGGTAAGTGCGACAGCAAAGTCCCAGCCACGCTGCTGGCCCTCCGCCAGTCGGCTGGCCCTCCGCCAGTCCGCTGAGGTCACCGTAGCCGGAGCCGCACCACCCGCTGCGAACAGGAATCAGCACGCCCGATGTGGCCCGCTGGCACCACGCCAGAAACCCGACCCGCCACTTGACCGGCGCTCTAGCCCTGGCTAAGGCTTGGAGCAGGTACCTTGCCAATCGGGCTAGCCGCGGTGGGGCCGGCAGCCGAACGGCTGGGTGCAGCTGGGGGACGGGCTGGGACCGGGGGTCTGGCTGGGAGTCGGGCATGGCTGCTGGCCGAGGGCCGGCGTGCAGGACGGGCTCGGGGACGGGCTCGGGGACGCGTGATGGTGATGGTGCACGGGCGCGGGCGGGACCTGGACCCATTTGCTGCCGGAGAACGGCGGGGTCGGGAGCGGCTTGATCGGCAACTGCGCGAACTCCTTCTCCGCGAACGTGTGCCAGATCAGCGCAGGCCAGGTGCCGCCGTACCCGCCTTCGGCCTGCCCGCCGAGCCCGTTGAGCGACTGGGTCTTTGGCTTGTTCGTGAAGATGCCCACCGCGAGGCTGTACTGCGGGATCGCGCCGATGAAGAAAGCGGACTGGGCGTTGTTCGTGGTGCCGGTCTTGCCGATGATCGACCGGCCGTCGGTCATCGCCGCGTTGGTTGCCGTGCCGTAAATGGTGTCGAAGGAGAGTGCGTAGTCCACATCGGCGGCCTCGCCCGGCGTAAGGACGGGGTACTTCACGATCCTCAGCGGTACCTGGGTCCCGGTAGAAGTCGTGATCTTGCTGATCACGTGCGGGGTAGCGTACTCGCCATCCGCTGCCAGGGCGGCGAACGTGTTGGCCTGTTCCTCGACCGTGAGCGACGCCTGGCCGAGCGCTATGCCCGACTGGCCCAGCATGTGCTGCAGCCCCGAGCCGGCCGGGTAGTCGGCCGTGTTGACCCCGAACTGCTTGGCCATGTCGATGACGTTCTGCGTGCCGACCCGGTGGATTAGGTCACCGTAGGCCGTGTTCAGCGACAGTGCGCTGGCCTGGGCGACGCTGACCGGCCCGTCGGCCTCGTCGCTGGAGAAGTTATACCAGCCATCCGGCGGACTGGTCGGGCACGAGGCCTGAGTGATCCCGGTAACCCGCACGGAGGGCACCATCGGGAACTGGTCGTCCGGCGAGCAGATCGCCGAGTAGCCGTCCAGGATGCTGGTCTTGACGTTCATGCCCTCGTGCACGGCCGTTGCCAGCACATAGGGCTTGAACGACGAGCCGACCTGGTTCCTGCTCTGGGTGGCCATGTTCAGCTGGCGCTTGGCGTAGTTGGGCCCGCCGTACATGGCCACGATCGCGCCGGTGCCCGGCTTCTCGAGTATCGCCCCGATGTTGGCGTACTTATACAGCGGCACGCCGCCGCTGCGCATCGCCTGCTTGTTCTCGCGGACCGACTGATAAAGGGCCCTCATCATGGGCTGGCTGAAGGTAGTGACGATCTTCAGCCCGCGGCTGTAGATCTGCGCCTGCGTGTAGTGGTACCTGTTCTCGAGCTCAAGCTCGACCGCCTGCATGATGTAGCCCCGGTAGCCGGTCCAGCCGTTGCTCCGCTGGCCCCTGGCGAGCTTCGGGAATCCGTGCGCGCTCACCGCGTTCTCCTGCTGCTGGGTGATGGCGCCATCCCTGACCATGTTGCTCAGCACGTAGTGCCAGCGGGCGACCAGCGGCGCGTAGCCGGGGGTGCGCGGTGCCGGGTCGAAGAAGCCAGGCTGGTTGATCATGGCGGCCAGCATCGCGGACTGCGCGATGCCGAGCTTGCTGGCGGGCTTGCCGAAATAGGTCTCGGCGGCGGCGCCGACGCCATAGGAGTCATCGCCGAGGAAGATCGTGTTGAGGTAATTCGTCAGGATCCAGTCCTTGGACTTCTCGTGCGAGAGCTTGATCGCGACGAGGATCTCCTTGAACTTGGTGCCTATCGTCCGGGAGGTCCCGATGTTGGTGTAGTAGTTCTTGGCGAACTGCTCGGTGATCGTGGATCCGCCCTGCAGGCCGCCGCTGCCGAAGATGTCCTCGTACGCGGCACGGCCGATGCCGGAGACCGATATCCCGCCCTCACTGTAGAAGTGCCGGTCCTCGGCCGCGATCACGGCCTGCTTGAGCACCTGCGGGATCTGTGCTGACGTGAGCAGCTGCCGGTTCGTGCCCGTGTCGAAGGTTCCCACCCGGGTCTTGCCGTTGCTGAAGTAGACAACAGAGGACTGCTGCAGTGCCGCCTCGGAGATCTCGTTGGGGATCGTTGTCCGCTGGTAGAGGATGACGAGGCCGATGATGACGACGAGCATCACCACCGCGCACGCCGCGGCGACGATCGCGGCAGCCTTCCGCAAGGTCCAGTGCCGCCACCAGCTTCCCTTCACCCGCCGTCGCGGCGGCCGGCCGTCGTGACCGCCGCCCGGCCCGCCACCGCCCGGCCCGCCGGCACCGTAGCCGGGATCCGCGTGCCGGCTGGCCAGCCGCGCCCGGATGCCGGTCCGGTCGATCGCCCGTTCCCGCAGCCCCGCGGCCGACCCGGCGGCCGGCGCGGCGTAGCCGCCAGCGCCGCCGTAGTCGTTAGCCCAGCTGTAGCCCTTCGCGCTGCTGTACCCGTCCGCGCTGCTGTACCTGTCCGCGGTGCTGTACCCGTCCGCGCTGTGCCGATTCGGCGCGCTGTACCCGTTGGTGCCGATGCGCCCGTTCGTGCCGCTGGGTGCGCCGTAGCCGTCCGCCGCGCTGTACCCGTCCGCCGCGCTGTACCCGTTCGTCCCCCGGCCCCGGCCGTTGTCCCGGCCGGGGCGCGCGCCCGCGCGCCCGGCCTGCCCGGCGGCATCGCGATCCGGCTCCTGGCCGAAGTCCTGGCGACCGCGCGTGCCGCGCCAGGGCCGGTCACCGCGATCGCGATCGCGGCCGTCACGGCCGGCCGATCCGCGCTGATCCTGCCAGTACGGCCCGGCAAAGTCTGGATTACTCAAGCGTCCTCGCTGGTCGGGGGATGAGCGGTCACGGGCGGGCAACGGTCCTGCCGGGAACTCACGGTACCCGGCAGCAGATGTCCTCCCGGCAGGTTAGGCGGGTTCCGCCCGCGCCGTCTGGAGTGGCCGCTCGGTGCTGCCGCGAGGTGAGTGGCCAGTCCGCTCACTCACCGGCACGGGCACGCCGACCACGCCGGGCCTGCTGCTCGCCCGTGCCGAGTACATACGACGACGCGAGATGATTCCAGGCACAACTCTGACAGACCTCAACCACGTAGACCCGGAACTCGGCGTATTCCGTCGCCATTTCCGCCAGTTCCGATCCCTGCTTTACCCGTCCCTCATACCGCCCGAGCTCGTCGCCGTAGACGTAGGTGACATGGGTGAGCTTGACCTTCCGGCAGATGGGACAGGCGGTGTCGGTGGGCTCCCCGTGGAATTTCGCGGCCCGCAGCAGGTACGGATGGGCGTCGCAGACATCGGTGACCGTGACGCGGCCCGCGAACACGGACGCGAGCGTCGCGCGCCGCGCGAGACCGTAGTCGACGACCGATCGCCTCATCCCGACAGATTACGACGGAACTTCGCCCAGGCCGAGCCCGGGTGACCGCGGAGTTGCGTCCTGGCACCACAGCACATATCTTTGCGATGTATCGAGCCGATACATCGGAGCGAGACATCAGGCATCGGGGCCAACGGCGGCACGCGGATGCTGTCCCTGAGCGCGACACGGAGGTGCGGAGGAGCGTGAGCAGCCAGCGTTCGGGCGTGCTTGAGCTCGCCGTGCTCGGGCTCCTGCACGAGACGCCCATGCACGGCTACGAGCTGCGCAAGCGCCTCAACGCCGTACTCGGCGCTTTTCGAGCCTTCGGTTACGGGTCGCTGTATCCCTGCCTCAAGGGCCTGCTGGCCAGCGGGCTGATCGCCGAGGAGGTGATCGCCAGCGCGCCGAAGCCGCTGGCCGGACGCCGGTCGAAGATCGTGTACCGGCTGACGGCTGACGGCAAGGAGCGCCTGCAGGACCTGCTCTCTCAGGCAGGGCCCGCGGCGTGGGAGGACGACGGGTTCGGCGTGCACTTCGCTTTCTTCGGCCAGACCCGGGCAGACATCAGGCTGCGGATCCTGGAGGGCCGCCGCTCCCGGCTTGAGGAAAGGCTGGAGAGCGTCCGCGCGGCCGTGTCCAGGACGCGGGAGCGCCTGGACAGCTACACCCTCGAGCTGCAACGGCACGGCCTGGAGTCGGTCGAGCGGGAAGTGCGCTGGCTTAACGAGCTGATCGCCTCGGAGCGGCAGTCGGACGCCGAGTCCGGACGCGGCCCCGGGGGTCATACAGAAGGCGGCACGGCAGGCACGGCTGGCTGAGGCCGGCATGATGCCGCCGGTGAGCGGCAGGAGATAAGGAGCAGTCCTCATGGGTTCGGTACGGGTAGCCATCGTTGGCGTCGGAAACTGCGCGAGTTCCCTTGTCCAGGGCGTCGAGTACTACAAGGACGCTGACCCGGACAGCCGGGTACCCGGCCTGATGCACGTCCGATTCGGTCCGTATCACGTCAGCGACATCGAGTTCGTCGCCGCGTTCGACGTTGATGCCAAGAAGGTCGGCCGCGACATCGCCGAGGCGATCGTCGCGAGCGAGAACAACACCATCAAGATCTGCGACGTGCCGCCCACCAGCGTCACGGTGCAGCGCGGGCCGACGATGGACGGGCTGGGCGACTACTACCAGGAGGTCATCACCGAGTCCGATGACCAGCCGGTTGACGTGGCCCAGGCGCTCAGGGACGCGCGGGCCGACGTGCTCGTGTCCTACCTGCCGGTGGGCTCCGAGGACGCGGACCGCTATTACGCGCAGTGCGCCATTGACGCTGGCGTCGCGTTCGTCAACGCGCTGCCGGTGTTCATCGCCTCCGATCCGGCGTGGGCACGGAAGTTCACCGAGGCCGGGGTGCCGATCGTCGGGGACGATATCAAGTCGCAGGTAGGCGCGACGATCACGCACCGGGTGCTGGCCAGGCTGTTCGAGGACCGCGGCGTCGAGCTGCTGCGCACTTACCAGCTCAACTTCGGCGGCAACATGGACTTCATGAACATGCTGGAGCGCAAGCGGCTGCTGTCGAAGAAGATCTCGAAAACCCAGTCGGTCACCTCGCAGATCCCGCACGAGATGGAGAAGGCGGCCGTGCACATCGGCCCCTCCGATTACGTTCCCTGGCTGGACGACAGGAAATTCGCGTATGTCCGGCTCGAGGGCCGGGCCTTCGGCGACGTGCCGCTCAGCCTTGAGTACAAGCTCGAGGTCTGGGACTCGCCGAACTCGGCCGGGGTGATCATCGACGCGGTCCGCGCCGCCAAGATCGCCAGCGACCGCGGTATCGGCGGGCCGATTCTGTCGGCGTCGTCATACTTCATGAAGTCGCCGCCGCAGCAGTACGACGACGACACCGCCCGTGACCTGGTAGACAAGTTCATCCGCGGCGAGGTCGAGCGCTGAGCCATAGGCTGACCGTGTGTCCAGCCCGGCAGATCGCGGCACCGAGCCGGCTGCCTCCGGCGATAAGCCGCCCGGGCGGGCGAGAAAGTCCTCGTTCCTGAGCGACCTGCGCATCGTGCTGGTCGAGCAGAACTTCCGGCGGCTGTTCGCGACTCGCCTCGTGTCGCAGACCGGCGACGGGCTTTTCACCGCCGGACTCGGCGGTTATGTCTTCTTCAGCTCGACCAACTTTCCCAACCCAGTTTCCGGCGCGGCGGCATTCGCGGTGCTCTACCTCCCTTACTCGCTGGTGGGCCCCTTCGCCGGCGTGTTCATCGACCGGTGGTCGCGTCGCCAGATCCTGGTCTGGTCGGCCCTGATCCGCTCCAGCTTCGTGGCGCTGACCGCCGGGCTGATGGCCTCCGGAGAACTCGGAATCCCGCTCTACGCCGGGGTGCTCGCGGTGCTCGGCGTCAACAGGTTCTTCCTGTCCGCGCTGTCAGCCGCGCTGCCGCACGTGGTCCCCGAGGGCAAGCTGGTGATGGCCAACTCGGTATCGCCGACGGCCGGCGGGATCATGGCGATCCTCGGCGGGCTCGTCGGACTCGGCGTGCACGTGGCAACCGGCGGCGGCCGCGGTGAATACGCTCTCACCCTGCTCGCGGCGGGGTGCTGCTATATCGTGGCTGGCCTGGTGGCCTCCACCATGCGCCGCGACTTGCTCGGCCCGCATCACGGCGCCGGGGAGCAGCGGCCCGGCCGGGTTCTGCAGGAAATGAGCGCCGTAACAGCCGGGCTGGCCGCAGGCGCGCGTTACCTCTGGCGGCGCCGCGGCGCGGCGGCCGCGCTCGGCGCAACCGGCGCTCACCGGTTCCTGTACGGGATCTTGTTCCTGATGTCGCTCCTGCTCTACCGGAACTACTTCTACCGCGGGGCCGGCGCCAATGCGGCACTCGGCCACTACGCGGTGCTCACGATCGCCTCGGGAATCGGCTACGCGGCCGCGGCGTTCGTCACGCCGCAGGCGACCAGGCGGCTGGCCAAGCCCGCCTGGATCGCCCTGCTGCTGATCGCCGCCGCGGTCGTCGTCGGACCGCTCGGCCAGACTTTCGATCAGGTTGCCTTCCTGGCCATGGGTTTCTGCCTCAGCCTGATCGGGCAGAGCGTGGCGATCTGCGCCACGACGATCATCCAGGAGCAGGTGGAGGACGGCTACCGCGGGCGCGTCTTCTCGTTCTATGACATGACCTTCAACGTCACGTTCGTCCTCGGGGCCGTGCTGAGCGCGGTTTTCATGCCCGTGACCGGGAAGTCCCAGGCGATCATCGGCCTGGTGGCGGTGGGATATGCACTGGCCGGCGCCGGCTACTGGCTGCTCGGCCGTCAGTCCTCCGGGGACGGCGAGGCAGGGACGTCGAGCCCTTCGCCCGCTGCCCAGCGCAGCAGTTCCTGAGCTGCCCGCTGCGGGCCGAGCGGGCCGCGGTCCATGCGCAGCTCCAGCAGGTAGGCGTACGCCCTGCCCACCAGCGGCCCCGGCCCGATGCCCAGGATGCGCATGATCTCGGTGCCGTCAAGGTCCGGCCGCAGCCTCGCCAGTTCCTCCTGCCCGGCGAGCACGGCGATGCGCTTCTCCAGGTCGTCGTAGGACCGGGCCAGCCGCTGCGCCTTGGCCCTGTTCCTGGTCGTGCAGTCGGCCCTGGTCAGCGCGTGCAGCCGGGTGAGCAGCGGGCCCGCGTCCGTGACGTACCTGCGGACCGCCGAGTCCGTCCACTCGCCCGACCCGTAGCCGTGAAACCTCAGGTGCAGCCCGATCAGCCGGGACACGTCCGCCACCACGTCCTTCGGGAAGCGCAGCGCGGTCAGCCGGGATCTGGCCAGCTGGGCACCGACCACCTCGTGGTGATGAAACGCGACCCGGCCATCCGGCAGCAGCGACCGGGTGGCCGGCTTGCCGACGTCGTGCAGCAGCGCGGCCAGCCGCAGCACCAGGTCGGGCTGCAGGCCGTACCGCCCCTCCAGCTCGATGGCCTGCCCGAGCACCGTGAGCGAGTGCTGGTAGACGTCCTTGTGCCGGTAGTGCTCGTCGGCCTCCAGGCGGAGCCTGGGCACCTCGGGGAGTACATACTCCGCCACGCCAGTGTCGACGAGCATCGCGACGCCGCGCGCGGGACCCCCGGGCAGCGCGGCCAGCATGAGCCTGGCCAGCTCGCCGGAGATCCGCTCCGCGGAAACGATCTCCAGCCTGGGCGCGAGCTCGGCCATGGCGGCGCGGAGCCCCGGCGTCGCCGAGAATCCCAGCTGGGCGGCGAACCTGGCGGCGCGGAGCATCCGCAGCGGGTCGTCGGCCAGCGAGTCCTGCGGCCTGCCCGGCGTCCTGAGCACGCGGTTCCGCAGGTCGCCGAGCCCGCCGAACAGGTCAACGAACTCATGCGACGGCAGCCGTGCTGCCATCGCGTTGATGGTGAAGTCGCGGCGCGCAAGGTCACCACGCAGCGAGGTGCCGTAGGCCACCGCGGGCTTGCGGGACTCGGGCACGTAGTGCTCGCTCCGGTAGGTCGTTATCTCCACGAGCACGTCCCCCTTCCGCAGCCCCACGGTGCCGTAGGCAATCCCGGCCGCCCAGGTCGCGTCCGCCCAGCCCTCGGTGATCTCCAGCACGCGCTCTGGCCGGGCGTCGGTGGTGAGATCGAGGTCGCGCGGGGGCCTGCCGAGAAAGGCGTCCCGCACCGGGCCGCCCACCAGGGCGAGCTCGTGACCGTGGCGGGCGAACAGCCGGCCGAGCTCGGTGGCGGCCGGCGCCGCGGCGGCGAGCAGCTGAGCGGCAGCTTTGCGCTGCTGCGGTGACGGGGAATCTGGCACGGGATTTGAGGGTAGGTCCTGCGCATAAGCTTGGGAAACCCGGGGAGCCCGGAGGAACCCGTGAAGGACGTTCGAAGGACGTTCTCAGCCAGCGCCCATAGCATTTCCGCATGTCCCGTCCGCGCTCGTGCCGTCCTTACGCGCGCCCGCGCAGGACGCGCCGCTGGCGGCGTGACACGCCACGCCGGGCCGCGTTCGGAGCGCAGGTGAGGCGGTCGGCGCTGGCGCTGGCGGTCAGCTCGGCGGCGCTGGCGCTCGCGGCCGCAGCCCCCGCGACGGCGGCCGTGGCCGGCCGGGGGCAGGGCAGCGGGCTGCCGGTCTCGCTGGCGATCACCTCGATCAGCCCCGGCTATGTCACGGCGGGCAAGCCGGTGCTGGTCACCGGATCGGTGACCAACACCTCCGGCGCCCCGATCTCCGGCCTCACCGTGCGGCTCCGGTCGTCCCGCACGCCTATCGCCAACCGGGATGGCCTCCAGCTCTACGCGGACGGCGCGACCGTCGCGGACTCCCCGGTGCCGGGGGCGGTCACGTCCATCACCGCGACGCTGGCCCCGCACGCCACCGCCACCTGGCTGATAACGCTGCGGGCAGCCCAGCTGCACCTGACCGATTTCGGGGTGTACCCGCTGGCCGCCGAGGCCGACAGCCCGGCAGGCGCTGCCCTGGTGACCAGCCGTACCTTCCTGCCGTTCTGGCCAGGCAGGCGGTCGCTCGACCCCGTGGGCCAGGAAATCGCGTGGATCTGGCCGCTGATCGGCCAGCCCCAGCAGTCCGCGTGCCCTGGCCTGCGCACCAGCAGCCTGGCGGCCAGCCTGGCGGCAGGCGGCAGGCTGGCCGGCCTGCTGGCGGCAGGACGCGCGTATGCCGCCAGAGCGCACCTGACCTGGGCGATCGACCCAGCCCTGCTCGCCGGCGCGCAGACCATGACCGCGCCGTACCAGGTCGGCGGCACCGCGACCTGCACCGGCCAGCGCACCCGGCCGGCCAGCCAGGCAGCACGGGCCTGGCTGGCCGGGCTGCGGTCAGCCACGGCCGGCCAGCCGGTATTCGTCACCCCGTTCGCGGACGTCGACGTGGCGGCGCTGAGCCACCGGGGCCTGAATGAGGATCTGGCCAGCGCGTTCCGCCTCGGCCGCGCGACGGCGAGCGAGATCCTGCACCGGAACTTCAGCCCGTCCCCCGGCGTGGCGGCGAGCGGGGACCCGGGAAAGCTGACCGGGCTGGCGTGGCCGGCTGACGGAATCGCCAACTACGGCGTCCTGAACAGCCTCGCCATCAGCGGGATCAGGACCGTCGTGCTGGACAGCACGACGATGCCGCCATCTCCCAGCCAGAACTTCACCCCGAGCGCGGCGACGACGACCCCGTCCGGGGTCGGCCCGCGCATGCACGTGCTGCTCTCCGACGACACGATCACCCAGGTCCTCGGCACCGCGGACCACGGCCCCGCGCCGCGGGGCACCTCCTTCGCGGTCGCGCAGCGCTTCCTCGCCGAGACCGCCATGATCGCCGCCGAGCGGCCGGAACTGGCGCGCTCCGTTGTCATCGCCCCGCCGCGCCGGTGGGATCCGCCGGCCGGCCTGGCCAGCGACCTGCTCGCCGAGACCGTCGCCGCGCCCTGGCTCCGCCCGGTCAGCCTCCGGCAACTCGCCGCCGCGGGACCGGGCGCGGGACAGGTGCACCGCGAGCTCCTGCAGGTGACGAGCAGCGACGAGCTGGGGCGCGGGCTGCTGGCGAGGGCACGGCAGCTGGATCGCAGCGCCGCGCTGCTGCAGCACATCCGGCTGCGGCCGGATCCGGAGCTGAGCCCCGCGATCATGGCCGTGGAGTCGTCGGCCTGGCGGGGCGACAGGACGCGGGCCCGGAAGGCTCGTGACCTCGCCGACCGGATCTCCGATTACCTGTCCGGCCAGCAGAAGTCGGTCGTGATCATCGGGCCGGAACGGGTCACCCTGGGCGGCCTGTCGGGCACGCTCCCCGTGTCCATCTCCAACGGCCTGCGCTACGCGGTGCGGGTCCGGCTCGCCGTGACCGTGCCCGCCAGCGGGCGCCTCGCCGTCGACGTCCCGCCGGGCCCGGTGATCGTGCCCGCCAGGTCCGACGTGACGCTCAAGCTGCACGTCCGCGCGGCAGCCGTGGGGTCGACCACCATCAGCCTGCGCCTGGTCACGCCGGGGGGCGCGCCGCTGCCCGGCTCGCCCGTCTTGCTGACTGTGCAGGCGACCCATTTCGGCACCCTCGCGCTCGTGATCATCAGCGCCGCGCTCGGCGTTTTCGTGCTGACCTCGATCCGGCGGGCATTCATTCGCGAACCGGGTGACCCGCCGCGGCCCGGCGCCGACGGGCCGGATCCCGGCGGGGCGGACAGCCCGGATCAGCCCGGGCTGAGCGGCGGAGCCGATAACGTCGTGAGTGACCGCGGTGATGACGAAGACCGACCGGAGGACCCGGATGAGTACGCCAGCCCCCCCGGCAGGACCGAGCGCCGCTGACAGCGGCGGCGGCCCGGCTGGCGGCGGCCCGGGCGGCTCCGTACTGGCGGGATCCCGCCAGTACGCGGCGGATCCGGCGGCCACCGCGGATCTGGCGGCCACCGCGGGCCCGGTGACCGGCTCGGCGCCAGGCTCCCCGCCCGATGACGACGCGAGCCTGGTCCGGTCCAGCGGGATCATGGCGGTCGGCACGCTCGCCTCGCGGGTAACCGGGTTCCTCCGCACGGCGGTGTTCGGGTACGCGCTGGGCGCTGGCGCCCTGGCCGACGCGTACAACAATGCCAACACGCTGCCGAACGTGGTCTACAACCTGGCTCTCGGCGGCATCCTGACCAGTGTCGTCGTTCCTCTTCTTGTCAACGCCTCTAAACGGGACGTCGACCGGGGCGAGGGATATGACCAGCGGATATTCACGCTGGGCGTGCTCGCTCTCGGCGGCATCACGCTCGTCGCGACGCTGGCAGCCGGACCGCTTGTCGAGCTATACGCGGCCTCAGTGCACGGCTCCGAGCGCTCCGTCATGGTGGTGTTCGCCTACTTCTTCATCCCGCAGATCTTCTTCTACGGGGTGAGCTCGCTGGCCGGGGCGATACTCAACGCGCGCGGGCACTTCGCGGCGCCCATGTGGACGCCGGTGGTCAACAACGTCGTGGTGATCGCGGTCGGCTTGCTGTTCATGTTCACGGCGGGCCTCGACCTCAGCACGAAGACGATTACGACTGGCCAGGTCCAGGTGCTGGGGATCGGCACCACCCTGGGGATCATCGTGCAGACGGCCGCGCTGATACCGGCGCTGCGCCGGGTGGGCTTCCGCTGGCGCCCCAGGTTCGACTTCCGGCGAGCCGAGGTGGCCGAGATAAGGCGGATGGCCGGCTGGATGTTCGGCTACATCGCCACCACCCAGGTGGCCTTCCTGGTCACCACCAGAGTGGCCAACGAGGCCGCCGTCAACGCGAATCACCTGCACGGAGCGGGCTACACCGACTACAGCTACGCCTGGCAGCTTTTCCAGATGCCGTACGCGATCGTGGGAATCTCGGTGATCACCGCGCTCTTGCCGCGGATGAGCGCGCACGCGGCCGAGCGAAGGTACGGACTGGTCAGCGGCGACTTCTCCACCGGCGTCAGGCTGTCGTCGGTGATCGTCGCGCCCGCCGCCCTCGTCCTGGCGCTGCTGGGACCTCCCCTGGCCGAGGTGCTGCTCGGGTACGGCAGCATGTCCTTCGCGGACGCACGGCAGCTTGGCTACGTGTTCGCCGTATTCTCGCTCGGCCTGGTTCCGTACATGATGTTCCAGCTGCTGCTCCGGGTGTTCTACGCGATGCACGACAGCCGCACGCCTGCCCTGATCGGCGTCCTCACCATGGCGGTGAATATCGCGGCCAACCTGACCGCGCTCAAGGTACTGCCCGCCGCGGACGTGGTAGCCGGGCTGGGCGCGGGCTTCGGTATCTCGAACCTGGTCGGCGCGATAGCCGGGTGGCGGATCCTGAGCCGGCGGATCGGCGGCCTGGACGGCAGGCGGATCGGGATAAGCCTGGTCAAGATGCACCTGTCTGCCATACCTTGCGTCCTTTTCGCGACCGCAGTGTCCGTCATGGTCGGCGCGGTGGTGCCGGCCGGAACGCTGTCTGCCCTGATTACGGTGGTCCTCGGCGGCAGCGGCGCGCTGCTGCTCTACGTGCTGTTCGCGAAGGCACTCGGGGTAACTGAGCTGAACGATCTCAGCTCAACGGTCGGCGCGCGGCTGCGCCGGTGACCGGACGTCTCCCAGAGGTAACGGTTTGCGATGGTAGGGTGCGCGAGCCGCCGGAGCGCCAGTCGCCCCTTAGCATGTTGTCCAGCACCAGGAATTTCCCCCGCCCGGCTAACCGCACGGGGCTCGGAAGGAGGTCGAGGGCCAGCCCGCTCTTGATGGGACGAAATGAGCACCTTTATCTCTGAGCCGGGAACCCGGCTCGGCGGCCGCTACCGGCTCGAGGACCGGATCGCCGCGGCTGGCGGCTGGGCTGCGTGGAAGGCGATCGACGAGATACTGGCCCGGGCGGTCACTGTCTTCACCTTCGCGCCCGGCTTTCCCCGGGTTACCGAGGTGGTGACGGCGGCGCGGGCGGCCAGCCGGCTGAATGACGCGCGGCTGACCCAGGTGTTCGACGTCGAGGACGACTGGGATCGCGCCTACATCGTGATGGAATGGGCAGCCGGGGAGCCGCTCGACGATCTTCTCGCGGCCGGCCCGCTCGACCCCTCGCGGGGAGCGCGGATCGTGGCCGAGGCAGCCGCCGCGCTCTCGGTGGCCCATGACGCCGGCCTGGCCCACCTCTGCCTGGTGCCCGGATCGCTCCGGTGGACGCCTGGGGGCGGGGTGAAGGTCGTCGGCCTCGGCATTGACGCCGCGCTGGCCGGCATAACCTCTGATGATCCTGCGCTCGCCGACACCCGCGGGCTGGCGAGGCTGCTCTATGCGGCGCTGACCGGTCACTGGCCCGGGCCGGACAGCCCTGACCTGCCGTCGGCGCCCGTTGCGGACGGGCTGCCGCGGAGCCCGCGGCAGGTCAGGGCGGGAGTTCCCGCCGCGCTTGACGACATCACCTGCCGGGCGCTGTTCCAGCAGGAGCGGCGTGGCGGCAGGGCGCTGACCAGCCCCGGGCAGCTGGCCGGCGCGCTGGCCGCCGCCATTCCGCCCGTCCCGCCGCCCCAGGCGGCCCCGCAGCGGGCGTCATCGCGGCCCAGGGAGTTCAGCGAGACCGGCCCGCTGGCGGCGAGGACCAGCGGGTACTGGCCACCCGACGGACCCCCGGCAGACCAGCGCGGCCGCCCCGGCGAGCCCGGGCCCGGCAGCCGGGCGCGGGCGTCGAGGACCAAGGCTGGCCTGATCGTCGCGGCCGGGCTGGTGGTCGTGGCGGCGGCGATAACGGGCGCGCTGGCATTCCGGCCGGGTCATCACCCCGGCCCGGCGGGCAGCCGCAGCCCGTCACCCAGCCAGTCGGCGACCACAGCGGCCAGCATCCTGCAGCCGGTCAGCGCGCGCGGACTCGATGAGACGAGCGCGGACGCTGGAATGGCGATCGACGGAAACCCCCGCACCGCCTGGCAGACCCAGTATTACCAGGGCAATCCGGTCTTCGGCGGCCTGAAGAAGGGCTCGGGACTGCTCCTCGACATGGGTCACGTGGTACGGCTGAGTTCGGTGAAGGTGGCGTTCGGCCCGACATCGGGAGCCGACGTGGCGATCGAGATCGGCAATAATGGCAGCTCCGACGCAGGGTTCACGACCGTCGCCAGCGCGGACAGCCTGCCGGGCGGCTCGCACACCTTCCGGTCAGCCTCCGCCGCGACGGGGCGGTACGTGCTTATCTGGTTCACCCGCCTGCCTCCCGAGGCAGGCGGGCCTGCAAGCAACTATCAGGCCGAGATTTTCAACATCATCGTGCGGGGCTCCGGCTGATGTGCAGGGCTCCGGCTGATCGGTGCCGGCGGCGGGCGCGGCGGGAAGGACCGGACGGGCCGGGCACGGGCCGCGGGGCGGTGACCGCGAGGCGGTGACCGCGCCGGGGACGACGGGAGGACGGCGACGAAACCGCATGAGGCGGGCGCCCCCCGGGCGGGACGCTCCCTGCCAGCGCGGCGCGGCGCGGATGACGCGCAGCCGCCCGACGCTGAGCTGCTGAAGCGGCACGTCGCGGGGGATGCTGACGCGTTCGGCCAGTTGTTCCTGCGTCACCGCGACCGGCTATGGGCCATCGCGATCCGGACCCTGTCGGACCCGGACGAGGCCGCTGACGCGCTGCAGGACGCGATGATCTCGGCGTTCCGGCGGGCCGACGGCTTCCGCGGCGACGCGGCCGTCACGACCTGGCTGCACCGGATCGTGGTCAATGCCTGCCTCGACCGGATGCGGCGCAGGGCCGCGCGGCCCGCGTCCGGCGGCGCGGACGAGGCGGCCCTGGACAGCCTGGCCCTGGGGCACGCCATCGGTGATCCGTCAGCGGCCAGTGATACCACGATCGATGTCACGGCGGCGCTGCGGACGCTGCCGCCCGGCCAGCAGGCGGTGCTCGTGCTCGTGGACATGCTCGGCTACCCGGTGGCCGACGCTGCGGCAATCCTGGGAATCTCGGCGGGCACGGTCAAGAGCCGCTGCGCCCGGGGCCGGGCGCGGCTGCTGCCGCATCTCGCGCACTTGCGCCAGGGCGGCCCGGTGGCCAGTCCGCAGCCAGGGAACCGATCGGCCGCCGGAAACGTCTCACCTGCGCGGGGAGGAGGTGACGACCAGACATGACGCGACATCCCGGCGCTGAGGCACTCGCCAGGTACCGCGAGGGAGATCTCCGCCGCCGCAGGCTCTCGCGGGTCCGGGCGCACCTGGCCGGCTGCCCCCGCTGCGCGGCCGTCGACCAGGACCTGGCCAGGGTGACCGCGCTGCTGGCCAGCGCGCCAGTGCCAGCGATGCCGCCGCAGGTCGCCGACCGGATCCAGGCAGCGATCGCCGCCGAGCCGACGCTGTCCCCGGCCGGCGCCCGGCACGGCTCAGGCCAGCCTGGCCACGCCGGCCATGCCGGGCAGCCTGGCCACGCCGGCCGCGGCTGGCGGCTGCCCGCGCTGCGGTCCGCCCTCGCGGTCCGCGGCGCTGCCGTCGCGGCGGCCGCCATCGTGATAGCGGGCGGCGTCTACGGAACCATCCAGCTCACGGCGGGCGGCCAGCCGGGAGCAAGCCTCAGCGCGCCGGGCGCCGCTGCCGGTTTCGCGCGGCTTCCCGCCGCGAGCGTTGGCCCGTCCCTGCCATACTTCGCGGCTGGCAAGAAGGCTGAGTTCAGGCCGGTCTCGACGGGCACTGACTTCCAGCCGCGGCAGCTCCGGTCCCAGGTCAGGAGCGTGCTGCAGCCGGGTGAGCGGCTGTCGGCGAACGGGGGCAGCCCCGTGAACTCTGCCCCGGACGTGACCCCTGGCCCGGATGCAGCGCCGGACGCGGACGGGCACGGCGCCGCATCCAGCCAGTCCTTCGCCGGCCTGGCGGTCGCCGCGCTGCAGGGGTGCGTCACGCGGATAGCCGGGGGGAGCCGGGTGCTGCTCGTCGATGTCGGCCGCTACCAGGGCAGGCAGGCGACTGTCATCGTCACCGCGGCACCCGGGGGCGGCTCGCGGATCTGGGTGGTCGGGCCCGGCTGCTCACGCTCGGACCGCGATCTGATTGCCCAGGCGAGCCTGCCCGCGGCAGGCTGAGCCGCGGGCCGGCTGGTCTCCCGGCTCACCGGGAATCTCGCGGCCCTGATATCGGTTGACGCCCATGCAACGAGAGAAGGGCACGCAGACGTGACCGACGTTCGGGATGTCATCATCATCGGGTCCGGGCCCGCGGGATACACGGCGGCGCTTTACGCGGCCCGCGCGCGGCTGAGCCCGCTGGTGTTCGAGGGCTCGGTCAGCTCAGGCGGCGCGCTGATGAACACCACCGAAGTGGAGAACTTCCCGGGCTTCCCCGACGGCGTGCTCGGCCCGGACCTGATGGACGCGATCCGCAAACAGGCCGAGCGGTTCGGCGCTGAGCTGGTCCCTGATGACGTCACCGAGGTCGACCTGCTGGCGAACCCGAAGGTCGTCAGGGTCGGCGGCGACACCTTCCTGGCCAGGACGGTAATCATCGCGACCGGTTCCAGCTACCGCGAGCTTGGCGTTCCCGGGGAGAAGCGGCTGTCGGGCCACGGAGTGTCCTGGTGCGCCACGTGCGATGGCTTCTTCTTCCGTGACAAGGAGATCGCCGTGGTCGGCGGCGGTGACTCGGCCATGGAGGAAGCGACCTTCCTGACCCGGTTCGCGCGGTCGGTCGTCGTGATCCACCGCCGCGACACACTGCGCGCCTCGAAGATCATGCAGGATCGGGCTATCGCGAATCCGAAGATCCGCTTTGCCTGGGACAGCGAGGTGGTCGAGGTGGCGGGCGAGGACCGGGTAAGCCAGCTGACTCTCCGTAACGTCAAGACTGGCGAGGAGAGCACCATCGAGGTCAGCGGCATGTTCGTGGCCATCGGCCACGACCCGCGCAGCGAGCTCTTCACCGGGATCCTGCCCACCGACGAAGAAGGTTACCTGCTCGTGGAGCAGCCGACCACGCGTACGGTCATCGACGGCGTCTTCGCGGCCGGCGATGTGGTTGACCACATCTACCGCCAGGCGGTGACCGCAGCGGGCACAGGCTGCGCCGCCGCTCTGGACGCCGAGCGCTGGCTCGCCGATCACGAGTCCTGAGAACCGCATTATCCGCGAATCCGACATCGCTTATCGATACGAAAGGAAGTTTGAATAGTGGGCGCAACCAAGAAGGTTACTGACGCGAGCTTCGAGCAGGACGTGCTGAGGAGCGAGAAGACAGTCATCGTGGACTACTGGGCGGAGTGGTGCGGTCCGTGCCGCCAGGTCGCCCCGGTTCTCGAGGAGATCGCGAGCGAGCACGCCGACAAGATCGACGTCGTCAAGCTCAACGTGGACGATAACCCGGTGATCGCGCAGCGATACGGGATCATGAACATCCCCACCCTCAGCGTTTTCTCCGGCGGAGAGGTCGTCAAGGAGATCGTCGGCGCCAAGCCGAAGTCGGCGCTGCTGCGCGAACTGGCCGACTTCATCTGAGCGGAATCTGAGCGGACCTGAGCGCGTCAGGCCAGCCGCGACGCGTCAGGCCAGCCTGAAGGCGCGCTCGGGGCTCATGGAGCCAATCAGCCGCTCCAGGGCGACCTCCACGTCCTCCCGCCAGGAGAGCGCGGTCTTCAGCTCCAGCCGCAGCCGGGGGTAGTGGGCGTGCGGCCGGACGGTCTTGAACCCGACGGCGAGCAGGTAATCCGCGGGAACGACGCAGGATAGCCCGTGCCAGCGCAGGTCGCCGAAAGCCTCGATTGCCTTCACCCCGCGCCGGGTAAGGTCCTTGGCCATTCCTTGCACCAGCATCCGGCCCAGGCCGCCGCCGGCGAAATCACCGAGTACGTGCGCGGTCATCAGCAGCACCGCGTCGGCGCTGACCGGGCTGGTGGGAAAGGCCACCGACCGCGGCGCGTACTGCGGCGGCGCATAGAGCATGAAGCCCGCCGGGATGCCATCGACATAGATGATCTTCCCGCAGCTTCCCCATTCCAGCAGGACCGAGGAGACCCAGGACTCCTTCTCCAGGGCGGAGTCGCCGGTTTCCACGGCCCTGGCATGGCTCACCGGGTCAAGCTCCCAGAAGACACAGCGACGGCATTTCGGCGGCACGTCATCCAGATTGTCCAGGGTGATACTTGCAAGACGACGCGACACCTGGCACCCCTGTTGTCGTGACGGCTGTTGTCGTGACGGCGATCATGCCAGCGGAGTGCCGGCAGCGCAGCCCGCCGGCGTCGCCGGAATGGCCCGGCCGGCCATCACCGCACATCGTACCCACGGCGGATTGATCCCGCCGGGCGCCCGCGGCCAGCGGCCGGGATCTTCCCGCCCCGGCGGCGGAGGGCCTTCACGACCCGTTGCTCATGATCGCTAGGCTCGGCGAATGGCCGGTTCCCCAAAGAGCTTCGGCAGTGACAACCACGCTGGCATCCACGACTCCGTTCTGCGCATGATCGGCGAGGTGAACGCGGGTCATGTGCCCGCGTACGGGGGTGACCCGTGGACCGCGCGGGCCACCGAGCAGCTAGCCGGGCTGTTCGGCGCCCGCGGCGGGGTCTTCCTCGTCTTCAACGGGACGGCGGCCAACGTTCTGGGGCTGAGCCTCCTGGTCCGCTCCTTCGAGGCCGTGATCTGCGCGGAGAGCTCTCATCTCAACACCGATGAGTGCGGGGCCCCCGAGCGGGTGCTGGGCAGCAAGCTGCTGCAGGTCCCAGCGCCCGACGGGAAGCTGACGCCCGGGCTGATCGCGAGCCGCCTTGGCTGCCGGGGGGACGAGCACCGCGCCCAGCCGCGCGCCGTCGCCATCGCCCAGGTGACGGAACTCGGCACCTGCTACACGATCGGGGAACTGCGCGATCTGGCGGAGTTCTGCCGGGCCAGCGACCTGCGGCTGTACCTGGACGGCGCGCGCCTTGCCAACGCGGCCGCGCATCTCGGCTGCCGGCTCGCGGACATCGCGGCATGTGCCGACGTGCTCAGCTTCGGCGGTACCAAGAACGGTGCGCTGGGCGCCGAGGCGGTCATCGTGATGAACGAGGGGCTTGGCGCGGACTCGCCCTTCCAGCGCAAGCAGCAAATGCAGCTGGCGTCAAAAATGCGCTACCTGGCGGCCCAGTTCATCGCGCTGCTCGACGACGAGCTATGGCGGCGGAGCGCCGGCCACGCCAATGCCATGGCGGCGCGGTTGGCCGAGGGGGTACGCGGCCTGCCCGGCGTGGAGCTGCGCCAGCCGGTCGAGGGCAACGCGGTCTTCGCCGCCCTGGACCCTAGTCATATCAGGTCGCTGCGGCGCGAGTGGGACTTCCATGTCTGGGACTCGGGCGAGAATGTCGTTCGCTGGATGACGGCCTTCGACACGACGGAGGCTGACGTGGATGCCTTCGTCGCCGCCGTGCGAGCGACGGTCGTCACGGGCTAGCCCCGGCAATTCGCACGTGCCCGTTGGCGGTGCCCGGCCGCCGCGGCGGGCGCCGCCGCCGAGGCCGGGTTGGCCGCGCTGGATGATGAGCTGATTGGTTTGCTCCGCGCGGCGCGGCGGCTGACGTCGTGGGCCGCGTCGGTGGAACTTCGGGCCGTCAGCCATCTTGCCGGGCGCCGCGCCGCGCATGCTGCCGTGAACGGCAGCAGCCGGCCGGCCGATCAGATCCTGATGAGGTCGCCGCCGCGCTGACGCTCAGGCAACCCGTCCACCACCTCAGCACGAGTAAGAGCGCTGGCCCTGGGCTGAGCCCTGCATCGCGCGTCGCTGCCTGCCGTTTCACGTGGAACGTGTCCGCCCGAGCCTGGCCGCTCAGGCGCTCCGGGGCCGCGCCCAGCCGGGCGACATGGCCCGGACGATCCTCTCCAGATCCTCCAGCGAGGCGAATTCGACGACGATCTTCCCCTTGCGCTGGCCGAGCTCTACCTTGACCCTGGTCTCGAACGCGTCCGAGAGGCGGTCGGCGAGTTCGCGCAGCACCGGCGGGGCAGGGCTCCGCTCTGGCGGCTGCCGTGACGGCCTGGCCGGCTCAGCACCGAGCGTGACGATCTCCTCGACTGCCCGGACGGACAGTCCCTCGGCGACGATGCGGCGCGCGAGATGATCCTGGGCAAGGGGATCCCGCACCGCCAGCAGCGCCCGCGCGTGACCGGCGCTCAGCACTCCGGCGGCGACCCGCCGCTGCACGTCAGGAGGGAGCTGCAGCAGGCGCAGGGTGTTGGAGATGTGCGGCCGGGAGCGCCCCACCCGCCGGGCCAGCTCGTCGTGCGTGGCGCCGAAGTCGTCGAGCAGCTGCTGGTAGGCAGCCGCTTCCTCCAGGGGGTTGAGCTGCTCCCTGTGCAGGTTCTCGATCAGCGCGTCCCTGAGCAGGTCATCATCCGGAGTCTGCCGCACGATCGCCGGCACGTGGGCCAGCCCGGCGCGCTGGCAGGCGCGCCACCGGCGCTCGCCCATGACGATCTCGAATCGTCCGGGCATGACCGCGCGGACCACCACCGGCTGCAGCAGGCCGACCGCGCGGATGGATTCCGCGAGCTCGTCGAGGGCGTCCTCGTCGAAGACCTGCCGCGGCTGGCGGGGATTCGGCGTGATCGCGCCGATCGGAATCTCGTCAAAGTAGGCGCCCGGCCGGCTGGCGTCATCCGGCCCGGCCTGCCAGTTCGGGCCGCCTGGGCCACCGCCGGGCGTCGCGGCGGGCGGTGCGGTGGGGATCAGCGCGCCGAGCCCCCTGCCCAGTCCCCGCTTCTGCTGCGGCATCGCCTCGCCTCTTCCGTTCTCCGCGCCCCGCGATGGAGCGCTGTCAGCGCCGATTCCGCCGGAGGTGGCCGACCGCTCGGTGCCCGGATTCCATCCTGCCAGCCCTGCCCGCGGCGCAGACGCGATCCGCCGAGGTCATGCGGGCCGGGAAGGGACCTGCCGGCGGCGTCAGCGCACGACCGGGGCGCCGCGGTACGCCAGTTCCCGCGCGGCCTCCAGGTACGCCACCGCGCCGCTCGACCCGGGATCGTAGGTCATCACCGACTGCCCGTAGCTAGGCGCCTCTGACACCCGGACGCTTCGCGGGATCACCGAGTCGAGCACGGCGTCGCGGAAGTGCTCCCGTACCTCGTCGGCTACCTGTGCGGCCAGCCGCGTCCGGGCGTCGTACATGGTGAGCAGGATGGCGGTGACCGCGAGTACCGGGTTCAGGTGGCTTCTCACCAGGTTCACGGTTCGCAGTAGCTGCTCAAGGCCCTCGAGCGCGTAATACTCGCACTGGATCGGGATGAGCACCTCCGGCGCGGCCACCAGGGCGTTCACCGTCAGCAAGCCGAGCGACGGCGGGCAGTCGATGAGGATGTAGTCCAGCTCAGCTGTGCTGTAACCGCTGAGCGCGCGGCTCAGCCGGGATTCCCGCGCTACCAGCGGCACGAGCTCGATCTCCGCCCCGGCCAGGTCGATGGTGGCCGGAGCGCAGTAGAGCTGCGGAATTCCCTGCACCGGGCGGACGATGCCGGCCAGCGGCCGGTCATCGACGAGCACGTTGTAGACGGACGGGACCCCCGCGTGGTGGTCCACGTCCAGCGCGGTCGACGCGTTGCCCTGCGGGTCAAGATCGACCACGAGTACCCGGCACCCGTGCAGCGCCAGGCTGGCGGCGAGATTCACCGCCGTGGTGGTCTTCCCGACGCCGCCCTTCTGGTTGGCGATCGTGATGATCCGGCAGGCTCCCGGCCGCGGCCAGGCCGAGCCGCCGGACCGTGCCACGAGTGCGGCCTGGGCCGCCCGCGCGATGGGCGTGTCCGCAGCCGGCTGGCTGAACTCGGGGAACACGACGCCAGCCACGCCGCTCCCGGCGGGCCTGCCGGCCTGCGGTACGGCTCCCCCCTCGGCCGGCGGGCTGCCGTGGCCCGCTGCGGCCCTCCCGGGCGCCTCCGGCCTGGCATGTGCCCGCCTGGGTTCCTCGGCCATCTTCGTCCCGCCTTCCCGCGCTTCCGTCACGTCGCCCTGGTCGTCCTCCGTGCCGGTTTCACGTGAAACCTGCATCGCCGGGTCCGGCGGCACCCAGCGCGCGACCGCCGGCGCGTCATTACCGCCGGGGCTGGCCAGCGGTTCGCCGCCGGCCGCAGGAGGCGGGCCGGAGGCCAGCGCCGATGCCGATGCTGCGGTGGCCCTGTATCGCGGCCATCCGAGCCCGCCCCCGTTGCCGGCTGCGGCCGGCGAATGGGCCGGCGCCGCAGCAGGAGAGCGGGCCGTCGCCGCGCGATCCAGATCCGCCGGATCCCGGACCCCGCCGGCCGGATCCCGGACCCCGCCGGCCGGATCTGAGGCCCTACCCGCTGGATCCGGGACCCCGCCCGGAGTCATTGCCCGGGTTCGCTGGCCGGCCGCCGGCCATCCCAGGCCCGGCGCGGACGCCGTCATCTGGCTCATCTCCTCCCGGCGGCACCTCGCCGCACGATCCCGCCTGCCCTGCGTCGCCTGCCCTGCGTCGCCTGCCCTGCGTCGCCTGCTGCGCGGCCTGCCCGCGCGCGGCCATCCATCCCGGCTGAGTCAGCCGGGACTCCGGCGGCCGCGGCCGCGGCCAGGCTGCGCACGGCGCGCACGGCGCGGTCCTGCGGCCATGACGCGGGCGTCCCGCGTGAGGTCGCCGGCGGGCCGCGCGGCGGGCCGCGCGGACCGGCCAGGCGGCCGCCCGGCGGTGAACCGGACGACGGTCACGGCGGGATCGACCATACCGCTACCGGCGCGCAGAACCTGCACGTCGCGTGCGCCGAGCCGGCGCAATTCCGGGCGGGCCTGGCTGACCTCGGCCGCCGCGCCCGCCCCCTTGATCGCCAGCACCAGGCCCCCTGGCCGCACCAGCCCGGCCGCCAGGCCTGCCAGCTTGTACATCGGCGCGACCGCGCGGGCGATCACCGCGTCCGCGGCAAGCTGGCCGGCGGCGTCCTCCGCCCTGGCCCGCAGTACCTCGGCATTGCCAAGTCCCAGTGCCGCGACGCATTCCTGCAGGAAGGTGACTCGCCGCGCCATCGGCTCAAGCAGCGTGACCGTCACGTCCGGGAGCAGCATCGCCAGCACGATCCCGGGCAGCCCGGCGCCAGAGCCGAGATCGATCAGCGAGCACGGCGACGGCACGAACCCGGCCACCAGCGCGCAGTTGAGCAAGTGCCTGTCCCAGAGCCGCGATGCCTCACCCGGCCCGAGTATCCCCCGCTCAACCGCGGGACCGGCGAGCAGCCCGGCGTAACGCTCGGCCAGGCCGATCGCGGACCCGAAAACGCCGGCCGCCACTGCTGGCGCGGCAGGCACGGCGGTCGGCACGGCGGGCTCTGACATGGGCAACGCACCTGATTCTCTTCAGCAGCCGGCTAACTGTGAGCGGTCGCTGACTGTGAGCGGCAGCTGACCATCAGCGTGCGGCTGAGCGTGAGCGACCGCTGACCGTCAGCGCCCGGGTGACCCTGAGCCGCCGTCCGAGCCACCACGGATCCGGGGCGACAGCCTCCGCGCGGGCAGGGCGGCGGCCTGCCTGCGGGTTCACGACCAGGTGAGGGCGGCGGCGAGCCGCCGGGCTCCGGGCCAGCGGCCCGGGCGGCCTGGCCTAGTTCACCACGGGCAGCACGACCACCCGGCGGTCAGGCTCCTCGCCTTCGGACTCGCTGAGCAGCCCGGCAGCCGCTACCGCGTCGTGCACGACCTTCCGCTCGAACGGGTTCATCGCCATCAGCTTCTTCGCCACGCCGGTCCGCTTCACCTCGTCTGCCGCAGCGCTGCCCGCCGCGGTCAGCTCCTCCCTGCGGCGCTGCCGGTACCCGCCCACGTCCAGCATGATCCGGGTGCGAGCCCCGGTCTGCCGGTGCACGGCGAGCCTGGTCAGCTCCTGCAGCGCCTCCAGCACCTCACCCCGGGGGCCGACCAGCTCATCGAGCGTCGCGCCGACCACCGAGACCAGTGCCCGGTCGCCCTCCACGTCCATGTCGATGTCGCCGTCCAGGTCGGCTACGTCGAGCAGTCCCTCGACGTAGTCGGCGGCGATCTCGCCCTCCAGCTCGAGATCGGCAAGGCCCGGCAGGCCATCCTCGCTCCCGGCCGCCTCGCTCCCGGCCGCCGCCGGCCCGGATTCTCCGGCGTCGCCGGATCCGGCCCGGGGGATCCCGTCCGGCGCAGGCATGACCGCCTGCTCAGCCAAATCCTGGCCGTCGGCGTCCCCGTACAGCCCGGCGATCGCGTTGTCCCCTTGAGTCACTACCGGGCCCTCCTACCCTCGGGTATTTCTCCGCACCATGCAGCCCTCGGCCACCTGCAGCCTCGGCCATGTGCCTAGCGCTTGCCGCGCTTGCTCCGCGGCTGCCGCTGCGGCTGCTGCCTGACGAGCTTAACCTCGGGCGTCTCGGGCTGCGGCTCGGGATCCGCGCGTCCCTTTCCCAGCCGGCGCAAAATCCCGCCACCGGCGCCGCCGCCGTTGCTGGCAGCTCTGCTGCCGTTGGCGGACGGCCTGGCCACGGGCTTCCCCTGGGCAGGCGTCCGCGGCTTAGCGGCCGGCTTTCCCGGAGCCGACGTCCGCGGCTTGGCCGCGGGCTTCCCCTGGGTGGGCGGGCGCGGCTTGGCGCCCTGCTTGCCCTGGGACGGCGGCGCGGCCGGCTGGCCCGGCTGCTTCTCGCCGGACGCGGCCGGGAGCGCCGCAGCGGCGGAACTCCCCGGCTCGCCGCTGCCGCCAGCCGATCCGGATCCAGCCGACCCGTTCGAGCCCGCAGCCGGGAGCCGCGGGCGCCGTGGCGCCGGCCGAGGGGTGAGAGCCGGAGCCGCAACCGCAGCGCCCGCCGCGGCGGCACCGCCGGCCGGCAGTGGCTGCGGGTACCGCATGAACAGCAGGTACTGCTGACCCAGCGTCCAGACGTTCGTGGTCACCCAGTACAGCACCAGCCCGAACGGCCAGTACAGCCCGGACAGCGCGAAGAACGGCATGACGTACGCCATGTACTTCTGCGACTGGCCCATCGGGTTGTCCGGCGTCGCGGCGGGCATCATGCCGCGCTTCATGCTCTGCCGGATGGTCAGGTACGTGGTGCCCATGCTGACCAGGACGGCGACCACGATGACGAGCCTGATGTGCAGCGGGGTGTGCGAGGACAGGAACTTGTCGGCGATCGTGACGCCCAGGATGTGCGCGGTCCTGGCGCTTTCCACCATCTTGACCGTCAGGCCGTACTTTGTCGGCCCGCTCTTGTACTCGGCGATGGCCTTCAGCACGCTGAACAGGGCAAAGAACATGGGCAGCTGGGCGACGACGGGGAGGCAGCCCATCAGCGGGTTGACGCCCGCCTCCTGGTACAGCTTCATCGTCTCCTGATTGAGCGTCTGCTTGTCGTTCTTGTACTTCTTGCGCAGCGCGCTCATCTGCGGCGCGAGCGCCGTCATCCGCCGGGTGGTGTGCATCTGCTTGATGAACAGCGGCACCATGATCAGTCGCATGAGGACCACGAGCAGCACGATCGTCAGCGCCCAGGTCCATCCGCTGCTGGCGCCGAAGACCGGGCTCAGCACGCCGTAGATGCGACTGACCACCCACGCGACCGCGTCGTAGAGCGGGTTAAGCGGGTTCACCAGCTAGCTCCCTTGTGATCTCATCGACAGAGCCCGCCCGCCGCCCGATGGCGGCGCCGGCTCGCGGGAGGGCACCGGGTCAAGGCCGCCCGGATGGAACGGGTGGCAGCGGGCCAGCCGCCGGATCGCGAGCCAGCCGCCGCGGACGGCGCCATGCGCCCGGACCGCCTCAACCGCGTACTCGCTGCAGGACGGCAGGAACCGGCAGCGCGGGAGGAACAGCGGGCTGATGAAGCGCCGGTATCCCGTGAGAGCCGCCACGAGCACCCGGGCGGCGGCCGATGGCCGGTCCCTGGTCTCCCGCGCTCCGCTCATCATGGATCTACTTCCCGCCCTGCCGCCGCAGCAGTGTGCCGAGTACCAGGTCGAGATCGGCGGCGAGGTCCGCCTGGCGTGCGGTAGACGCCCGGGGACTGGCGCGTACCACAAGCAGGCTACCTCCCGGAAGCGACCCCAGATACCCGCGGGCGAGGTGGCGGAGCCGGCGCCGTACCCGGTTTCGCACCACCGCCGTGCCCACCGCCCGGCTGACCACGAACCCCACCCGGGCGGGCTCATCCTGGCCGGGGCGAACCAGCAGATGGCCGGTCAGCAGCGGCCGCCCGGCCCGGTCACCGCGACTGGCCGCCGTGAACTCCGCGTGCCGCCGCATCCTGGCCACCGCGGGAAGCATCGGGGATCACCGTGGCGAGAGGTAGCCGCGCAGGTCAGACACTGACCCGTGCGCGGCCCTTGCGGCGCCGCGCGGCGAGAACCGCCCGCCCGGCCCTGGTGCGCATGCGCAGCCGGAACCCATGCGTCTTCGCGCGGCGTCGGTTGTTCGGCTGGAAGGTGCGCTTGCTCACTGGGGCTCCAGATGCGGTGCGGGTCTCGGAGATGCCTGATGCCGGGCCGCCAGGGCCCGGGCAGATTTCAGCACATGCTGAACTCGCGCCGGGTTGACCGGACCAACGAACGTTACGCGCATCAGGCTGCACCGGTCAAACCGCCCCGGGGCGGGCCCCGCGCAACAACGCTATTCGCGCAGCGCGGCCGGGGGCCGGGCCCTAGGCTGTGGAAAGCGCTCACAGGATGCAGGCCCAGGGGCGATGAATCGCCGAGCAATCTGCCGGCGGGTGGCGAAGGAGCGGCCACGGAGCGAAAAACGACGTGCACAAGCTGTGGAAAAACCTGTTGATCACATGTGGGGGCTGGCCCGAGGTGAACGGTCAATGAGCGAATCAGACCTCGCAGCGGTATGGGCCAGGTCCCTTGATGAGCTCGCCGAGATGCACATCGAGCCTGCCCAGCGCGCCTGGCTGCAGCTGACCCGCCCGCTCGGGCTGGTCGAGAACACCGCGCTGATCGCCACGCCGAACGAGTTCGTCAAGGAGCAGCTCGAGACAAGGCTCCGCTCGCTGATCACCAACGCCCTGTCCCGCGAGCTCGGCCGCAGCATCCAGCTCGCCGTCACCGTCGATCCCGCGGTGATGCCGCTGCCCGGCGCCGGTCCGGAGCACCAGGGGCCGGCCGGCCATCCCGGTGCCGGGCCGGACATGGCCAGGGACCACCGGCTGGCAGGGCCTGGCGCTGCGCCGCCACCCGGCGCGACCGGTGATCTCAGCATCGCGGTCCCCGGCATCCCCATGGGCGGGGCGGGCGTCTCCATGGACGGGACGACGGCGCGGGAGCACGCGCTGGACCCGGGCGGCATGGATCCGGTCACCGGGCCGCAGCGGCCATCGCTCATCCCGGGCCGCACCGGCATCCCGGGCCACACCTGGCCGGGCCACGGCGCGCCGAGACCCGGCCAGGCGCGGCTGAACCCGAAGTACACCTTCGAGACGTTCGTCATCGGGTCAAGCAACCGGTTCGCGCACGCGGCGGCCGTCGCGGTCGCCGAGGCGCCGGCGAAGGCCTACAACCCGCTCTTCATCTACGGCGACTCGGGACTGGGCAAGACTCACCTGCTGCACGCCATCGGCCACTACGCGCAGAGCCTTTATCAGGGCGTCCGGGTGCGGTATGTCAGCTCGGAGGAATTCACCAACGACTTCATCAACATGATCAGGGATGGCAAGCAGGACGGTTTCCGGCGCCGTTACCGCGACGTCGACGTGCTGCTGGTCGACGACATCCAGTTCCTGGAGAATAAGGAAGGAACACAGGAAGAGTTCTTCCACACCTTCAATACGCTGCATAACGCGAGCAAGCAGATCGTGATCTCCAGCGACCGCGCGCCGAAGCGGCTGGTGACCCTGGAGGACCGGCTGCGGAGCCGGTTCGAGTGGGGGCTGCTGACCGACGTGCAGCCGCCCGAACTGGAGACGCGCATCGCGATCCTGCGCAAGAAGGCCGTCCAGGAAGGACTCAACGCCCCGCCCGAGGCGCTTGAGTACATCGCGAGCCGTATCTCCACCAACATCCGGGAGCTCGAGGGCGCGCTGATCAGGGTCACCGCGTTCGCCAGCCTCAACCGCCAGTCCGTCGACCTCCAGCTCGCCGAGATCGTGCTGAAGGACCTTATTCCCGAGGCGCAGGGACCGGAGATCACCGCCGCCACCATCATGGGCCAGACCGCTTCCTACTTCGGGCTGTCGATCGACGACCTGTGCGGGACGTCCCGGTCACGGGTGCTTGTCACCGCCCGGCAGATCGCCATGTACCTGTGCCGCGAGCTGACCGACTTGTCGCTGCCGAAGATCGGCCAGCAATTCGGCGGGCGGGATCACACCACCGTGATGCACGCGGACAGGAAAATCCGCTCACTGATGGCCGAGCGGCGGTCGATCTACAACCAGGTCACCGAGCTCACTAACCGCATCAAGCAGCAGGCCAGGTCCGGGTGAACGGTTACATAACAGTTCCTGCCGCGACAATCAGTGCGCACAGGCTGTGGACAAACCTGTGGATGCGCTTGGGACAAGCGGAGGACAACCCAGTAAGGCCGGGGGGTAACCGGCAGGTAAATGGCTGGGAACAGCCGGGGACGCACAGCCAGGTGGCGGCATACCGGCGCCAGCGCACATGCCCTGTGGATACCCGCACCCCCGCTGAGCTGCGGCGCGAGCAGATTTCCCCAGTGTCCACCGACCCTATGACTACTACGTTTCTCTCTTTGAATGAGATACCAAGTACCAAGCAGGCAGCGCCCGCCGCGAACCGGGCCGCCCGCTGGCACGGCCCGAGGACCGGAGGCGGCTTCGCATGAGGATTCAGGTGGATCGTGACGTCCTGGCCGAGGCGGTGGCGTGGACCGCGCGTGCGCTCCCGGCCCGCCCGACCGTTCCCGTGCTGGCCGGGATGCGGCTGCACGCCGGTGCCGAGCTCACCTTGTCCAGCTTCGACTACGACGTATCGGCGCAGGCCCGGGTACCGGTGGCAGCCGAGGAGGAGGGCACCGCGCTGGTGTCCGGCAGGCTGCTGGCCGAGATCAGCCGCAGCCTCCCCAGCCGGCCCGTGCAGATCAGCTCGGACGGCGCGCGCGCCGTCCTGAGCTGCGGCAGCGCGACCTTCACGCTGCTGACCATGCCGGAGGACGAGTACCCGGCGCTGCCGGAGATGCCGCCTGCCGCGGGCTCGGTCGGCAGCGATGCGTTCGCCTCGGCGGTCAGCCAGTCGGCGGCCGCGGCCGGCCGGGACGACACCCTGCCCGCCCTGACCGGGGTCAGGATCGAGATCGAGGGTGACGCCATCACCCTGATCTCCACTGACCGGTACCGGCTGGCCGTGCGGGAGCTGCGGTGGACCCCTGCCCGGCCTGGCCTGAGCGCCGCCGTGCTCGTCCCGGCCAGGGCGCTGGCCGAGACGGCGCGGTCGCTGACATCGGGCGCCGAGGTATCGATCGCGCTGGCGCTGCCCGGGGACCCGGGGTCAGGCGGTGACGGGATGATCGGGTTCGAGGGCGCCGGGCGGCGCACGACCACCCGGCTGCTCGGCGGCGAGTTCCCGCGCTACCAGGCGCTGCTGCCGACGCACGTCAATTCGGTGGCCGAATTGTCCACCGGGCAGCTGGCCGAGGCGGTCAAGCGGGTCGCGCTCGTGGCCGAGCGCAACACCGCCGTCCGGCTCGCCTTCACGGCCGGCCAGCTCGTTCTCGAGGCGGGTACCGGGGACGAGGCGCAGGCGGTGGAGACCGTCGAGGCGACCTACGAGGGAGATGACCTGTCGATCGCCTTCAACCCGCAGTACCTGCTCGACGGCCTGGCCGCGATCGACTCGGACATGGCCAGGATCTCGTTCACCGAGGCGGGCAAGCCGGCCCTGATCACCGGCAAGCCCGCGCCCGACGGCCAGCCGGACTACCGGTACCTGCTGATGCCGATCCGGCTCGGCGGCTAGCCATGCCGGCCCGGCGGAACCAGGCCATCGGGCGTCCGGTTCGCACGGCCGATGACACTGCCCGCCAGTAGTCTGCATAGCCGTGCGCATCTCCCGGCTCGCGCTGACCGATTTCCGGTCTTACGCTGCGGCTGAGCTGATTCTCGAATCCGGCGTCAGCACGTTCACGGGAGCCAACGGGCAGGGCAAGACCAACCTGATCGAGGCCGCCGGGTACGTGGCGACCCTGGGCAGTCACCGGGCGGCCACCGACGCGCCGCTGGTCCGGCGCGGTGCCGACCGCGCGATCCTGCGGGCGGTCATCACCGCTGAGGCCAGGGACAGCCTGGTGGAGATCGAGGTCAACCCGCGCCGGGCGAACCGGGTCCGGCTGAACCGGGTCCCGCTGCCCCGGCCGCGCGAGGTGCTCGGCACGCTGCGCTGCGTGCTCTTCGCGCCCGAGGACCTCACCATGGTGAAGGGCGACCCCGACCAGCGACGGCGGTATCTCGATGACCTGCTGGTCGCGACGGCGCCGCGGTACGCGGGCACCCGGGCCGACTATGACCGGGTGCTCCGCCAGCGCACCGCCCTGCTGAAGTCGGCCCGGGCACGGGGCGGCGGCGCGCCCGGCGCGCTCGATGCCTGGGATGACCAGCTGATCAGGACGGGCACGGAGCTGACGGCCGGCCGGCTGGAGCTTGTCGCCGCGATCCGGCCGCTGGCAGCCAAGGCTTACGCGGCCGTATCGGGGGACGACGGCGCGGCGGGAATGACCTACCGCCAGCCGTTCAGCGGGCAGGACGAGCCAGCGGCCGGCCTGGCCCAGCTGGCAGCGGGACTGCGCGAGGCGCTCTCCGCCGCGAGGACGGCCGAGCTCGACCGCGGCGTCTGCCTGGTCGGCCCGCACCGTGACGAGCTGGAGCTGAGGATCGGCGAGCTGCCCGCGCGCGGTTACGCGAGCCAGGGCGAGTCCTGGTCGCTGGCGCTCGCGCTCCGGCTGGCGGCCTATGAGCTGCTGCGATCTGATGGCGAGGACCCGGTGCTGATGCTGGACGACGTGTTCGCCGAGCTGGACGCCGGGCGCCGGGAGCGGCTGGCCGTGCTCGTGGCTGCGGCCGAGCAGGTGCTGGTGACGGCGGCGGTGCCGGCCGATGTTCCCGTCATCCTGGCCGGCGCGCGATTCGAAGTGGCCGGCGGGGCGGTCACCCGTGCCTGAGGGCAGCGCGCCGCCTGAGGGCAGCCCGGTGCCCGATCCCGGGCCTGAGCCTGGCCCGCCGGATGCCGTCCGGCCGGCCGCTGATCCGGCCGGCCGCGCGCGGCTTGCCCGCGAGGCCCTGCTGAGCGCGAAGGCTGACGCCGCGGCCAGGGGCAGCCGGCCCGCCCGGCTCGCTGACCGGGCAGGCGGAGGGCAGCCGGGCGACGGGCGGCGGCAGCGCCGGGACGACCCGGAGGCGCTGAATGCCGCCATCGCGGGGCTCATCGAGGCCCGCGGCTGGCGGCTGGCGGCCGCGGCTGGCTCCGTTTTCGGCCGGTGGGAGCAGATCGTGGGCCCGGATCTCGCCGCGCACACCAGGCCGGATGGCCTCGCCGACGGCGAGCTGACCGTGGCCGCCGATTCCACCGCCTGGGCGACGCAGGTCCGGCTGCTGGCCGCCACGCTGGTACGACGGCTGAATGACGAGCTCGGCGACGGCGCCGTCCGGCGGGTAACGGTGCGCGGCCCCGCGCCGCCGCGGCGCCCCGGCCAGTGGAAGGCTCGAGATAGCCGCGGGCCGCGTGACACGTACGGCTGAGCCTGACGGTGCTCCCAGGTAAAATAGGTATCACCAGGGCAGACGGCGGCGGGGGCACGCGGCGCCCGCGGGTGTCCGTTCCAGGAGGAGCATCCACTTTGTCGTATGACGCACATTCGATCACGGTCCTCGAGGGCCTGGAGGCCGTACGCAAGCGGCCCGGCATGTACATCGGCTCTACCGGCGAGCGCGGACTGCACCATCTGGTGTATGAGGTAGTCGACAACGCGGTTGACGAGGCGCTGGCCGGACACGCCGACCGGATCGAGGTGACGCTGCTGGCCGACGGCGGTGTCCGCGGCTGGGACAACGGCCGCGGCATCCCGGTCGACGAGCACCCGGTCGAGCACCGTCCCGCCCTGGAGGTGGTGCTGACCACGCTGCACGCGGGCGGCAAGTTCGACGGCAAGTCCTACGCCGTCTCCGGCGGCCTGCACGGCGTCGGCCTGTCCGTGGTGAACGCGCTGTCCGCCAGGCTCGAGGTCAAGGTCAGCAGGGACGGCTACACGTGGCGGCAGTCCTATCAGCGCGGCGCGAAGGTCACGGAGCTCAGCAGGGACGAGCCGACCAGCGAGACCGGCACGACCATCACGTTCTGGCCGGATCCTGACATTTTCGAGTCGACCACCTGGTCCTTCGAGACGCTGTCACGCCGTCTGCAGGAGATGGCGTTCCTCAACCGGGGGCTGTCGATCACGCTGACCGACGAGCGGCCCGACCACATGAACGGCGAGCCGCACGTCGTCAGCTACCGCTACGAGGGCGGCATCGCCGACTTCGTGCGGTACCTGAACGCCACCAAGGAACCGGTGCACGCGACGGTGATCGATTTCGGCGAGGAGGGCGACGGCATCTCGGCGGAGATCGCCATGCAGTGGAGCGGCTCCTACGCCGAGTCCGTGCACACCTTCGCGAACACGATCAACACCGCCGAGGGCGGCACCCACGAGGAGGGGTTCCGGGCCGCGCTCACCACGATCGTGAACCGGTACGCGCGCGAGCAGAAGATGCTGCGGGAAAAGGACGACAACCTGACCGGCGATGACGTCCGCGAGGGCCTTACCGCGATCATCCACGTCAAGCTCGCCGAGCCGCAGTTCGAGGGGCAGACGAAGACCAAGCTGGGGAACACCGAGGCCAAGTCGTTCGTGCAGAAGGTCTGCAACGACCACCTGCGGGACTGGTTCGAGCGCAACCCGGGCGAGGCCAAGGCCATCATCATCAAGGCCACCCAGGCCGCGAGGGCCAGGATCGCCGCCCGGCAGGCCCGCGACCTGACCCGCAAGAACCTGCTCGGCTCCACCTCGCTGCCCGGCAAGCTGGCCGACTGCCAGTCCGGCGACCCGGTGCGCTGCGAGATCTACGTGGTGGAGGGAGACTCGGCCGGCGGTTCCGCCAAGGGCGGCCGCGACCCGATGTACCAGGCGATCCTGCCGATCCGCGGCAAGATCCTGAACGTCGAGAAGGCCAGGATCGACCGGGTGCTGAAGAACAACGAGGTGCACTCGATGATCACGGCGCTGGGCACCGGGATCCACGACGAGTTCGACATCTCCAAGCTCAGGTACTACAAGATCATCCTGATGGCCGATGCTGACGTGGACGGCCAGCACATCGCCACGCTGCTGCTCACCCTGCTGTTCCGGTTCATGAAGCCGCTGATCGAGGCCGGCCACGTCTACCTGGCGCAGCCGCCCCTGTACAAGATCAAGTGGGAGGGCCGGGGGGTGCTGCCCGGCTATGCCTACTCCGACCCGGAGCGGGACAGGGTGATCGAGGCCGGCATCGCGGCCGGCCGCAAGGACCCGCGGTCGCGGGACGGCGTGCAGCGATTCAAGGGCCTGGGCGAGATGAACGCGATCGAGCTATGGGAAACCACCATGGACCCCGCGCGCCGGGTGCTGCGGCAGATCACGGTGGACGACGCCGCGCAGGCCGATGAGCTGTTCAGCGTGCTGATGGGCGAGGACGTCGAGGCACGGCGCGCGTTCATCCAGCGGAACGCCAAGGACGTCAGGTTCCTCGACATCTGACGATCCGCCGCCGGAAGATCCGCCCGAACTGCGAGAGGCTAGCAAGTGACAGAAGTAGACGCCCCCGGCACGCCCGCCGAGGGTCACGACCGTACCGAGCCCGTCGACATCCAGGTCGAGATGCAGCGCAGCTACATCGACTACGCGATGTCGGTGATCGTGGGCCGCGCGCTGCCGGACGTCAGGGATGGCCTCAAGCCGGTCCATACCCGCATCCTCTGGGCAATGTACGACGGCGGCTACCGGCCGGACCGCGGCTACTTCAAGTGCGCGCGGGTCATCGGCGAGGTGATGGGCAATTACCACCCGCACGGCGACAGCGCGATCTATGACGCGCTGGTCCGGCTGGCGCAGTCCTGGGCCATGCGGATGCCGCTGGTCGACCCCCAGGGCAATTTCGGCTCACCGGGGAACGACCCGGCCGCCGCTCACCGCTACACCGAGTGCAGGCTCGCCCCGCTGGCCATGGAGATGCTGCGGGACATCGACAAGGACACCGTCGACTTCCGGGAGAACTACGACGGGCGCTCCCGGGAGCCCGTGGTGCTGCCCAGCAGGTTCCCCAACCTGCTGGTCAACGGATCCGAGGGGATCGCGGTCGGCATGGCGACCAAGATCCCGCCGCACAACCTGCGCGAGGTCGCCGCCGGCGCGCTGTGGTTCCTGGAGCACCACCACGCGACCGACGAGGAGCTGCTCGAGGCGCTGATCGAGCGGATCAAGGGCCCCGACTTCCCGACTAGCGCGCAGATCGTCGGCCGCCGGGGCATCAGCGAGGCCTACCGCACCGGCCGCGGGTCGATCATCATGCGCGCCGTGGTCGAGGTGGAGGAGGACCGCAAGGGCCGTACCTGCCTGGTGGCCACCGAGCTTCCCTACCAGGTCAACCCGGACAACCTGGCGCTGAAGATCGCCGAGCTGGTCCGCGACGGCCGGATCTCCGGCATCGCCGACGTGCGCGACGAGTCCAGCAACCGCAAGGGCCAGCGGCTCGTCATCGTGCTGAAGCGGGACGCGATCGCCAAGGTCGTGCTGAACAACCTGTACAAGCACACCCAGCTGCAGGACACGTTCGGCGCGAATATGCTGGCCCTCGTCGACGGGATCCCGCGCACGCTGCGGCTCGACCAGATGATCAGGTACTGGGTCACCCACCAGATCGAGGTCATCGTCCGGCGGACCAGCTACCTGCTGCGCAAGGCACGGGAGCGCGCCCACATCCTCAGCGCTCTGCTCAAGGCGATCGACCAGATAGACGACGTTATCGCCCTTATCCGGGCCAGCGCCTCGGCGGCGGCCGCGCAGCAGGGCCTGATGGACCTGCTGGACATCGACGAGATCCAGGCCCGCGCGATCCTCGACATGCAGCTGCGGAAGCTCGCCGCGCTCGAGCGCCAGCAGCTGGTGGATGAGTATGAGCAGCTAATGGCCCAGATCACCGAGTACGAGGCCATCCTCGCCGCGCCGGAGCGGCAGCGCCAGATCGTCGGCTCCGAGCTCACCGAGATCGTCGCCAGGCATGGCGACGACCGGCGGACCGAGATCATCGCCTACGACGGCGACATGTCCATCGAGGATCTGATCGCCGAGGAGGACGTGGTCGTCACGATCACCAGGGGCGGCTACGCCAAGCGCACCAGGACCGACCTCTACCGCGCCCAGCGGCGCGGCGGCAAGGGCGTACGCGGCGCGCAGCTGCGCACCGACGACATCGTGGACCACTTCTTCGTCACCACGACCCACCACTGGATCCTGTTCTTCACGAACAAGGGCCGGGTCTACCGGACCAAGGCCTACGAGCTGCCCGACACCGCCCGGGACGCCCGCGGCCAGCACGTCGCCAACCTGCTCGCGTTCCAGCCCGATGAGCGCATCGCCGAGGTGCTGGCGCTGCGGGACTACTCCGTCTCGCCGTACCTGGTCCTGGCCACGTCCTCCGGGCTGGTGAAGAAGTCGCGGCTGGGCGATTTCGACTCGCCGCGCTCGGGCGGCATCATCGCGATCAACCTTCGCGAGGACGACGAGGTGATCGCCGCCCGGCTGGTCTCCCCGGAGGAGGACCTGCTGCTGGTGAGCCGGCAGGCCCAGTCGATCAGGTTCCGCGCGGGCGACGAGGCGCTGCGGCCGATGGGCCGGGCCACCTCCGGCGTGATCGGGATGCGGTTCAGTGACGGTGACGAACTGCTCGGCATGCACGTGGTGCGGGAAGGCGCCGACGTCCTGGTGGCCACCGGCGGCGGCTACGCGAAGCGGACTCCGGCCGACCAGTACCCGGTCCAGGGCAGAGGCGGCAGGGGCGTGCTGACCGCCAGGATCGTCGAGGCCAGGGGCGAGCTTGTCGGCGCGCTGATGGTCCGGCCTGAGGACGAGGTGTTCGCCATCACCTCGGCCGGCGGGGTGATCAGGACCGCGGCGGCCCAGATCAAGCTGTCGGGCCGGCAGACCATGGGCGTCCGGCTGATGAACCTGGCAGAAGGGCAGAGCCTGGTGGCCATCGCCCGCAATGCCGAGTCGGCGGCGGACGACGACGCCGGTGACGACGACGCCGGTGACGTCGAAGCCGGTGACGTCGAAGCCGGCGACGACGCGGCAGCAGGGAACGGGACGGCGGACGAGACCAGCACCGCGGCGGCCCCCGCGGACGGCGCCCGGGACCCGGCCGAGACCGGTACCCCGACGGCCGAAGACCATTAATTCCGGGCGCGCTAAGCGTTTTGCTGACGACGGCCAGTTTGCCGGGTGCGGTGAGCATTCTTCTGACAACGTTCAGTTACATAGGGGCATGCCGCGATAACCGCGGCGGGCAGCACGCAACGAGGCGCGGGCCAGCGGCGTCTACTAGGTGGAGGCGCGAGCGATGGCCGGGTTCTCGCGGACATGGACCGGTCATCTGGGGATAACCTCGTGACAGGCAACTTTCCGGAGGAGGACGACGTGGATCACCGCGTGGAGCCACAGTCGTGGCTGCCCGAGGGGGCTGCCGGAGACCAGGGACAGGCCGAGGACCAGCCACCGGAGGACGGACAGCGGTCCTCAGCAGTCGCCGACAAGCCCGCCGATGTGACTCCCTTCCCGCCGGGCGGCCAGACAGCACCCGCCCCGGAAGCGGCACCGACGTCGCTGCCCTATCCCGCGTCGATCCCGACCTCGTCGGCCGCCGCAGGCACGGTAACTTCCGCGCTCGGGGTCCTGACCAGGCCAGGGAAGGCCCCGAAGGCGCCCAAGCCAGAGAAGCCACCGAAGCCACCGAAGCCAGCGAAGGCGCCCAGGCCGCCGAAGGCCGCGAAGGTCGTGCAGGTTCAGCCGTCCCGGCAGGCGCAGAATGGCACGTCGCCACCCCGCCGGGCCCAGCTAACGGTGGTCAGGCTGGAGCCCTGGTCGGTCATGAAGTTCAGCTTCATGATCTCGCTCGTCGGCTGGGTCGTGCTCTTCGTCGCGGTGGCCGCGCTCTACTTCTTCCTGTCCAGGCTCGGCGTCTTCCACTCGATCGAGACGTCGATCGAGAACGTGACGTCCGGCAAGGATTCGCCGGGAGTGAAGGCCAGCAACTGGTTCTCCGCCTCCAGGGTTCTCGGCTACACCATGCTGATCGGCGCCGTTAACGTCATCCTGATCACCGCGCTCTCCACGGTGGGCGCCGTGATCTACAACCTGGTCACCCACGTGGCAGGCGGCATCGAGGTCACGCTCAGGGAGACTGACTGACGCAGCGGCGGGCGCCTGCGGTAATCTAACGCGGCGGCGGCCGATGTGCGGTGCCCGCCGCCCCCCGAGGGCCTGTAGCTCAGCCGGTTAGAGCGCTTCCCTGATAAGGAAGAGGTCGGAGGTTCAAGTCCTCCCAGGCCCACCCATCGCTGATGGCATCCCGCTCCGGCGGCGCGCTCCGTTGCCCGGCCAGCAGCGTGGCTGGGACTTTTGCTGTCGTTGTTACTGCAGTGGAGTCCCAGCGACGCTGATAGTTCTCGTGAGCTGCCTGACCACCTGAACGGACGATCGTGGATGACGGCGGACGGCCGGAATCTTGATACGGATCAGAAGGTCTAAGGATGTCCACCAGAGGGCAACCGCGCTACGCTTCCTGGCATTGTTCCCGTGGGGAGGCGCCCGTGACGACAGGCCCGGGAGACGAGAAGGCAGCAGCGGGGCGTGGCCACCTGCGGGCGTCGCACGCCGACCGCGAGCAGGTGATCGGTACGCTCAAGGCCGCGTTCGTGCAGGGTCGGCTGACCAAGGACGAGCTGGACGTGCGGGTGGGCCAGACGCTCGCCGCTCGGACCTATGCGGACCTGGCCGTGCTCACCGCTGACATCCCCGCCGGGCTGGCCGCGGCCCAGCCGCCGCGCCGGCCCGCCGCGCCCCGCGCCCGGCGGCCGGTGAAGAATGTCCTCACGTGGGGTGCATGCTGGTTCATAACACCAGTCATCGTGGTGGCTGGACTCCTCCCCGATAATCACGACGCCTTGGCCATGGCCTTCGTGCTCGCACTCGTCTATTTCATGGCCTGGATGGTGGCCGGGGCCGTGGTGATCGACTCGTGGCACCAGCAGGTCTCCCGCGGCAAGCTACCGCCACGACCAGCGCAGCGCGGCCAGGTGCTCGGAGGTGAGCAGGACGGCGGGATCGACGATAATCAGATCCGCTGCGAAGCCCACAGCGATATCCGCGCCGGTCACCTGCCTGGTCATGGAGTTATCCAGCGCACCTGGCGGTCAGTGATGACACGCCGGGACCAGTGTCGGCATGCGAGCCTGCAGGTCCCGGCATAACCAGTCGCACTTTTGCGGGCGACGGAGAGGCCCAGGACGACCGGGCGGGTTGCTTGAACCGGATCAGGGTGGCCAGCGACGCGACTGCTTCTCCTACGCGGCCCCTGGCATGATGGGCACGATGAATGAGCAGCAGGCTGGTAAGCGGATTCCTAGCGACGGCCAGGTCGCGATCGAGTTGCTGTTGGCGGTTCGCGCGGGTGATGTCGAGGCAGTCCGTAGATTGCTGCAGGATGATCCGGCGCTGGCGTCGGCCAGGCTGGTTGGTAGGGACGGCGGCGCGGGGACGCCCTTGCACCTTGTCACGGACTGGCCGGGCTACTTCCCCAACGGCCCGCAGATCGTCCGGCTGCTGATCGAGGCTGGCGCCGATCCCAACGCCCTGACAGCCAGCCGGGATTCACCGGGTCCAGGTGATGAGACGCCGTTGCACTACGCGGCCAGCAGCGACGACGCCGACGTAGCCGAAGCCCTGATCGAAGCAGGAGCCGATATCGAGGCCCCTGACGGCTCAATCGGTACCCCGCTCGATAACGCCGTTGGCTACGGCTGCTGGCATGTCGCACGGCTGCTGGTGGCGCGGGGTGCGCGAGTTGATAAGGCCTGGCACGCCGCCGCGCTGGGCATGCTGGACCGCCTCGAAGCGCTGCTGGGAGACGACCCGCCCGGACAGGAGGTACCGCAGGCGTTCTGGCACGCCTGCGCGGGCGGCCAGCGCCGTGCTGCCGAGTACCTGCTGTCGCGCGGCGCGGATCTCAGCTGGGAGCCGGACTATGCCCACGGCACACCGCTGGACGCCGCCAGCGGGCCGAGTACCCGGCAGGAGAACGTCATCTCCTGGCTGCGCGAGCTGGGCGCCCGTTCCGCCACGACCGAGTGAGCGCCTCGAACGGCACCCTGCCCCGCGACGGACCATCGGTGCCGAAGGCCGGTTGTGCCATATCCGTGCCAGCTGCAGTGGCATCCGTGTCGTCAGCGAGCATCTGGCCTGCGAGTTCTCCCATCAGGTCGGCAACGGTCCGCTGCCGTTCAACGCTGCCATGCCGGTAGATGAGGGCGGCGCGAGCGCCTTAAGCAGGCGGCCTCGGCGCCAGCACCTGCATCCCGCCTGGCGATCTCGCCGCGGTCAGCGAGGTCCTACCATCGCCACGTGGGCTCGATAACACTCCGCCAGGCCCGCGTTAAAGACGCGGAGGCGATGGCCCGCATCCATGTGCGTGGCCGATCCGAACCCTCGTGCCCAGACGTTCTACCGCAAGCATGGCTTCCGGCCGGACGGAGCACGGAAGCACGACCGCGACCGCGACCTCGACCTTGACGAGATTCGCATGGTGCGGCACGTCGCCGGCCCGCCATCCCGGACCAGGGCGCGGATCAGCAACGACTGGTCTGGCTCATGAGGGGCTCCTATCGGGTGGCCGCAGCGGCTGCGACCGGAGCACCGCGACGGTGAATGTCAGCGCGGCCGCCATGGCAGCGAGATCCGTTGCGTCGAAGATGAACCAGACGCCAGGCCGCAAGTGGGCGCCCAGGGCGCCCAGCCAGCTGAGCACGCCAAGGCCCAGCGCGACTGCCAGAACCGATATCGCGGTCTGTACCACCCGGCGAGCACGGTCGGTCAGACCGCCCGCGAACGCTACGAGGATCACCGACAGGACTGGCAGCGTGAAGATGCCACCGGCGGCAAATTGCGGCGCCACAGCCGATGCCCGCCACCCGAAGGACGTCACCGCGACCGGACTGGGACCGGTAACCGCGGCCGGACTGGGACCGGTTACAGGGACCGGACTGGGAACGGTAGTAACCGGGGTACCTGGCGTCACAGGGACCGGACTGGGCGCGGTAACCGGGGCACTGGCGGCAACCGGGCCAGCGGGCAGGCCGTCACCGGGCAGGCCAAACAGCTGCCAGGCGCTGACGAGCAGCGCGATGGCCGCGACAACAAGGAGCGCCCAGGCGACCGGCTCCCGGACCCGGCGCACACTGTCCCATGACTGCGCAGTTTCTGACGGCACGTCTTCGCCTAGCTGATCACTCATGCCCGGCCTCGCTTCGCGGGAAATCTACGACAGCACCGCAGTCGCCCTTGCCACCGGGTGGCATGCACCGATGTGATGGCAACGGAAAACTACCAGGCTGCCCGGCGCTGACGCCGTGGCGGGGAACGGCGACGATAGGCTCAAGCCGGTGCTGGAGAGGTTTCCTGGAGGAGCTATGTCGCAGCCCGTGATGATCGGCGAGAGCGGGGCGCTGCTGTCATCCCTGAGCGATCAGCGCGAGCACGTGCTCGGGATCCTGGAGGGTCTCTCCGACGAGGACCTGCGGCGGCCGGTGCTGCCGTCGGGCTGGACGTGCCTGGGGCTGGTGCGCCATCTCACCATCGATGTCGAGCGGTTCTGGTTCCGCGACATCGTGGCCGGCCAGGCGGTGGAGCCTCGCGAGTCCGACGCGGCCGTCTGGCAGGTCGCCCCGGACGTGCCGGCCGACGCCGTGCTCGGCTCGTACCGGCGGGAGATAGAGCTAGCGAACGCCGTCATCGCCGCCACTCCCCTGGATGCCGCGCCGGCCAGGTGGCCCGATGAATGGCCCGACTGGCGGTTCAGCAATCTGCGGGAGATCATCCTGCACGTGATCACCGAGACCGCGTGTCACGCCGGTCACCTCGACGCGGTCCGTGAGCTCATCGACGGCCGCACCTGGCTTGTCCTGACCGAATGAGGCTTGTCCTGACCGAATGAGACCGGCGGCCGCGATGCGGGCGACGGCATCGGTAGCTACTATAAGTAGTCACACGGATACCTGATGTATACCATTGTGGATCAGGTTCGTGCCGAAGCCATCACTGCTAGCGATTGAGGCGATTCTTCTCGTGACAGCCGGGGGCAGTTCTTGGGAGCCGCAGGACTCGGGGACCAATGGCGGGGGGCCGGATCGGCAGGAACCAGACTTCCGGACGCTGTTCGAATCGGTACCGGGTGCCTTTCTGGTGCTGACCGCGGACCTGGTGATTGTCGCGGCCAGCGACGAGTATCTGCGGGACACGGCGACCACCCGCCGGGAGATCGTCGGCCGGGGCATATTCGACATCTTCGCTGACAACCCGGCCGATGCCGAGGCGACCGGCGTGGCAGATCTGCGCGCTTCGCTCGACCGGGTGCGCCGCGACCGCGTGCCCGACACGATGGCGGTGCGCAGGTATGACATCAGCCGGCCCGAGTCCGAGGGCGGCGGCGCTGAGGCCCGCTACTGGAGCCGGGTCAACTCACCGGCGTTCGACACCCGCGGCGCGCTCGCCTACATCATCCACAAGGCGGAGGACGTCACGGAGTACATCCGGCTCAAGCAGCATGAGACGGAGCACGAGCAGCTGACCGGGCAGCTGCTGGCCCGGGGCGAGCAGACGGAGGCCGGCGTTCGCGATCGCCTCAGGGAGCTGCAGGAGGCCAACGACATGCTGCGTGCGGACAATGACGCCCGGAAGCAATTCCTGTCCCGCGCCAGCTACGAGCTGCGCACTCCGCTGAACACCATCCTCGGATTCGGCGAGCTGCTCAGCTTCAGCGATATCACCGCCGAGCACCGCGAATGGATGTCGATGATGCTCAGGGCAGCGCAGCAGCTGCTCAAGCTCCTGGACGAGGTGGCCGACATCTCCCGTGTCGAGGCCGAGCAGCTGTCGCTGTCGATCGAGGCGGTCAGTGTCCAGGATGTGATCGCCGACGCGCTCGAGCTCATCCGCCCGCTCGCCCTCTCGCGCGGGGTGCATCTCGACCCGCCGCCGCATCCGCGGACCAGCCAGTACGTCGCGGCCGATCTGCAGCGCCTGCGTCAGGTGCTGCTGAACCTGCTGTCCAACGCGATCAAGTACAACTACCCGGCCGGCAAGGTGACCGTCACCGTCAATCACCATCCCGGCAGCCTCGTCCGGATCAGCGTGGCGGATACCGGCAGGGGCATCCCCGAGAGCGAGCTTGGCAAGCTCTTCGAGCCGTTCGAGCGGCTGGACGCCGCGCAGGCCGGAATCGAGGGCACCGGGCTCGGCCTGGCTTTGTCGCGGCACCTCGTCCAGACGATGGGCGGGGACGCGGGCGTGGCCAGCACGGAGGGCCAGGGCAGCACCTTCTGGATCGACCTGCCGTCCGCCGAGCCCATTGCCGTCACCCAGCCAGCCATCGGTCATGACCCGATCGTCGCCAGCCGCGCTTATCCCGCCGCCCGGACCGTGCTCTACGTGGAGGACATGGTCGAGAACCTGCGGCTCGTCGAGCAGGTACTCAAGCAGCGGCCCTCGACGACCGTCATCCCGGCCATGCTCGCCGGGGTCGCGCTCGACCTCGCCCGCCAGCACCGCCCCGACCTGATCCTGCTGGATCTGCACCTGCCCGACATGCCAGGCAGGGACGTCATGCACCAGCTCCGCACCGATCCGGCGACCCGCGATATCCCTATCGTCATCCTCAGCGCCGACGCCGCCCAGCCCGTCATCGACGAGATCCTCGCCGCCGGAGCCACCGCGTACCTCACTAAGCCGATCAGGGTACGGCAGCTGCTGCAGACCCTCGATGACATCCTCGGCCAGGCAGGCCCGGCCGCGGCGCGACCAGGCCAGGCCGCCGACATGACCGTGAACCATCGTGGCGCGTCCGCGGTCTGACCATGCCAGCACGAACGCGGCCGTTGCGGCCGGTATCCTGGGACTGAGACCGGCTGGCGCCGGCGGTCACCGGGGTGCCTCCCGATAAGAGAACCCTTAATCCGCTGTCGCCCGAACCGGCGCCAGGAATTAGAGTCATGCCCAGGACAGCAGCATCCGCCGGAAGGTATCGCAGAGATGAGTCGTCAGCCGGACGAGGCCCTCGAAGTGCTTCGCGAAGTCTGGAGCGCTCAGGGGCAGAACAGCACTGACCTGGCAGCGGAACTCGGCACGAAGAAGTCCTGCAAGAACATGGCGAACATCGGCTTCGACGGCCTGGCCGACAGTGACCCCGACGGTGACGTGCGCACAGCCTGGCGGGCCAGGCTTGAGCGGGAGGGCAAGCTGAACGCCGGGGCCGGCAGCATCCGGGACCTGGTACTCGGCGCCGCGGAGGCCCGCTGACAGCGACGATGCCGACGGCGAGGAGAGCGCGGGATGGACTGTCCGGAGACCGTCGGTAAGCTCACCGAGATCTTGCGCCAGGGCGGTTACCTTGCCGATCGCGGGCTGGCCACCGCGCTCTTCGTGGCGCTGTCCCTGCAGCGCCCGATCCTGCTGGAGGGCGAGGTCGGAGTCGGCAAGACCGAGGTCGCCAAGGTGCTGGCGACGGTGTTCGGCCGCAAGCTGATCCGGCTGCAGTGCTACGAGGGCATCGACACAAGCCAGGCACTCTACGAATGGGACTATGCCCGGCAGATGCTGCACATCCGGGCGCTGTCCGAGCACCAGATCGCCGACACCGACGCGGTCGAGAAGCTGTTCGGCCCGAAGTTCCTGCTGGAGCGGCCGCTGCTGGAGGCGGTCAGGTCCGGCGACCAGGCCGTGCTGCTGATCGACGAGGTGGACCGCGCCGACGACGAGTTCGAGGCCTTCCTGCTCGAGGTGCTCTCCGACTTCCAGATCAGCATTCCCGAGATCGGCACGATCAAGGCGGAGACCCCGCCGCTCGTGGTGCTCACTTCCAACCGCACGCGCGAGCTGCACGATGCCCTGAAAAGGCGCTGCCTCTACCACTGGATCGGCTTCCCGCCCGCCGAGCGCGAGGTGGAGATCGTGCTCGTCCGGGCCCCGGGCGTGTCCGAGGCGCTGACCCGGAAGGTGGTCGCCGCCGTCAACCGGCTGCGGGAGCTTGACCTCGCCAAGCCGCCCGGGGTCGCCGAGACCATCGACTGGGTGCGCACCCTCGATTTCCTCGGCGAGACCGATCTGAGCGTCCAGGTCGCCGAGGACACGCTCGGCGCCGTGGTAAAGGAACGCGACGATCTCGACGTGGTGCGGGACAACCTGGAAGAGATCACGTCCGGTGCCTGAGCACGCTCCCTTCGTCGGCGTGCTGGTGGACTTCGCAGCCGAGCTTCGCTCCGCCGGGCTCGCCGTCGGCTCCGGGGACGTGCTGACCTACTGCGCGGCGATGGCCCCGCTGGATCCGACGGACCTGCTGGACCTGTACTGGGCGGGGCGAGCCACTCTGGTCACCCGGCGCGAGGGCATCGCCGTCTACGACGAGGTGTTCCGGCGGTTCTTCCTCGGCGCCGGCGATCCGGTCAGGGAGATGCTGAAGATCAGGGCGCAGGTGACGGCGGAGACCCAGGCGGTGCTGCAGGTCCCGGCCACCGATCCGGACGGCGAAGGGCCCCCGGAGGAGGCCGCGCTCGGCCTGATGGCGTCCGGCGCCGAGACCCTCCGGCACAAGTCGTTCACCTCCTGCACGCCCCAGGAGCTCGCGGCGCTCCGGCGGATCATGGCGCGGATCCGGCTGACACCGCCAAGGAGGCGCACCCGGCGCACGACCGCCGCCCGCTCGGGCCGCGCCCTCGATCTGCGCCGGATGGCCCGGGATTCGCTGCGCATGCAGGGCGAGCCTGCCGAGCTGCGCTGGCGGCGCCGCAAGGTGCGGCTGCGGCCGCTGATCCTGATCCTGGATGTCTCCGGCTCGATGGCCGACTACTCGCGCAATCTGCTGCAGTTCGCCTATTCGGCCAAGCGGGCTGCGGCCAGGGTCGAGGTATTCTGCTTTGGCACCAGGCTAACTCGTATCACCAGGGCCCTGGATCACCGAAGGCCGGACGACGCGCTTGAGCTTGCCGCGAAGGCGGTGTTCGACTGGGAGGGCGGGACCAGGATCGGCGAGTCGCTCGCCGCCTTCGTCAGGGACTGGGGCCGCCGCGGGCTGTGCCGCGGCGGGATCGTGGTGATCTGCTCCGACGGCCTCGATCGCGGCGATCCGGCCGTCCTGGCCGCGGCGATGGAGCGGCTCTCCCGGCTCAGTTACCGGGTGGTATGGATGAACCCGCACAAGGGCGATAACGCGAACTTCCGGCCGAGCACGCTCGGGATGATGGTGGCAGCCCCGCATGTCGACCTGCTGCTGTCCGGCCACGACCTGTCCAGCCTGGAAGAGCTCGCGGCGCTGCTGCCGACGATGAGTTAGGAGTATCCGTGAAGTGGAGCGTGGGCCTGGAGGCCGAGGGCGACCGGGTGCTGTCGCGCGAGGAGATCGTCGAGCTCGCCGACGCGGTCGCCCCGAGCTCCGGCATCGCGACCGGGATCGGGAAGAGCCGATACGGTGCGCAGCTGATGGTGCAGGCCGCCAGCCGGGACGAGGCGATCGAGCAGGCCACCCGGGAGTTCGCTCAGGCCGTGGCCAGGGCCGGGCTGCCGGCCTGGCCCATCGCGCGGGTCGAGGCCGTCAGCGAGGACGGGGACGAGGACCTCGGCGGGAGCTCGGGCGGATGATCAGGCTCGGCTCGCTGGCCGGCTACCCGTTCGAGGGGCCGCGCATGCTCGGCGGGTGGACCCCGCCGCCGGCCGCGGCCGTCTACGCGATCGTGTACAAGCCGGATCCGGACACCAGGCCGGACCGGTACGCGGTCATCTACGTCGACCACTCCGGCAATCTCGCCGATGAGCGCTTTCCCTTCCAGCACCCGCGCGCGCAGTGCTGGATACGCCGGGCCGGATCCCGGTGGAAGGTCTACATCTGCACGTACGAGGTGCCGGGCGGCGGGCGTTCGCATCGGGAGCAGATCGCCCGTGAGCTTACCGCCGTCTACCATCCGCGCTGCAATGCCCAGCAGTACGACCAGTCGTGGAAGGACGAGTGGATCGGCGAGTACGCCGCGCCCACCACCGGCCCCCTGTCCCGGAACCCGGACGGGCCCGTTTCGTCCTGACCGGCGCCTTACCTCATCGCTGTCCGGCCATGGCCGCGCGATCCGGTGCCGGGGCGGCAATGCGGGGGGGTTTGCGGAGGCTGAGGATGAGCATCAGCGCTCCGTAGAGGATCACGATGAGGCCGACGACCAGCAGTAGCGGCGGGAAGACAGGCAGCCGCGGCCAGGTCGTGTCGACGGTCGTGAAGTCACTCTGCTCGGTCGACAGGAAGGGCACCACATCGCTAGCCAGGTATGTCTGCACCTGCGGCATCGTGCGGACGGCCGCACCGCTGAAGTTGGTCAGGTGGGTGGTGCCTGGCACGCTGTACCAGCCGTTGGTGACGAAAGGAAGCTGGGTGACCGCCTGGTAGATCGCGGGGAAGCCCGCCTTGAGCGCCGCGGCCACCTGGGCCGTGGTCAGGTGCAGCGCCTTTCCGAGGAAGGCCAGCAGGCCGGGAGTCTCACTGGCCACGGCGGACAGCGGAATCGCCTCCAGCAGCGCGGTCGCGTGCGGGAACTTCTTCGTCAGGGCTGCCAGTACCGCCGCCTGCGGCAGGCCGGTCTCCTTCGACACGTACCCCACCAGCGCGGGAACCTCAGCGGCGGCACCGCCCCGCGGCGTGACCACCGGGGCGGCGAAGTCGACCACGTGCGACACCATCGTGACCGAGGCCTGATCGCCCTGCACCCGGGCGGGGCTGAACGCGGGCCTGGCCTGGTCGAGAAGGTTCTGCCCGCCGTCCAGGCGCGGGAAGAGCGAGAGCACGAGCGTCACCACTACCACCCCCGCGCCCACGGTGATCACCACCGACCAGGCGGCCGCCGCCAGTTCCCTGGCAAGGCCCTTCCTCGCCAGCAGGGCCATGGTGACCCCGAAGATGATCACGATGATGCCGACCGCAAGCAGCAGGGGCGCGATGAAGCTGACCCCTCCCGAGCCATCCAGGGCAGTGAAGTGCGCTTGCTGGTCTTCGAGTACAGGAATGACATCGTCGCTAAAATATGTTCTGACCTGCGGCGCCGTGCGGACCGGGCTGCCGGTGAATGTCGTGAGGTGGGCGGTGCCCGGCACGCTGTCCCAGCCGTTCGTCACGTAAGGGAGATTGGTGATCGACTGGTACAGGCCAGGGAAGTTGGCCTTCAGCCCGGCGGCCACCTCGGCCGGCGTCGCGTGCAGGATCTGCGCCAGGAAGCTCATCAGGCCGGGGAGCTCACTGGTCACCGAGGTGAGCGGGATCGCCGTGAGCAGCGCCGTGGTGTGCGGGAAGTTCGTGGTCAGGGCTGCCAGCACCGCCTTGCGCGACAGGCCGGTCTTGCTCGACACGAACTCCACCAGCCCGGGAACCTCGGCGGCGGCACCGCCGCGTGGCGTGACCACGGGATTGAGCGTGTTGACCGCGTGGGAGATCATCGTGATGCCGGCCCTGTCCCCCGCCACCCGCTGCTCGCTGAACACGGGCTTGCCGTGGTCCAGCACGCGCTGGGCGGCGTTCAGCCGGGGCAGCAGCGACAGCCCGGCGACGACCACCACGACGAATACGCCGACAACGGCGACGACGAGCCACGACCACATGGCGTGAGCGGCTTTCACGGATATTCCTCCCTAATCTGCGCGGGCGAAGCCGAGCGCATCCCTCCCGCTAGCCCGGAGCGAAGCCGAGCGCATCCCTGCGTAGCTGAGCGGCCCTACTGCGCGGGTCCTACGTGCGCGGGGTGAAGCCGACCGCCTCGTGCAGCCGGGACCTGCGCCGGCCGGAGGCCGGGCGGGCCGTCGGCGGATGCGCCGGCTGCTCGGGGACCGGGGTGACGCCGGTGACGATGCCCTCGGCCATCCCGTACAGCAGCGGCAGCGCGCCGGCCACCACGGCGCCGGTCTGGTTGATGTGCTCCACTCCCGGCCCGATCAGCTCGGCGTGGCCCACGATCGTCCGCACCAGCTCCGCGCACTCCTCCAGATTCCCGGCGATCCGGGTGAGCAGCGTGCCGACCCAGAACAGGTAGAACGCGAGGCCGGCGATCAGCAGAACGACGTCGACGACCGTCAGGATGACCAGCAGGGTCATGACTTCACCTTCCCGAGCACCCGTCCGAGGAACAGGTGATGCTGCAGGCCCTCGGCCAGGACGGCCTCGACGCCGTCGGCGACCTGCGGGATGAGCGCGGTGCTCGCGGTATTCGCCGCCGCGGCCTTCAGCGTCTCCCGCACGTCGACGACCCGGCGGTCGATGATCTTAACGAGGTAGATGAGCAGGCTGAGCAGCGCCGCGACGGCCAGTACGACGACGAAGCCGACGATGATCGCGGTCACCCACAGGGTGTGCTCGGTGGAGTTCATCGCGAGCGTATGCATGGTCAGCCTCCCAGCCGGGTGCGTCCGCGGTGCAGCCCGTCGATGATGATCGTGGCGTGCTCGATCGTGGTGCTCAGCGCGGCCAGCGGCGCGGTGTTGTGCACCGCCTCGGTCAGGGCCTCGTTGATCATCGGAGCCTCCTTGCCGATCGAGCGGGCCAGCAGCAGGATCGGCACCACCAGCATGACGACGACGGCGACAACCAGGAACCCGATGGTGTAGCCCAGCCACCAGCCGGTAGTGCTGACAGAGCCGGTGGCGGCAGAGCCGCCGGCGGCCAGGACGAGCGCGTGTCCGGTCATTGCCTCATCCTGCCGCTGGGCTGGCCGGAACCTCGCGGATCGTGTTCGCCCTGAGGAAGTCGATGATCGGCTTGGTCGGCTCGGGGATGTGGTGATCCCGCTGGATATGCCGGATTACCTCATCCATCAGCTGCTCCTTGCTGGACGCGGAGATCCTGGTGTCGCACACCGGGCTCCCGCACTGGAACTCATGCATCCGTGGCTCCTCGCACCGTCTCGCCTTACACCGTCTCGCAGAAGTCCCTGACCGGCTTGAGGTTCGCGTTCACCGAGGTGAGCGCCTCCGGCACGGTTCTTGTCTGGTGCGCGATCACCAGGGCGCCGACGATGACGGTGCCAAGAGTCCCGCGCACGTAGTTGAGGTGGTAGATGACCCGGATGAGGGCCACCGCCGCGATCAGGATGATCACCGTGCCGACGCTCAGCGTCATCCAGGCTGCTGCTGGCATGGCCATGTTCCTTTCTGCTAGCCGAGAAGGTGCGCCTAGCCGAGCAGGCGGGCGACGGAGCCCGCGTACCTGACCGCGCCGACCTTTATTTCCTCGATGGTCTTGTCGGTGACGGCCAGCGCCTCGGGCACGCCGTCGAGCTTTCCGGTGAGGGCCACGCCGCCGGCCAGGATGTCGTCGGTGGCGCCGCGGATCCGCTCCACCGCGGCGAGCACGCGGTTCAGCAGGAAGATGACGACGGGAACTACCACGACCAGCAGGATGACGTTGCCGATCCACCACAGGGTCATTGCTGTCTCTCCTCAGCTCGCGGTCCGGTACGGGACGAAGAAGCGGCGGAAGACCCGGCGCAGCGCCATCATGGCGGCCTGCAGGCCGACGGTGAGGCCCTTCGCCTCGGATGCGGCCGCCGCCAGCTGCTCTGGCGACTCACCGCGCTCGGCCCGGTCGATCCGGTCCTGCAGGTTGGCGGAGAAGTCGCGCATCAGCACCGACGTGACGTCGGAGATCATTCCCCGGCCGTACTGCGCCGCCGCGCCGGAGAGCTGCAGATCCTGGGTGACGGCGACCCTGGTGCCCCGCCCGGAGCGTGCCAGCGTCGCCGTGACGATCATGCTGGCCTGGCCGCGGCCCTTCTCCTCGGCGCCGCTCGCGTGCACCACGATGCGCCTGGCCGCCTCGTCGCGCTCGGTGATGTCCGCGGTTCCGGCGAAGCGCAGCCGGACCGGGCCCATCCGGATCGCGACCCCGCCCTTGTACTTCTCGCCGCCAAGGTCTTCGCCCAGCTCGGCGCCGGGCAGGCAGGCCGCCACCATCGGGATGTTCTCGAAGAACTTCCAGACCTTCTCGACCGGCTCTGCTACCTCGAATTCGTTCTTGATAAGCATCGCGACTCCTTCGTCAGGTAGGCAGCGGGATCCTGCTCGAACTCCCGGCGGCAGCCGGCCCGGCAGAAGTAGTAGGTCTCGCCCTCGTGCTCCAGCGGGTAACTGGCCGGGCCCGCCGTCACGGTCATCCCGCAGACCGGGTCCACCGCCTCGGCCAGTTCCGCCGGTTCCGCCGTCTCCGCCGGGAGGCCGGCCCGCAGCGCCCCGGAAGCGCGAAGCTGGACCAGCTCGGCGAGGATCGCCACGGCGATCTCCCGGTGCGATGTCCGGCCGAGGTCCAGGCCGACCGGCACCCGGACCCGGTCGAGCTGGTCCGACGGCACGCCGCGCTCCGCGAGATAGCCGAGCACCGACGCGCCCCGCCGCTGCGACCCGACCAGGCCGAGGTAACCAGGCCGGGCGAGCACCGCCTGCTCGATCGCCTCCTCGTCGCCGTGACCCTGGGTGGCCACCACCACCATCGAGCGCTCGTCCGCGTCGGCGGCGGAGAAATCCGGGCCGTCGATCAGCGCGGTGCGCCAGCCCAGCGCGCGGCCGAGGTCGGCGAGCGTGTTCGCCATCGGGGAGCGGCCGACGACCACCAGATGCGGCGTCGGCAGCACCGGCTCGATGTAGACCTCAAGCGCGCCCTCGCTCTGGCAGGAGATGGGCACCACGGTCATGCCGTCCGGCACCGCCGCGCCGAACTGCTCGGGGGTGCCGAGCAGCAGCAGCCGCGGCACGCCCTCGGCGATGACCTGCCGTGCCTCCCGGATCACTACCGGCTCCGCGCAGGCCCCGCCGATCCAGCCCTGGAGCTCTCCCGACGCCGTGATGATGGCCCGGGAGCCCTGCTGGCCGGACGACGGTGCCTGCCGCCAGACCACCGTGGCGAGCGCGAAGGCCTGCCCGCTCCGCGCCAGCTCGTCGGCGCGGGCCACGACGCCCCAGCCATCCATGGGTGATGTCGCGCTGGTCATCGGCAGGCACCCCCAGTCATCGTTATGAACCATCCGTCATCGGTATGCACCGTCAGTCATCGGTATGCACGGGCGGTGCACCCGAGACGTCGTGACGTTGCGTAATGGCCTCCCATACCCGGTCGGGCAGCAGGGGCATGTCAATGTTGCGGACCCCGGTGTCCTTTATCGCGTCCATCACCGCGTTGACGAACGCCGCCGGGCCGCCGACCGCCGCGCACTCGCCGATGCCCTTGGCGCCGATCGGGTGGTGCGGGCACGGGGTCATCACCTCGGCGTGCAGCTCGAAGCCCGGGGTCTCCCAGGAGGTCGGCAGCAGGTAGTCCATGTAGTTCGAGCCCACGCAGTTGCCCTCGGCGTCGAAGGTGATGAACTGCATGTTGGCCATCGCGTAGGCCTCGGTCAGCCCGCCCATGATCTGCCCCTCGACGATCATCGGGTTGATCCGGACGCCGCAGTCGTCAACGGCCACCATGTTCAGCACGTCCCAGACCCCGGTCTGCGGGTCGACCTCGACCGTGACGATGTAGCAGGCGAACGGCCAGGTGAGGTTGGGCGGGTCGTAGTAGGCGTTGTTCTCCAGGCCGGGCTCCATGCCATCGGGCATGTTGCTGTAGGCGGCCATCGCGCATTCCTGGATGGTCACGCCGCGGTCGGGGGCGCTGCGCACGTAGAACCGGCCAAGCTCCCAGTCGATGTCCTCCTCGGACACCTCCAGCAGGTGCGCGGCCAGCTTGCGCGACTTGGCACGGATCTTGCGGCACACCATGGCGATCGCGGCCCCCGCGACCGGCGTGCTGCGCGACGCGTAGGTGCCCATGCCGAACGGCGCGGTGTCGGTGTCGCCCTCCTCGACGGTCACGTCCTCGGCCGGGATGCCGAGCTCGTGCGCGACGATCTGGGCCCAGGTCGTCTCGTGCCCCTGGCCCTGCCCCCTGGCGCCGGTCCGCAGCAGCGCCTTGCCGGTCATGTGCACCCGGAGCTCGGCCGAGTCGAACATCTTGATGCCGAGGATGTCGTACTCGCGGCTGTTGCCCGCGCCGAGCGGCTCGGTCATCGTGGAGATGCCGATGCCCAGCAGCCTGCCGTTCGCCTTGGCCTCCTCCTTCTGCCGCAGGAAGTCCTCGTAGCCGACCGCCTGCAGCCCGACATCGAGGCACTCGCCGTACTGGCCCGAGTCGGTCAGGAAGCCGAGCGGGGTGCGGTGCGGGAAGTCGTCGTCCCTGACGAAGTTGATCCGCCGGAACTCGGCCTGGTCCATGCCCAGGTCGTTGGCCGCGGCATGAACCATCCGCTCCTGGAAGAACATCGCCTCGGTCACCCGGAACGAGCACCGGTACGCGACGCCGCCGGGGGCCTTGTTGGTGTAGGTGCCCCGGGCCGTCAGATGCGCGACCGGAATGTCGTAGCAGGCGAACGTCGAGTGCATCAGCCCGATCTTGAACTTGCTCGGCTGGGCGTCGGCAAAGAACGCGCCGTGGTCGGCCTCGGTGTGCATCCGCATGGCGAGGATCTTGCCGTCGCTGCGCAGCGCCAGCTCGCCGTCGAGGTACACATCCCGCGCGAACCCGGTGGAGATCAGGTTGCCGGACTTGTCCTCGATCCACTTCACCGGCCGCTCCAGCAGGATCGACGCCAGGATGGAGCAGACGTAGCCGGGATAGACCGGGACCTTGTTGCCGAACCCGCCGCCGATGTCCGGCGAGATGATCCGGATCATGTGCTCGGGCAGCTCGGCCACCAGCGCGACCGCCGCGCGGATGATGTGCGGCGCCTGGGTCGTCATGTAGACGGTGAGCTTCGAGGTAGACCGGTTGAAGTCCGCGATCGACCCGCAGCACTCGATCGGGGAGGGGTGCGAGCGCGGGTAGTGCAGATGCAGCTTCGAGATCACGTCGGCCTGGGCGAACGCGCGGTCGGTGCCCTCGGCGTCGCCGACCTCCCAGTTGTAGATGATGTTGTCGGCCTGGTTCTCCTTGTCGTCCCGGATGATCGGCGCGCCCTCGGCGACGGCCTGCATCGGGTTGACGATCGGCGGCAGCGGCTCGTACTCGACGTCGATCGCGTCGCAGGCGTCCTTGGCGATATACGGGTCGTCGGCGATGACGCAGGCGACCTCCTGGCCCTGGAAGCGCACCTTGTCGGTGGCCAGCACGGCCTGGGTGTCGTAGGACAGCGTCGGCATCCAGGCCAGGTTGCGGGTCGCCATCATCTCGCCGGTGAGCACCAGGTGCACCCCGGGGATGTCCCACGCCTTGCTGGCGTCGATCGACTTGATCCGGGCATGCGCCAGCGGGCTGCGCAGGATCTCCATGTGCAGCATGCCGGGCAGCACGACGTCGTCGGTGTAGTTGCCCTTGCCGCGGATGAAGCGGTTGTCCTCGACGCGGCGGCGGCTCGCGCCCAGCCCGCCGATCTTGATCTCGTCTAGCGCCTGCGACACGTCGTGCCCTTCCGTTGTGGTCTGCTAGCGGCCGCGCTCGTCACTGGGACCGCAGTTTCTCGGCGGCCCACAGCACCGACTTAACGATGTTCTGGTAGCCGGTGCAGCGGCAGAGGTTGCCGGACAGCGCCCAGCGGATGTCTTCCTCGGTGGGATCGGGATTGGAGTCGAGCAGGGCCTTGGCGGCCATCATCATTCCGGGGGTGCAGAAGCCGCACTGCAGGCCGTGCTCCTCCTTGAAGCCCTCCTGCAGCGGGTGCAGCTCGCTGGCGGTGGCCAGGCCCTCGACGGTGGTGATCTCGTGCCCGTCCGCCTGCACGGCCAGCATGGTGCAGGACTTCACCGCGCGCCCGTCGACGAGGACCGTGCACGCGCCGCAGTTCGTGGTGTCGCAGCCGGTATGCGTGCCGGTCAGCTTCAGTCCCTGGCGGATCAGGTGAGCCAGCAGCAGCCGGGTCTCCACCTCCGCGATCTTCTTCTGGCCGTTGATCGTGAACCTGATCCGGCGCACCGGGACGTCGCTGGCGGCCTGATCGTCATGGTCCTCGTAAACGATCGTCATGTCAGGCCGCCCTTTCCGCGGTCGCGTCGGCGCGGGTCAGGATGCGCTCGACGAAGGTGCGGACGATGTGCCGCTTGAATTCCGCGCTGCCACGATGGTCGCTCCTGGGCCTGGCTACCTCCGCGGCGAGCCCGGCGGCCTGCTCGATGCTGCCGGCGGACAGCGGCTTGCCGACGAGTGCCTCCGCCGCGGCCGTGGCCTCGATGGTGGATCCGCCGACCCCGGTCAGCGCGATCCCCGCCCTGATCACGTTCCCGCCGGCGGTCTCCAGCGCGACCGCGACCCCGGCGGTCGCGAAGTCACCGACCCGGCGCTCCAGCTTGAGGTAGCCGCCCGAGCGGATTCCCTTCGCGGCCGGGATGACGGCCTCGACGGCGATCTCGTCCGGATCGAGGACGTTCTGGAAGGGCCCGGTGACGAAGTCGGCGGCCCGGATGGTCCGCCTGCCGCCCGGGCCCCGCGCGACGATCGACCCGCCGAGAGCCAGCACTACCGAGGCCCAGTCACCCTGCGGATCGGCATGACACACCGAGCCGACGAGCGTGCCCCGGTTACGCACGATCGGATCGGCGATCAGCGGCGCGGCCGCGGCCATCGTCGGCTGAGTGCTGGCGAGCAGTGCCGACCGCTCCAGGTCGGCGTGGCGGCAGAGGGCGCCGATGCGCAGGGTCCCGTCCGGGTCGGCCCGGTGGTAGTCGAGGCCGGGGACGTTGTTGATGTCGACGATCAGCTCCGGCGACGCGAAGCGCAGCTTCATCAGCGGGATCAGGCTCTGGCCGCCGGCCAGCACCTTCGCGTAATCCCCGCCGAGGCGCAGCAGATCGATAGCCTCGTCGAGCGAGCGCGGTGCCTCGTAGCGGAACCGAGACGGATACATTCGATCCTCCAGTGTCCTGTGCGGACGTTGAACCGCTGGGTCAGCGCTAGTCGCGCGGGCCGGATCCGGGATCCCGCGGCCCAGCCGGCTCCGGGTCGGCCACCGCCACCGGGAGGGAGTCCTCCTCCGGGTCCGGCCGCGGCTCCTGGTGCGGCGGCCACGGCCCGGGTACCGGCTGCCCGGCGACCTTGAGGTAGTCGATAAGCTCGGGCCAGGCCCAGACCGTCGGGCTCTTCCCGGACTTCGGCGCGTGCTCGATCAGCTCGAACAGGCGGGGATTACCCTGGCTGTGGCCGCTGGACTCGATCCGCATTCGCACGCTCCTGCCGTCTAGCCGGGTACACAGGTGTACCCACACTTGTGACTGTAGCCGCATGATCCGCCTAAGCCGGACGTCCCGCAACCGGCGAATAAGCTCTTGCTTAAGTGGCCGGGGCCGCCGGTGGTCCGGATGATCCGGATAGGGGCGTGCCCTGGCGCGATCGGCCAGCCGCCCGGCGGGCCTCAGCTCCAGATCGTGACGTACACCGGCGGGCGGAACCGCGACGGCGAGACGCCGGCCGCCGGCGAGCGCATCAGCTGCATGGCCTCGGGAGTCGACAGGAAGCGGCGCAGCGCGCTGGCGGCCGTGCTCCGCTGCTGGCGCTCCAGCAGGGTCGCGTGCCAGACGGCGTCGACCGGCAGCCCGGGCAGCTCGACCCGGGAGAGCTCGCCCCGGCGCAGCTGCTGGGTGACGAGGTGCTCGACCGCGGGCGCGACGCCGGCCCCGTCGGCCGCGGCCGCCCAGGCAGCCGTCTGATTGGGGAACACGCCGATGCTCTCCTCGGGGATGCCCATCCTGGCCAGCAGCTGGCCGGTGTCGCTGCCGGGGTCGGTACCGGACGGGTCCACCAGCCACCGCCACTGGCGGGGGCTGCCGCGCAGCCGTGCCTGCCCGGCGGTGACCACGACCAGGCGGTACCTGAAGATCGGCTCGCTTACCACCGGCAGGGCCGGGTCGCCGGTCACGCTGGGGCCGATGGCGACGTCGGCCAGCCGGTTCGCGACCAGCACCGCCATCTCGCTGGTCACCGCCACCCCGGCCGAGACCTCGGCGGAGCCGGCGAACCGCCGGGTGAACGCCTCCATCAGCGGACTGACCACGAACTCGGCGATGGTGGAGGTGGCTACCACCCGCAGCTGCTCCGGGGCACCCTGGGCGGCGCGGACGGCGGCGTGGGCCTCGGCGCCGAGTACGACGATCTGCGACGCGGTGGAAAGCAGCCTGGACCCGCCGGGCGTCAGCGTCATCCCGGCCGGCCCGCGGCTGACCAGCTGGTCACCCAGGTGCAGCCGGAGGGCGGACAGCGCCTGCGACACGGCAGGCTCGCTGACGCCGAGAGCGCTCGCGGCGGCGGTCACCGAGCCGAGGCGCGCGACGAGGACGAATGCGTTGAGCTGAGTGAGCGTCATGACGCTCCCGATTATCGCGCACTCCGGCGCTGGCCAGCCCCGGCGAAGCTGCTGCCCGGCCCGGCTCTCACTGCCGCCGCCGCCGCCGTTATCGGACGTAAACTCCTTATGACGCGACGTGACCGGAGGGAGGCGCATGCAGGTTCCGGCGTACGTCGAGTACGAGAAGGCGACCAGCGTGGAGCACGCGCTCGGCCTGCTCGCCAGGTTCGGCCCGGAGGCCCGGATCCTGGCCGGCGGGCACAGCCTGATCCCGATGATGAAGCTCCGGCTCGCGCAGCCGGAGACTCTGATCGACATCAACGGGCTCGGTGAGCTCTGCTACATCAGGGTGACCGGCGGCGAGCTGCGGATCGGCACGCTGACCCGGCACGCGCAGCTGCTGGACTCGGCGGCCGCCGGCCGGCATTTCGCGATCCTGCATGACGCCGAGCGGGTTATCGCCGACCCGATCGTGCGCAGCTGGGGGACCGTCGGCGGCTCGCTCTGCCAGGCCGACCCGTCCGAGGACCTGTCGGCGACGTTCGCGGCGCTGAAGGCGACCATGCTCATCCAGGGCCCGGGCGGCAGCCGGACGGTGCCGGCCAGGGAGTTCCATACCGGGCCGTACGAGACCGTGGTGGCCCCCGGCGAGCTGCTGACCGAGATCAGGATCGCGATCAGGCCCGGCGGCGGCAGCGCGTACGCGAAGGTGGGACGCCGGGTCGGCGACTGGCCGGTCGGCGCGGCGGGCGCGGCCATCTGGCTGGCCGGCGACACCATCGCCGACGCCGGGATCGGCCTGACTGCCGTCGGCGCGCAGCATTTCGCGGCGGCCGAGGCCGAGGAGTTCCTCCGCGGCGGGCCGGCCACCGAGGCGAGCTTCGCCCGGGCCGGCGAGATCGCTGCCGAGCACTGCCAGCCGAGCTCGGACCAGCGCGGCCCGGCTGACTACAAGCGGCATCTCGCCAGGGAGCTCACCACCCGCGCGCTGCGCAGCGCGGTGCGCCGGGCCCGCGGCACCGGCACCTGACATGCAGGTAACCGTGCACGTCAACGGCGTCACCCACACCCGCGAGGTCGAGCCGCGGCTGCTGCTGATCCACTTCCTGCGGGACGATCTGCGGCTCACCGGCTCACACTGGGGCTGTGACACCTCCAACTGCGGGGCCTGCGTGGTCTGGCTGGACGAGACCCCGGTGAAGTCGTGCACGGTGCTCGCCGCGATGGCGGACGGCCACCGGGTGCTCACCGTGGAGGGCCTGGAACGCGGCGGCGTGCTCGACCCGATCCAACGCGGCTTCGCCGAGTGCCACGGGCTGCAGTGCGGGTTCTGCACGCCGGGCATGATGCTGACCGGCCGCTGGCTGCTTGACCATGACCCCGATCCGTCGCCGGCCACGATCCGCGAGGCGCTGTCCGGGCAGATCTGCCGCTGCACCGGCTACGAGAACATCGTGCGGTCCGTCCGGTGGGCCGCGGAGCATCCCGCATGAACGCCAGTGCTGACCTGGCCGCGGCCGGCGAGCACGTGATGAACGGGGCTTACGGGCCGGTTAAGCGCAAGGAGGACGCCCGCTTCATCCGCGGCAAGGGCTACTTCGTCGATGACATCGCGCTGCCCGGGATGCTGCACGGCGCGATCCTGCGCAGCCCGCTGGCGCACGCCAGGATCGTCTCGGTCGACGCCACGGCGGCCGAGGCCCACCCCCGGGTGGAGGCCGTCATCACCGGCGAGACCCTGGCGGCGCTCAAGCTCGCCTGGATGCCGACCATGTCCCAGGACGTGCAGTCGGTGCTGGCCACCGACAAGGTCCGGTTCCAGGGCCAGGAGGTCGCGTTCGTCGTCGCCCAGGACAGGTACTCCGCGCGCGACGCGCTCGAGCTCATCATCGTCGAGTACGAGCCGCTGCCCGTGGTGATCGACGCCAAGCGGGCACTGGACCCCGGCGCCCCGGTGATCCGCGACGACCTGGACGGCAAGTGGGACAATCACATCTTCGACTGGGAGGCCGGCGACGAGGCGGCCACCGACGCGATCTTCGCCGCGGCGGACGTCGTGGTGACCCAGGACATGCTCTACCCGCGCTCCCACCCCGCCCCGCTGGAGACCTGCGGCACGGTGGCCGACATGGACCCGGTCAGCGGCAAGCTGACCGTCTGGTCCACCACCCAGGCCCCGCACGCGCACCGCACCCTGTACGCGCTGGTGGCCGGCCTGCCCGAGCACAAGATCCGGATCATCTCCCCCGATGTCGGCGGCGGCTTCGGCAACAAGGTGCCGATCTACCCGGGGTACATCTGCGCGGTCGTCGGCTCCATGCTGACCGGCCGGCCGGTCAAGTGGGTCGAGGACCGGTCCGAGAACCTGATGTCCACCTCGTTCGCCCGGGACTACCACATGCACGGCGAGATAGCCGCCACCTCCGACGGCAGGATCCTGGCGCTGCGGGCAAGGGTGCTCGCCGACCACGGCGCGTTCAACGCGACGGCGCAGCCGACCAAATTCCCGGCCGGGTTCTTCCACATCTTCACCGGCTCCTATGACCTGCAGGCCGCGCACTGCCAGGTGACCGCCGTCTACACTAACAAGGCACCGGGCGGGGTCGCGTACGCCTGCTCGTTCCGAATCACCGAGGCTGTCTATTTGGTAGAACGCATGGTCGAGCTGCTGGCCCGGGAGCTAGAGGCTGATCCGGCGGAGCTGCGGATGAAGAACCTGCTGCGCCCCGAGCAGTTCCCCTACACGGGCCCCACCGGGTGGGAGTACGACTCCGGTGATTACCCCAGGGCGCTGCGGCTCGCCCTGGACATGGCCGGGTATGACGACCTCCGCACGGAGCAGGCGGAGAAGCTGGCCCGCGGCGAGTACATGGGCATCGGGCTGAGCTTCTTCACCGAGGGGGTCGGCGCCGGGCCGCGCGCGTCGATGGACATCCTCGGCCTGGGCATGGCCGATGGCGCCGACCTGCGGGTGCACCCGACCGGCAAGGCCACGCTCGGCATCTCGGTGCAGACCCAGGGCCAGGGTCACGAGACGACCTTCGCGCAGATCGTGGCGGAGGAGCTCGGCCTGTCGCCGGACGACGTCGAGGTCGTGCACGGCGATACCGACCGCACCCCGTTCGGCCTCGGCACCTACGGCTCCCGGTCGACGCCGGTATCGGGCGCCGCGGCAGCCGTGGTGGCGCGCAAGGTACGCGAGCGGGCCAGGATCGTGGCGTCAGCCATGCTCGAGGTGGCGCCGGACGACCTGGAGTGGACCGGCCGGAAATTCCAGGTCCGCGGTGACCCGGACCAGGCCAGGGGGATCGCCGAGATCGCGATGGCCGCCCACTCGGCGCTGGAACTGCCGGACGGCGTCGAGGGCCACCTGGATGCCTCCGCGGTCTACAACCCGCCGAACCTGACGTACCCGTTCGGCGCCTACATCTGCGTCGTGGACGTCGATCCCGGCACCGGCGAGGTAAAGATGCGGCGCTTCATCGCGGTGGACGACTGCGGCGTGCAGATCAACCCGATGATCGTCGAGGGACAGGTGCACGGCGGGCTCGCCGACGGGGTCGGCATGGCCCTGATGCAGGTGATCGCCTACGACGAGAACGGCAACTGCCTGGGCGGGTCGTTCATGGACTACCTGCTGCCCACCTCGGTCGAGTGCCCGTCCTGGGAGCTCGGCACGACGGTCACCCCGTCGCCGCACCACCCGATCGGGGCCAAGGGCGTCGGCGAGTCGGCCACCGTGGGATCACCCCCCGCGGTCGTCAACGCGGTGATGGACGCGCTGCGGCCCCTCGGGGTGCGGCACGCCGACATGCCGCTGACCCCGGCCAACGTGTGGTCGGCCATCCAGGGCCGCCCGCAGCGCACCGACCTGGCGATCAGCTGAGCCCGGCATGAGCGGACTCGCGGAGCGGCTGCCCGACGTGGCCACGCTGCTCGGCGCCCTGGACGGCGCCGACTACCTGGCCGACGAGGCGCTGGGCACCAGCCTCTTCCTGGCGGCCCGGATGGGCCAGCCGATCCTGCTGGAGGGCGAGCCCGGAGTCGGCAAGACCGAGGCGGCGAAGGCGCTCGCCCGCGCGCTGGCGACGCCGCTGATCAGGCTGCAGTGCTACGAGGGCCTCACCTCGTCCGAGGCACTGTACGAGTGGAACTACCCGCGTCAGCTGCTCGCGATCCGGCTGGCCGAGGCGCGCGGCGCCGAGCTGCGGGAATCGGACCTGTTCAGCGCCGAGTACCTGCTGGAGCGCCCGCTGCTCGCCGCGCTCAATCACGGCGGGCCGCGCCCTGCGGTGCTGCTGATCGACGAGGTGGACCGGGGCGACGACGAGTTCGAGGCGTTCCTGTTCGAGCTGCTGGCCGAGTCAGCCGTGACGATCCCGGAGCTGGGCACCCGGCACGCGGCGTTCCCGCCCGTGGTGGTGCTGACCTCGAACCGGACCCGCGACCTGCACGACGCGCTGAAGCGGCGCTGCCTCTACCACTGGATCGACTACCCCGGCACCGACCGGGTCGCCGCCATCATCCGGCGCCGGGTGCCGGAAGCGTCGGCGCCGCTGGCCGGCCAGGTGGCCGCCGGCGTCGGCCGGCTCCGCGGCCTGCGGCTGGCCAAGCCGCCAGGCATCGCGGAGGCGATCAGCTGGACGGCGGCGCTGCGGGTGCTGGGCGCCGAGCAGCTCGACGAGGCCGCCGCCGAGCGGACCGCGAGCGCGGTGCTCAAGTACGCCGAGGACCTGGACGCGGCCCGCGCCGCCGGGTTCGCCTCGCTGGTCAGCAGCGATGGCTGACGACCTCGCCGAGGTCGCCGCCCGGTTCGGCGCCGCGCTGCGGCAGGCCGGCCTCCCGGTCGGGCCCGGCCGCTGCGAGCGGTTCGCCAGCGCGGTGACCCTGGCCCGGCCGCGGACACCCCGCGCCCTGTACCTGTGCGCCCGCAGCACGCTCGTGTCGAGCCAGGCGCACATCGAGACGCTGGAGACCGTCTTCAACGCGGTCTTCGGCGGCCTGGCGGATCCGGCGGGCCGCCGCGGCGACGCGAATTCCCCCGCGCTCGCCGCCGCGCTCGCCCCCGGGCCGGCCAGGACGCCGGAGGACATGCTGGCCGGCGCGGTACGGGCGGCCAGGGAGCACATCGGCGGATCGCCGCCGCGGTCAGCCCACCCGGGCGGCCGGCCGGACACCGGGCCGGACGGCCCCGAGCAGGTGATCGAGGCCGCATTCCTCGGCAGCGCCGCGGAGCGGCTCGCGGCCAAGGACTTCGCCGACCTCTCAGCGGACGAGCTGGCCCAGCTGGCCGGCCTGATGCACGCGCTCACCATCGCGCTGCCGCTGCGGCGGTCCCGCCGTCAGCGCGGGCGGCGGCACGGGCCGCACCTGGACATGCGCTCGACGCTGCGCCAGGCCCGCCGGACCGGCGGCGATCCCGTCCGCCTGATCGGCCGGGCGCCGCTGCGGCGGCAGCGCAGGCTGGTCGTGCTGTGCGACATCTCCCGGTCGATGGAGCCCTACGCGCGGGCCATGATCCAGCTGCTCTACTGCGCCGCGGGCGGCGTGCGCGCCGAGGTGTTCAGCTTCGCGACCCGGCTCACCCGGCTGACCGGGGCACTGTCCCACGTGCCGCCCGGTGCCGCGCTGGCCCGCGCCGGGCAGACCGCGCCGGACTGGCTCGGCGGCACCAGGATCGGCGACTCGCTGCGCGACTTCAACGACTCTTACGGGCGCCGCGGCATGGCCCGCGGCGCGGTCGTGGTCGTCATCTCCGACGGCTGGGACACCGGCGACCCTGACGTCGTCCGGCGCGAGATGGAGCGGCTGTCACTTGTTGCGTTCAAAATTATCTGGGTAAACCCGCGGACGAAGAGTGCCGCTTACCAGCCGCTGGCCGGCGGCATGGCAGCGGCCTGGCCTTACTGCGACGCCGTGGTGAGCGCGCACACGCTGAACGCGCTGACCGAGCTGACCGCCGCGCTCGCCGACCCGGTCCGGCGGCGGGCCGCGCACGGCGGCCGCCGGGTGGCATAGCGCCCGGACTACCTGATGCGCAGCGGCCAGCTCCGCTCCTTGCCGTTCCCGCGCGGCTTGCGCTTCACGTCGACGCCGCCGAACACGCAGGTCCCGGTGATCCGGAGGACCGGGGCGTCCGGCTGCGCCGATTCGTCGGTATCGCCACTGACCTCGCGGCCGCCCATGATCGCGGTGCCGTTGTCGATCACCCGCATCTCCGGCGGGACGATGATCGAGACGCCGCCGAAGACGGCGACCGCGCTGATCGTGATCTCCCGTCCCGGCAGGCTGGCCTCCCGCAGGTCCAGGTCGGCCCCGCCGAAGACGGCGAGGATCCTGGTGAGCGGCTCCGGCTGCCAGCGGCCCTTCCTGCTCACGCCGCCGAAGACGGCGACCAGCCGGCGTCCCGCCGCGGCCGGCGCCGGCCCGGCCCGGCCGCCCGTCGTCGCCGATGCTGCGGCGGGCAGGTCGTCGATGACCGGCACGATGTCGGCGTGCGTCTTCGCGGCATAGAGCGCGTCCAGCCGCTCCGAATGCTCCTCGGCGGTCAGCCTGCCCTGCGCCATGGCCTCGTTCAGCACGGAGGCGGCGCGGTCGCGGTCGGCGTCCGAGGCGCGCAGCCGGGAATTTAGGTTGAAGTCCTCCGGGGTCATGCGGCTATTGTCAGCCATGCCAGCGCGTCAGGGGAACGGGGCGAGTCGTGGGTCATGTCGAGGCCGCGCACCTCAGCCACGCCCTGCCGGATGGCCGGGTGCTGCTCGATGACGTGTCCTTCCGGGTGGGCGACGGCATCACGGCCGCGCTGATCGGGCCCAATGGCGCGGGCAAGACCACGCTGATGCGGCTGATCGCCGGCGACCTGACGCCGCAGGCGGGCTCGGTCACCGCCAGCGGCGGCCTCGGCGTCATGCGCCAGTTCGTCGGCTCGATACACGATGACTCCACGGTGCGCGACCTGCTGATCTCGATCGCGCCGCCGCGCGTGCGGGCCGCCGCTGCCCGGCTGGACGCCGCTGAGCTGGTGATGATGGAGCGCGACGACGAGCCGGCCCAGCTGAGGTATGCCGCCGCGCTCGCCGAGTGGGGCGACGCCGGCGGCTACGACGCCGAGGTGCACTGGGACGCCTGCACCGTCGCGGCCCTGGGCACGGCGTATGAACAGTGCCGCTGGCGGGAGGTCCGGACGCTGTCCGGCGGCGAGCAGAAGCGGCTCGTCCTTGAGTCCCTGCTGCGCGGCACGGCCGAGGTCCTGCTGCTCGACGAGCCGGACAACTACCTGGACGTGCCCGCCAAGATCTGGCTCGAGCAGCAGCTGGCGGCCACCCAGAAGACCGTGCTGCTGGTCACCCACGACCGGGAGCTGCTGGCCAACTGCGCCGGGCGGATCGTCACGGTGGAGGACGGGCATGCCTGGGTGCACGGCGGCGGGTTCGCCAGCTACGCCCGGGCGCGCCGGGACCGGATCGACCGGCTCGATGAGCTGCGCCGCCGCTGGGACGAGGAGCACGAGAAGCTCAGGCAGCTCGTCCGGATGTACCGGCAGAAGGCGTCCTACAACGACGCCATGGCCTCGCGGCTGCAGGCTGCGGTCACCAGGCTGCGCAGGTTCGAGGAGGATGGGCCGCCGGAACTCGCGCCGAGAGAGCAGAACGTCCGGATGCGGCTGCGCGGCGGCCGGACCGGCAAGCGCGCGGTGATCTGCGAGGCGCTCGAGCTCACGGGGCTGATGCGCCCGTTCGGCCTGGAGGTCTGGTACGGCGAGCGGGTGGCCATCCTGGGCTCCAACGGCTCGGGGAAGTCGCACTTCCTGCGGCTGCTGGCCGGCCAGCCGGTCGCGCACGCTGGCTCGGCCAGGCTCGGGGCGAGGGTGGTGCCCGGCTGGTTCGCGCAGACGCACTCGCGGCCGGATCTCGACGGGCGGAGCCCGCTGGACATCATCATGCTTGAGCACGCCATGCTCATCAACGACGCCATGGCCGCATTCGCGCGCTATGAGCTGCAGTCCTGCGCCCGGCAGGCGTTCGGCAGCCTGTCCGGAGGGCAGCAGGCGAGACTTCAGATCCTGCTGCTCGAGCTCGCCGGGTCGACACTGCTGCTGCTCGACGAGCCGACCGACAACCTGGACCTGGCCAGCGCCGAGGCGCTGCAGGAGGGCCTGGAGTCGTACGCGGGCACGGTGCTCGCGGTCACCCATGACCGGTGGTTCGCGCGCTCGTTTGACCGGTTCCTCATTTTCGGATCCGACGGCGCGGTCTACGAGGCGCCGGATCCCGTCTTGGACGAGACCCGCGTGATCCGGCCGCGCTGAGTCCGCGGCTTGCTAGGCTGCAGGCATCTTAGGGAGCCCGGTCGTCCTGCCCGCCGGGGCTCCTCAGCCTATTGGTGGAGGGTGCGCACCCGTGAAGAAGCTGCTGCTGCTGTTGGCCCTGGTCGGGTTCGGCGCGCTGGCCGTCTGGAAGAAGGTCCAGTCGGACCGGGCCGAGATCGACCTTTGGACTGAAGCGACCACGAGCGACGATTAGCCCTCGCGTCGGCCGCCGTTGGCATGCAGGGAGGCGATCAGGTGAGCGACGCGACGGCAGTCTCGCTCGTGTGCTGCGGCCTGATCGGGACGACAGTCACCGACAACGGCATGGTCGAGCGCGCCTACGCGGAGGCGATCGCCACGCAGGGCGTGGTCACCGGGACGACAGCCTACGCGCGGTGCATGGCCGGGGTGGACCGGTCCAGGGGGCAGTCGACCATCGAGGTCCTGCGCACCCTGTTCCCCGACAGCCAGGCCAGGGCACAGGCGGCGCAGCTCGCGTTCGACCGCTCGTACAGCGCGGCGGTCGACAGGACCGGCATCGTGGCCATGCCCGGTGCCGAGCTCGCGCTGGAGCAGCTGCACGACAGCGGCGCGCGGGTATGCCTGATCAGCGGCTTCTCCCGGCGGCTGCTCGGCCTGGTGCTCGACACCCTCGGCTGGTGGGACCGCATTGACCTGGCTCTCTCCCCTGATGACGTGCCCAGGGGATGCCCGTGGCCCGACCTGGTCCTCACTGCCATCATCCGGCTGGGCATCGACGATGTGCGGCAGACCGCCGTCGCGCACGGCATGGAGAGCGGCGTGCTATGCGGGCACCGGGCCGGCGCCGGGACTGTTGTCGGCGTCCTGACTGGCACGCATACCACCGAGAGGCTCCGCCGGGCGGGCGCGACCCACGTGCTCGGCAGCGTCGCCGCCCTGCCCGGTCTGCTGGCGTCGGGGACTTCCGGGGTGGCCAGCTCCCCGGGCGGCGACCCGGAAGCAGGCTCCGCCGCGGCTGGCTCTCCCGCGGCCGGCGGTGGCGCCGTTGCCGCAGACGGCAACCGCGCCGCCCAGGTACCCTTGGAGCGCCGCCACACGGGGCTATAGCTCAGCTGGAAGAGCACCTGCTTTGCAAGCAGGGGGTCAGCGGTTCGAGCCCGCTTAGCTCCACTCCCCGATTCCTGGTATCTGGCCAGGTCAGAAGCTCGTAGTACTGGCTCCATCCTAGTTGGCCGGGTGGGGCCATTCGCTTGGTTGGGAGGAATTTGGGAGATCATCTTCTCCCTGCCGCCCGCTACCGGGCGCTGCTGCGGCGTCCTTCGTGGTGTCGCTGGCCCGGCTGGTCCCCTGGTTTCGCCGCGCAGCGGTGCCAGTAGCTCGTCGAGCAGCGGCACGGGCGAGTGCGGGTGGATGGCCGCGCGGTCGCTGAGGGATTCTTCCCACCGGGCCTGGAGGGCGGCTGTCAGGTCGTCGCGCATCCGGTGCGAGGCGTGCGCGTACAGGCCGCGCATCCCCGGCACCTGGTGGCCGAGCCGCCGCTCGGCGAGGATCTCCGGGATGCCATCTTCGGCCATCCAGGTCTTGTGACTGTGTCTCAGGCCGTGAGCGGTCAGGCCGGGCTGGATGGGAAGCCAGCAGGCAAGCGGGATGTCCGCCGGGATGGCCTGGATTCCCCGGCCGCGGGGCGGTGTGTAACCGACGGCGGGGCTGGTGTCGGTGCCTGGCTGGGCGGGCGGCCAGGCCGCGACGGGGACGCCAGGCCGGTTGGTGGCGTCGGCGATGACCAGGCGGGCGGCGCGGCCCTGTGCTGCTTCATGCCGCCCGTCGCAGGCCGCGCGGAACACGCGGCGGGCGTAATTGCTGCGCCGGTGGTGGCCGCCGTCGGGGCTGAGGAACACGTAGTGCCCGCTGCCGCCATGCTCCCTGGCGCAGCCGCACCGCCGGCCGGGATGGTCCCGGGCCTGGAGCGAGATCAGGTTCTCCAGGAACGGGGGAAGGTCGATGGGCAGCTTCGGCTCCCATGCCGGGCTGCGGTAAGAGTCGTCCTTCGGCGGGAGCCGGTGGAACCTGCCGTTGAGCTCGCGTAGCTGCCATTCGACGTGGATCTCGCCCGGCCGGAGGTAGCCGCGTTCCAGGCCGATTGTCTCGCCCCACCGCAGGCCGGTGTAGGCGATCGTCACGATCATGGTGAAGTCGTCGTTCCGGCCGGACATCAGCGCGGCGCGCTCGGCGAGCAGCAATGCCTGCAGCGGCGTCGCCCATGCTCCTGCGGATCGCGCGTTCGAGCCTGCGGCCGGTCCGGCGCCCTCGGTTGCGGGGCCGCAGCGCGGGGGTGTACGGGATCAGCGGCGGCCGGGTGGCGGCCGCGTCGCCCAGCACGGTGCCGAGCAGGGTGCGGGCGGCGCGGGCGGTCCGCGCGGAGATCCCGGCCCTGGCGGGCAGGGCGTTCTCCCATCGGGTGATCCCCTCGGTGCTGAGCGAGCTCAGCTCGCTGGCACCCCACGCGGGGCGGATGAACCGGCGGATCAGGTACTCGCGGTTGTCCTGCGTGCTGATGCCGACATCCTGGATGGCCAGCCACCGGTCGATCCATTCGCTGACCGTGGTCTTCCCTGCGTTCGTCGGTCCAGCGGCCCTCCCGGATCCTGGCCTCCTGGTCGCGTCCCCAGGCAAGCGCGGCGGCCTTGGTCTCGAACCCGGACTCGCTGGCTTCCCCGCCGCCGGGCAGCCTATACTTGACCCGCCAGGCCTGCGGGCCCTTTCCGCGCTTCTCCGCGTAGGCCATCTGTCAGGCGGTCCGTCGGCCTGGTCCGCGCCCGCGTGAAGTGACCGGCTGGCGCGCCCCGGCCTGCATGATCCCGGCGATGTCGTCATCGCTGAACCGCAGATGCTTGCCGATAAACGTGCAGGGGATCAGGCGGGCGGCGGCTTTGGTCTTGAGCCATGACTCGCGCACCTTGAGAATGCTCGCGGCCTTCGCGGCAGTATGGAGCTGACCATCCATTGTCATCCACCTCGACCTGCACTTAAATGGCCCGCTCCTGCTGGTTCCCCGTGCGCTCGCCTGGTGCGACCCGAATCGTGCTTCAAGTTATGCCAATGATCTGCAGCCACCCAGTGCCGCTGCGGACAACCTGCCGGTGGGAATTACGGCGGTGATACCTCGGATATACGGAAAGTTTTATCTGGAGACGCGGAAAATTTTCAGCGGAATTGCGGAGCAGCACCGGTAGGCTAGGAGCATGCACGGAGTGCTGACCGGTCTCGCGAGGCGACGGCTCGGAGAGGTCGTGGAAGCCAGGCTCGCCGAAGAGCCGGTGGTGGTCCTGAACGGCCCGCGTACCGTGGGTAAGAGCACCCTGCTCAGCGAGCTGGCAGGGCGCCTGGGACGAGTGGTGCTCGACTGCGATGACTTGGCGACGAGAGCTGCAGTGCGGGACGATCCGGCCAGGTTCGTCGAATCGGAGCAGCCTGTCCTGATCGACGAATACCAGCACGTTCCTGAGCTACTGGATGCCATCAAGGCTCAGCTCAACCGGAATCTTCGTCCCGGTAGGTATGTCCTGGCCGGCTCAACGCGGTACGCGACGCTGCCGGAAGCCGCGCAAGCCCTCACCGGACGCGTCGACGTCATCCCGGTGCTTCCGCTGTCTCAGGGAGAAATCGACGACGTACGCGAGACCTTCGTCGCCAGGCTGCTTGACGGCGCAGGCATCGAGATGGCCGCGTCGCAGGCTCCAATGACCCGCGACGAGTATGCCCAGCGGTCAACCTCGGGCGGCATGCCGGTGGCCCTTCGCCGGCCACCTGGTCGTTCCCGCTCTCGCTGGTTCTCCAATTACGTCAATCTGGTCATCGACAAGGATGTGCTGGACATCTCCCGAGTCCGGCAGCGCGAGATGCTGCCCCGGCTGCTCCGCCAGCTCGCCGCCCGATCCGGCCAGGTGCTGAATATGGCGGCAATCAGCGGAACCATCGGGCTGGAAAAGTCCACAACGGAGAACTACACCAGGCTCCTGGAAGCCGTCTTCCTGACCTACCGGCTGCCCGCGTGGGGCACTACCCTGGGCTCACGCGTCACCAAGCACCCGAAAGTACACCTGGTCGATTCCGGCGTGATGGCATGGCTGCTGAACCTCACCCCGGAGAAGATTGCTCAAGCCGCGCCTGCGACCCTCACCGAATACGGGCACCTGCTCGAGACCTTCGCCGTCGGGGAGATACTCAAGCAAGCAAGCTGGTCTGATGCACCAGTCACCGCCGGGCACTTCCGCACCGAAGCCGGCGATGAGGTCGACCTCGTGCTCGAGCGCGACGACGGTCAGGTTATCGCCGTCGAGATCAAGGCAGGCTCCCGGATCAGCGGCGAAGACTTCCGCGGCCTCCGCCAACTGAAAGAGCGCCTCGGCCCACGGCTGGAAAAAGCGATGATCCTGCACACCGGCGAGCACGCGTACACACACGAAGACTGGGTCACGGTCCTGCCGCTAAACCGGCTCTGGGCTTCAACGGAATCGCAGACCTAAACGATGGGATAATCCCCACCGAAACAGCGAAGGCATCCCGGTGGGCAGCTGGGTTCGTTAGTGCTCGTCGACCCGGCCGAGTACCAGCGGCGGCCCGGCGAGGCAGCCACGCCCATGCGGGACACTGCACTTCGACATCCGCGGCGACGGCCTGGTCACGTTCCTGGTCTACCCGCCCGATGACCTCGTGCTCGTCCTGAGAATCCACTGGCTCGGCGAGTGACCGCCCGGCGCCTGGCCTAACAAGAGGATCCAGGCTTGGTGCGGTGACTCGAATGCGACAACGACTCTCAACGAACTTCTCAGGTGCTTGACGCACATGTGGTCCAGCGGTGTTGGACCACTGAGCCGGTAGGCAAGTGCCCGGCACCACGGGCGGCCAGGTCGTCCAAGAATTCGCTGAATGACTTCGATTGCCTGCGGTCCAGCCTGTCTATCTGCTGTTTCGCGCGAGGCGTGGCCACGACTTCGGTAGGCACGCCCCGGACTTTAGCGGCGGCTTCCGGCGGCTTCCGGGGGTAGCGGGCGGAGCACGCGCCCTTCGCCCCGGCGCATCTGCGCGATGCTTTCCTGGAGGTCGTCACGCTCCAGCAGCGCCGCGTCGGCGAGGCGGCGCCACACCTCGCCGAGCAGGTCCCGGTCTTTGCCGAGAGACCGCAGCTCGCGGATGATGTGGCTGATGGCGTGCACGCTCCGGACGTCCAGCAGGAGACGGGGAGCCCGCTGGGCGACGGTGAGCACGCCGTCGGCGGCCCACGCCCGCACCGTCCTCTCGCTGAGGCCGAGCAGCCGGGCGGCGATGACAGGCCGGATGGTCCCCTCTTCGGCGAGCGCGGCATTCGACACCGCCAGGAGCTTCGCCCGGCGCTCGTCGTCGCCGGCGAGGGTCCCGGCCACCTCCTCGACAGCCTCGACGCGCTCGAACAGGCTGCGGACGCGCTTCTCCTCGACCGCGATGGTCATGGCAGTCCCTCTCGGCAGGCTCACTTCCGAGTATGAGGCATTTTCTCTGAACCCGCCAGTCGCTCCGACCCTGGCAGTGCGTTACCGGGTCGGCCCGCGCGGGCGTCGCGGGCCGGGCTGTGTGCTGGGCGGGAGCTGGGCAGGGCTGCGTGCTTTCTGAGCTGCGGCGGCCAGCACCGCGCTGATTTCGACAGGAAAGTCGTGGTCGGCCCGGTGGTCGGCCGTCCGGGCCGTGGCGCGCTGCGCCGTCGGCGTGATCCGGGTGCCGGTTGCGGCAAGCAGGCGCTCGGCGGCGTGGCGGGCGGCGGCCTGGGCCGTGTGCCGTTGTGCCGCACGCAGGTCAGCGATGGTCTCTGCGAGCGCGGCGAGGCGCGTGACCAGCGTGATCTGCGCGAGGGCAGGGTCGCCGCTGGCAGCCGCGGCGGTGGACAGCAGCCGGGCTGCGCGGCGCAGGCTGTTCCCGGCTGGGGTGGCGCGCGGGATGCGCCCATACGGGGCGCGGGCGGCGCGGTCGTAGGAATCGGCGGCCTGGCGCAGCACCGGCTGCGCAGCGCGGACGCGGCGGCATGCAGGGTGTCGGCGGCGGCCCAGGCGGCGTCCGCGGCCGCGGCGGGGTCGGTGGCGGCGAGGTGGCGGATCTGATCGGAGGCGCTGGCGGCGGCGCGGGCGGCGTACTCCCAGATCGCGTTCCGCTCGGCCGGGTGAACGGCTCGCCGGGCGTGGCGCGGGCGGGTTCCCAGCGGCAGCGGAGCTTGGGCAGTGTCAGGTCGGGCGCGAGTTTCCCGCCGCCGAACCACACGGGCGTGCCCGCGCGGGTCCGGGGCGGCACGGACCGCGCAATGCCAGACGGGGCGGCCGAAGCCCCGCGGCCCGAGCGCGGCGTGCGGCTGCTGGAGCAGCCCGTTGAGCCGGCGGAAGTCGCGGTGACCGCCGGGGAGCAGCGGCGGTTCCAGTTCGGCGGGGTGCCGCCATCCGGCGATGAGGTGCGGATCGGTGTGCTCCTCCCGCCGCCGGGGCCGAAGAGATAGTAGATCAGCCCGCTGACCCGCTCCCCGCGCGGATCGCTGATCTTCCCGATCACCGGAGCAGCTTCCGGATCTGTTCCGCCGCGGCGTCGAGCCGTTCCGCGCGGCGGATGCTCTCCGCCGCGTATGGGAGAAGGTCGCCGGAACGCTGGCCGGTGGCGTTCAGCTTCGCCACCGCCTGGTCGAGATTCACACCGATGCGCCGGATCAGCCCGGCGGCGCCGACGAACTCCCGGAGCGCCTCGCGGAGCGAGGATGGCCGAACTTAAGGGGAACCGCGTTACGCTTTGCATACATCGTGTTCCCCAGAGGGAGGTGCCAGTGATGGCGGGGTCGGGCGATGAGATAGCGGCGCGGGCAGGAGGCCGCGGTCATCTGCGGGCCTCGCACGCCGACCGTGAGCAGGTGGTCGGCACCCTCAAGGCCGCGTTCGTGCAAGGGCGGCTGACCAAGGACGAGCTTGACCTGCGGGTGGGCCAGGCGCTGGCGTCGAGGACGTATGCGGAGCTGACCGCCCTCACCGCCGATCTCCCTGCCGGGCTGGCTACAGCGAAGCCGCTGGCGCCCGCCCGGGCACGGGGCGGGCAGCCAGTTCTGCGGCCCGGCCTCGTGATCGCGGTGCCGACGGTGCTGTATGCGGGCGTGTGGGTGTACGCGATGTTCTTCCCCAAGGGGGCCGATGGCCCCTCGAAACAAATGCTGGTCTCCTGCTGCGGGCTTGTCTACTTGATCATTGTGGTCACTTGCGTGGGGCTGATAGTCGCCTTGCGGCGTGAGCGTTCCGGCGGGCAGTCACCGCGGCGGCCAGCAGCGGGCGCGGGCGGTCAGGCATCCCAGCGGCTGCCATCGCCCGATCCGGGCAGGCAGCTTCCCCCGGCCGGTCACGGCCATCAGCACACCGCTGAAGCTGCGCCAAGGCGTTTTCTTCGCATGGGTCTTGCCGACTGCCGGTAAGGCCGCTGGCAGGCTCGTCGTGCCCGCTGCGTGCCCGACCGGGTGAGTCCTGGCGGCGACTCAGGGTCACTCGCGGCCAGGCGCGCCAAGATGCCGCAGATCAGCATCTCAGCACGTAGGCTGCGGATCGCAGATGAGACTTCCCAAGCTGACAGTCTGCGTAACCCGCTACGTGCCCGCCACGTGCCCGATAGGGCGGTCGCCAGCGGTCAGTCGCGGTCGCTCACGGTGTAACCCGAAGAGGGCGTGACCTGGGCAGCCGCATGTCAGGCGGCTGCGGTCACTACCTTTGCAAGCAGGGGGTCAGCGGTTCGAGCCCGCTTAGCTCCACCAGGCAAAACACCTGCCGCCAAGATCGACAAGTAGCGATTGACACCCAGGGTTGACACCCATTGGCCACTATTCACGGTGCTGTCAGCCCGTCATCTCGCAGTGCCTTGCTGATCTTCGTGAGCGCGTCATGCTGCGCCTGGCGGTCCTCATGGGTGTAAATCTCCTGCGTTACGGCCGCATCAAGGCCGCCTGCGGCGCCCTCCGGGTCGGCTCCGCCGAGCCTTGACCCGGCCGCCGCTCCCCAGGGATTTGCGCCTGCGAGGACGACGGGCAGGACCAGGTGCTCAGTGAGTACATCCGCTTGCCGTCCGCGAAATTAGTAGCTCCGAGGTCCGTCCGCGCAGGCGATTCGTTCGTACGTGTCAGCGCCTAAAGGCCAAGGCCGTGTAGTTAAGGGCTGAGGGAGATCGTCAAGATGTTGATGCTGATCGTGGCTTTGTAGGTGCGCCGGTCGACTCGCAGGCTCTTGTAGGCGTAGCGGGATAGCGGTCGCTTGACGGCCCGGGGGCTGACGCGGAGCCGGCGGGCGGGCATGAGGTTGTCCAGGACGTGGCGGCCGATGGTGCCGGCGAGGTCGATGGTTTCCTCTGCGATCACGCCGGCGGCCTGGATGACCTGGTCGCGGGCGGCCTGGAGGGCGACGCTGAAGCTGGCCCGGTCGGGGTCCGTGCCGGGGATGGTGCCGGCGGCGTCGGTGATCGCGATCCTGATCGCCTGGCAGGCGGTCAGCAGGGCGTAGATCTCCTGGGTGATGCCGGGCAGGGTGCGGGCCCGCAGGACACGGCGGCCCAGCATGGTCTTTTTGATCTCGAAGTAGGCGGTCTCGATCTCCCAGCGCTGGTGGTAGAGGGTGACCAGCTCGCCGGCGGGGTGCTGGTGGTGGTCCAGCAGGGTGGTCGCCAGCCGGTAGGTCCCGGTCTGGGTGCCGGCCGTGGCGATGGTGATCTGGCACTCGATGATCCGGACCTTGACCCCGCCCAGGACCGAGAGGAAGGAGCCATCGGGCAGGCGGCGCAGGACCGGGGGCTTGCGGCTGGCGCTCAGCCGGGCCAGGAAGCCTGCGCCGGTTCCGGTGACGGCGGCCAGCAGGGCATTGCCGGACAGGCCCCGGTCCAGGAGCACGATCATGCCCTGGTGCAGTGAGCGCAGCAGCCCGGTGACGTAGGTGCTCTCCCCGGCTGCGGTGGGGCCGAAGACCGCGTCGATGATGGCCCGGGTGCCGCACGCCACCAGGGCCGCCAGCCGGATCTGCGGGTAGCCGGCGGCGGAGTACTGGTTGTCCTGCCTGCCCAGGCGCGCACGGTGACCTGACGTGTCCGGGACGTCCAGCACGGTGCCGTCGATGGCGCAGACCAGCAGCCCGTGCCATCAGGATCCGCTTGTCCGCGGCGCGGCGGCTGGCCCGCGCAGCAGATCGAATAAGGCCTGCAGCGGCGCGGGGCCCAGCCGTGTGCGGGCCTGCCACAATGCCGCGGCCGTGACCTTTGCCACGCCCAGGCCATCCAGTGCGCCGGTGAGCTTGCGCCAGACGGCCGGGTAGCCGATCGGCTCGAATAACGCGGCGGCCAGCAGCAGGTACACCACCACACGGGCCGGGAGCTTACGCACCCGCCGCTGAAGGGACCCGCAGCCGGCCAGCACCGCATCGACCATCTCGAACGGAACGATGCGGGTGAGCTCTCCCAGATGACCGGGCGCGAACACGCCACCAGCCACCACGATCCGGCGGGTAATGACAGACTGAGCCAACAGCGGAGCCCCCTCGGGAAACCGGCGCGTCTTGGCGGACACGTCGTTCCTACCGGGGCTTCGCTGCTGCTGTCTGCCGATCTACCCGATCACCTGCCATCCCCTTGCAACCAGGGACGATGTCTTAACTACACGGCCTTGCCCTAAAGGCCAGCGAGGCGGCGCCAGGCCGGTCAACACGATAGATGTAATGCAGCGCATCATCAATCGGGTTGTCGGGCGACATCGGGCCTTCAGCGACCCGCTTCAAGCCAGCCTTCTCCAGCGCACGCCAGGAGGCCACATTGGCGGCCACCACGGCGACAAGCACCGCAGGCGCATCAGAATACGAGTTCCAGGTGTCCTCAACGGCCGCAGCGATCATCCGGGATCCGAGACCGCGACCGCGCAGCGCTGGGTCCGCGATGAGGTAGTCAAGCTCGATGGCGCCGACTGGCACCTCGATAACTGCAGAGAATTTCGTGAGATCCTGGGGGTAGTCGCAAATAGCCGAGCGCTGCAGCAGGCCGATTGGCCGGCCGTCGAGGAGAACGAGGAGGTCTTCCCCCGGCTCCTCGCCTCGCGTACTCGCGCCGAAGTCGCGCTCGACCGCCTCAAGGGTTGTCTCATGATTCCACCACCGGGCGACCTGGGGCTCTCGCAACCACTCGGCCAGCATGGGAAGGTCCCCGGCAATCAACGGCCGCCACGACAAGAAACCATCGCTAATCCTCTCCACCGTCACAGCGTAGATCCCGGAAGGGAATCGTCCTACGCGATGGTCTGGCACGAGCACAAGGCCCGGACAAATGGTGATCCGGAACATGCGCGGAACGACCTCCGCCGCCATTCGTGCAGTCGGCGCAGGTCAGCGCCAAGGTTCGTGCGATCACGCGGACGGCCTTGCCCCCTCTGCCAGTGGAATTGCGGCCGTGGGCCCGCTGGCCCTGGCCGGCCGTCCCAGCGCAGATGGCTCATGGTGCCGATGAGCTTCAAGTGGCTGCCGGGGCGCCGAAGGCGCTCAAGCCCCTGACGTTCAAAAGCCACGCCATTGAGGATGCCACCAGGCCCGGCTCCCTGCCCGGGCAGGAGGTTTCTGCCATCGCGGGCTCCGTGTCGAATGGGGTCGTTGAGCGTGGCGCAGCATGGCGGTGTCTTCGTCCTCACGGTAGGCCGACCCTGAGTGTGCCTGCGGCGAGCTGGCGTCGCTGCGCGACGAGGTCGCTGGCCTGCGCGGGGAGTCGTCCGTGCAGATCTACCGCAGCCCCAGTCGGGTCTTCCCGTCGAGCAGCTCGCGGGCGATTTCGAGGTGTCCGGAGTGGGCGGCCGTCTCCTCGATGAGATGGAGGACGATCTCGCGCACGCTCCGCGGCTCGTAAGTGTCCGCTGTGCTGTGCCGCCCGCGTGGTGCCGACCCGAGCGCCGTTGTGGCCAGCATCTCGTCGGTCTGCCGAGTCTGGTCCCGGTAGTAGGCGAGGACTTTGGACGAGGGCCAGTCGATGACGAACGGCGCGTACGGGTCGTACGGCTCGTCGTCGTCCTCGTCGAAGGGGTGCCCGGGGTCGTGAGCGAGGATCACGTCGCACGTCCAGTGGCGCTCGGCCCCCCCGAGGTGCGCGACGAGCCCTGCCGGAGTCCAGCCTGACGGCACCACCGAGGTATGCCAGTGCCCCTCCGAGAGGCCGTCCACGATCGAGCGTACCGAGGCGCGCTGGTACTCGAGCGCCTCAAGGAGCGCAGGCCGATCCGGCTCATCGAAACTCGGTGTCATCGCGCAATGATTGCACCGACCCGAGGGTCCAACAATCCCTCGGCCAGCAACGTCAACCGGAGGGTCTGCCGTCATCAGGGTGAGACCGCCCACTCAATTGGGTCCGGAGAGCGGCTCCGCCCGCCCGTATCGATCAGGGCGGGCGTCGTGTGGAGAGATCCGCTCGCCGCTCGGCACGCAGATCGACACGGCTCAAAACTGACGCGGCCACCGTGAGCTGGACGATGGAATCCGAGAAGACGGCTGTGCGCTGTGCCCGGCCTGCGTGAAGCCCTGCGGCCTGAAGAACGCGCTGGAAGCCGGGCGCCAGAGCAGCCACACCGCGGCGAGGCCGACTAGCCAGGTCAGCGCGGGGATGATCGGGCCGAACACCATCGGGACGAACTCGACTTGGATCACCGGCGTCTTGAAGGCGCCGGTCAGGTCCAGTGTCGCCACGCCGAACAGCACCGTGGACAGGCTGCGCGCCCAATTCCGGCCCTGGCCGTTCTCCCGCGCCATCCACAGCCACACGGCGATCGGGACCAGGCCGGTGGCTATCACCAGCGTGATGCCCGAGTCCAGGTGACTGACCTGGGCCGCGGTGAGGCGGTGCCCGAGCACTGCGTGGTAGGCGTTGATGTCGCCGATGACGGCCAGCAAGATGATCAGGTTGACGGTGCTGACGGCGGCGCCGGCGTACATGAGCCGGACGGCTGCCCGGACGGTGCGCGCCGACCGTGGCACGCTGGGGCACAGGCGCATCCGCAGGCCGCTGCTGATCAGGTCCGCGGACTCGGCCCGGCCGGGCCGGCGCTGGCCGTCCGGGGCGCAGGCCATCAGCACCGCGAGGATCTCCTGCCCGTTCTCCCGGCGGAACGCCCGGGGATAGCACGCCAGCAACCGCCGGTACCACTGCTCGAGGTGAGCCTGGTGAGTCATGTCGCCAAACCTCCGGCCAGCTTCAGCCGCGTCAGCGCGGCGCTGGCATGAGCCTGCAGCCGGGCCGCCTCGGCGCCGAGCCGGCTGGCACCCGCGGGCGTGAGCCGGTAGTACCGGCGGAGCCGCCCGTCCACGATCTCTTCCCGGTCCACCCCGATCAGCTCGTCCGCGCGGAGGCGGTCCAGGGCGGTGTACAGGGTCCCGGGGCGCAGCCGGAGCAGGCCGCCGGAGATCTCCTGGACGTCGGTGATGATCCCGTACCCGTGCTGGCTGCCGCTGGCCAGCGCGGTGAGGATCATGAAGGTCGCCTCCTGCATCGCACGTGTACTCATGCAAACGTTATATACCGTTGAACGAGCGATAGCAAGTCCGCCATCCGGCCTGCCCTCGCGCCGGCCCGGACAACCTGGCCGAGCTTGGCTGGCAGGCTGTGTCGGCCGCGACGGTCTGGGGCCAATCTCGCTCGGCCCGCCAGAGGCAGTTCGTCATGGCGGGCGCTCCGCTGGCGGTCCGGCCGCCGGGTCGGGTGCCACCCGGCATGGCCAATGCGAGCGGCAGTGACCACATAGACAGAAGTTCCGGCTGTCCGCTAGGTTACGGCCAGCCGGACGGGAGGCCGTGATGCTGCCGGGTACCCTGCGAGCGGGCCCTCTGCCCCGGCCTCGCCGGTTCTGGCGTGGTGCTGTGTGGCTGCTTCTGCTGGCCGTCGTTCTCCTGTTCATCCTGCAGGTTGGCTTGAATCCGTGGGTACTACACATCGGCGGCACCTTCACGCCAACGATGAGCTGGAGCGGATACGGCACCGTGAAGGGCAGCAACGGGGGCAGGTACGTGCTTTACGCCGAATTCCGGGCTGGCTACCTGCTAGCGGCCGAGGAGACCCGGGGGAGCGCTTGCAGCGGCTTTGGCTGCGACAATCTGCGCGGGACCGCGAGACTCTGCACGCTCAGCGGAACGACGGAGACCTTCGCGCTGACCGGTGCCGTGCACTCGTGGCTGCGAACCGAGGGGGCGCGCACGGATCTCAGCATCACCGGCGGAAGTCCGAAGCCGCTGCCGGACGGCTGGCAGGTCGCGCTGCGCGGCACCTGGCATGGCCCGGCTCTGACCATGGCATCGCAGGACAATTCCTTTACCCGGGCCTTTGCCCCGCGCGGCGCGATCAGGACCGTGACGAGCACCGCTAACCGTGGCACCGCGACGGTCACGCTGCGGCCAGGCAGTGCCAGCGCATTCGGCCGGGCTTGCCGCAGCCTGGCTGCCGGCGGCTAACCAGGCTCGCGATCGGCGGATCGCGCCAGCGTCGGCGCTGAGCGAGGAGGGCGGGGAATAGTAGTTGCCCTCGATGGAGCTTGCGTTTCCAATGTCAACTCCGCGCTGGCTGTGCGACTTCCCGGCCTGCGGCTCAGCATTCACATGAAACTCACGCGCAAGTCACACTGGATGCTGATGATGCCGTGGTCGGATGCTGGCAAGGCGATAAAGGCGGGACAATGCCTGAGGTGACGGAGGCGCCCGGTGACCGCGGCGGGCCGGTGATCTTCCTGACCGCCAGGGACACCCGGGCCGATGCGGTCACCGGCCTCACGCTCGGCGGCGCGCCGATGACGGGCATGAAGAGCTACCCTGCTGCCATGACTGACTCGACGGTGCGGGCATTCCCGGAGCATGTCCGGGAAGCCAGGCGACGGTGGAGCGATCTGAGCCCGCGCACCCGCAGGATACTCATCGTCACTGCGGCCGCCGAAGGCTGCCTCAAGGTGGCGGCGCTCATCGACATCAAGCGCCGGCCGGCAAGCCAGATCCGGGGCTCCAAGTGGATATGGGCCGCCGTCGTGACAGTGGTCAACTCCCTCGGGGGAGTGCCGCTGGCATATTTCGCCTTCGGGCGGCGGCGGGAGCATGAGGCCCGGCCTGGCTGACAAACCTGGCCGCCAGTTACGGCAAGCCTGGCAGCCCGTGAGTGCCGTTCCCGGATCAGGACGGCGAGGATCAGGCCGGTCGCGTCCCGAGCCTGCCGGACCTGGCCATGGCTGCCGCGAAGTAAGCGACCGCCAGCGCGCCGGCCGCCAGCTCGAGGAAATACGCCAGGGGCGGGCCGTTTTCCAGGTTCATAACGCGGGTGACCGGCTCGAGGAGCAACCCGCCTGCCGCGACGACGGCGCTTACTGGCCATCGCCGCGTCCGCCATCGCTGGCCGAGCAGGCCGCATACCGGCCCGGTAATGACGGCCGCCAGTAGCAGCCGGGCATCACCGTGAGCCACGGTCACGAAGCCGCGGGAAAACTGGCTGAGCGGTACGCCCTCAACAGGGCTCACCGTCATCGTCCAGTAGCCTGCCAGGGCGGCCAGGGTCACCGTGAGCCCGACGGCTCCCCCGGCGCGCCCCCGGATCTGGGTGCAGCCGAAGCAGAACGGAAGCAGCAGCCAGGGTGCGGACATCAGGCTGACCGCGGTCGCGATCGGAAGGTACAGGCTTCCCGCGTACTGGTCGGCGGCCCCGAGTACCGCACCGGCAACCACAACCAGCATGATCATCCTGAGCCGGAGACGGCCTGAGGACCGCGCCGGCGGCCGGTCAGGGTCAGGCTCTGCCGCTTCCTGGTGCATAACTGCTCATCATGACACCAGCCCCCGGGTCCCGCTACGGCCCTGCGCAGCTGCCCTGCCCGGAACCACCGTGGCTCTCACTCCGGAGCGGCGTGCCAGATCCGCTGCGGCCGGCTCACCGCCGGGACCTGACCACCAGGTCGAGCGGCCGGCCGGCCCGGCCGGCCCCGGCCGTCACCAGCCGGGCATGCTCCAGCCGGACCGCTGACAGGGCGGCGCTCTCGACGGGCACCGGGACAGCCACGGCGGCCGGGCGGCCGATGGCCCGCCGGGACGGGCCGGAAGCGTGACTCCTGGCGTCCGGGCGCTTGATCACCAGCCAGAGCGGGATCAGTGACATTGCTAGGAAGATCACCGTGGCGAGCGGGATGTTCAGCCAGAACCAGTTCATTGTCAGCCTCCGCGTGGTCGCTTCTCGCATCTCCCTGAAGCGTGCACGGCGAACTTCTGCGTTTCTTCTGAGCACCCTAGCCAGCCGCCATGAGGTCCGGCGACCAGCGGCATCCGGGCTAGCCGGCCGCCTGGCCAGAGCCGGCTGCCTGGCCGGAGCCGGCCGCCCGGCGAAGCCAGGACTGTGGCTGGCCGGATTCCCCGGCCATCGCCTGCCAGGTCCACCCGGCGGCCCTGCGCTGCGCAACGTAGTCGGCAACGCTGTCGAAGCCCAGGCCCGCCGCGACCGCCGCGGCGCGCTGGCCAGCCGAGTGCCGCTTGGTGGCGTGCGTCACCCTGGACAGCTCGTGGCGGCGCAGCGCGGTCTCGACGGCGTGGTGTGACAGGCCTACCTCGGCGGCGATGGCATTGACGGTCCGATGCTGCACGACATGCCGTTCCTGCAGATAGGCAGTCACGTCCGCGAAGCCCAGCCTGCTCAGCGCCGGCAGCCACCTGGCGTCCCATCTGCCGGGGCGGCCGTGCCGGGCCGCCGCGGCCGCCGCCGGGTCGACGCGGCCGAGGTGGCGTGACAGCCAGTCCTTGTGCAGTCCGGCCTCGCGGCTGATCACGGTAAGGCTGGCGCCCGCGGCGGCCCGCGCGGCGACGAGGGAGCCGATATCCGGGTAGCCCTGCCGCTGGGCCGCCGCCGCGGCGATCCGGGCGAGATTCCGGTCGGCACGCTCCCGGTTCGCCTGGGTGACGACGGCGGGGGAAACAGCCGCCAGCGCCGCCACGGCCTTCCTGCGGCGCTGTTCCGGGATGCCGCGGCCCCTGGCGGCTGCGGCGGCGTCGCGGGTCAGGTGCCCGGCGCGGGCACGCGCCCTGCCCGCCGCGCTGCCCTCGCGGATCGCCGGCTCGAAGATCAGCCGGGCCGCCAGCGCGGCGGCCCGCAGCTTGCGGGTCTCCGGTCCCTCCAGGGACTGGCCGCGCTCCAGGCCGAAGGCCTCGCAGTAGGCCTCCTTGGTCCAGCCGTGCGCCCTCAGGTGCGCCGTGACCGAGCGGAGCCACCGGCCGCACAGATGGCAGGCGATCCGCGAGTCATCGGCGAGCACCTCGCCGATCGGCGCGTAGAACGGGATGCCGTCGGGCAGCACGCCAACGACCGGCCGGACCGGGCGGCCTGATCGCCGCGACCGGCCCGGCCGCGGCCCGGCCGCTGGGCTGATCGTCTGGACGGACATGACCGGCCTTCCCGAGGACAAAGCTAGTCACAATGAGACTACCCTGATGGCCGTCGTCCGTCACGGGAACTGGCTCGCGCGGAAACGCCTGGAGGGGCCGCGCTGCCCGCGCGGCCCCTCCAGCGAGACGTCCCTTTATCTCGAAGAACTCCCTGGCCGCGCGGGCATCTCGGTCCGCTGGCCCGGCCTTGTTACCTTACGGAGAGCCGATCGTCAGCGTCCCCTCCGCCGTTCCGCTGCCGTTGGCGTTGCTGGCCACGATCACCACCCGGTACGTTCCCGCGGGCACACGGTGACCGGCACCGTCGTAGCCGTAGTACACGATCTTCAACCGGCCGGCTGCGTGCGTCGGCTTGCTCAGGGTGCGCACCACCGTGCCATTGTCACTAATGACGAGCGCGGTGACGTCGGACGCCTGCGTCAGCTTGAACGTAATCGAGGTGTGGTTACTGCCGCTCGCCGTGAATCCCGCCGGGCCGAGCGCTAGCCCGCTGACCCCCGGGTCCGCCGAGGACTGAGGAGGAGGCGGCGGACCGCTGGACGACGTCGGGGACGGCGTGCTGCTGCCCGAGGGGGACGGTACCGGGACCGAGGTCCCCGGCCCGGATATCGCGACGACGCCCCGCCATGCCGCGATGGAGGCCGCGTCGGTGAGTTTCATCGACGGGTAGGGCGGCGAGGAGTTGAACAGGGTGCCGAACTGCGCGCCGCTCTGTATCAGGTAGTTGCCGACCTGGGTCAGCCAGGCGGCACGGCCGCTGACCGCCGTAGTACCGAACTCGGCGAACCCGAACGGCAGTCCCGCAGCCTTGGAGGCGGCCACCGCCGGGCCCATGAAGTCAGCGGGCGGCGTCAGCGAGGAGAAGCCCGCCGGATAGGCGTCCCAGCCCAGTGTGCTAATGATGTTGCCGTCGGGCATGTAGTCACGCCAGTCGCGGTGCGAGCCCGGCTGGAGGTCCCAGGACATCAGGATCAAAGTCGATCGCAAGTCCGGGTTATGTGCCGCGTCCGCGAGCGCTACCACGTGCGCCCATGCAGCCTTGTAGCCGTCCAAAGTGAACTGGCCAGCGGCGATATTGTCCTCGGGCTCGTGCCAGTAGGAATAGTAGATGACATGACCAGTCGGGGCGGTGTCGAAGAAATGCGAGAGCGCGGCGTCATCGGCACCGGACAAGATCACGGATGGCAGCGCCTTGAAACTCACGACCACGGCTGAATTACTGGCCCCGAGCACCCCGGTGGTCCATGCGTTAGAGCCGGGCAGGCCGGGGTAGTAGACGCGGATGATGGGCAGGTGCCCGAACTCCGCCGTGTCCTGGGCGAGGATGGACGTGGTGCCCACCGAGGCGCCGATCAGCGTGTCGTTCGTGCTGTCCGAGGCGAACAGGAGCCACTGCTTTCCGCCGACGAACGTGATCGCGGTGGCGAGCAGCGCCGTTACGCCCGCGAGCACGGCCAGCCAGGCGCCTCGCGCCGCCGCGGGACTTCTTCGTGACTTGGCTCTGGCACGAGCTTGCGGGAACTGGCCCGAGTCGTGCCGGCCGTGGGGCGGAAGCTCCACGTCTAGCTCCTCTCCTAGGCCGCCTACCGGGTTAGCTGACGGGTTCGGGCCGGAGGAGCCCTACGGCGAGCCGGGTCCGCTCGCGCGGTCACGGCCCGCCGATTCACCCCGGGGATGCGTGGGTCCCCGGCTCTCTGGCCGTACCAGAGACTCGGCGGGTCTGCTGCCTGTGATGGGGCGGCAGCAACGGGGGTTGACAGCGTTGGACGTTAACGGAACTGAGGCATCATAGTAGCCAGAACGACAGAATCTTTGACGTCTGCTTGGCACCGCTTTGCGCCTCCCAGAGCGCTGATTCGCCTGATCATATAGATATAAGTCCTGGTCGGACGGCAGTTTCCATGATTCGCTCGCCGTCAGGCTGGCCGGCGGCGGACGGGATAATTTTTTGCGGCTGGGGTAAACGTGCCGGGCGTGTCGCGCGTCTGCTGCGCGACGCCTGCGGTACCTGAGGCCCGCGGGCAGCCTGAGCCTGGCGATCCGGGCATGCGAAGCGCGCCGCTGGGTAGAGCCAGCGACCCGGCTTCCCCGATCATGGGGGCATGCCGGATAACCAGCCGACCTACCTGCACGGCCACCACGACAGCGTCCTGCGCTCTCATCGATGGCGGACCGCCCGGAACTCCGCCGGCTACCTGCTACCGCTGCTGGCGCCGGAGGCGCACGTGCTCGACGTCGGCTGCGGTCCTGGCACGATCACCGTCGGGCTCGCGGGCAGCGTGCCGGAGGGCCGGGTGGTCGGCGTTGACGCCGCGGCGGGAATCCTGGCCGACGCGCGCGCGGAGGCCGAGCGCCGCGCGCAGCGCAACGTCAGCTTCGAGGTCGGTGACGTCTACCAGCTGGGCTTCGCGGACGGGACGTTCGACGTGGTGCACGCGCACCAGCTGCTCCAGCATCTGGCCGACCCGGTGGCGGCCCTGGCCGAGATGCGGCGGGTCTGCAGGCCGGGCGGCCTGATCGCCGCCCGGGACGGTGACTACGGGGGTTTTCTCTGGTTTCCGGAGGATCGGGAGCTGGCGGAATGGCGATCCCTCTACCGGCGGCTGGCGCGGGCACTCGGCGGCGAGCCCGACGCCGGCCGGCGCATGATCGCCTGGGCTCGCCGCGCTGGCTTCACTGACGTCCGCGCATCGGCCAGCGTCTGGCTTTTCGCTACACCGGATGAACGCGGCTGGTGGGCCGGGTCATGGTCGGATCGGCTGATGCAGTCGGACTTCGCCGACCACGCCGTCACCCGCGGCCTGGCAACGCGAGAAGACCTCAGCCGCCTGGCCGGTGCCTGGCGGCACTGGGGGTCAAGCGAGGATGGCTGGTTTCTCATCCCGCACGGCGAGATCCTCTGCCGCGCCTGAACCCGGGTCGGACTCGAGCTTCGGGCAGGGCTCAGGCGCCGCCGAAGGTGAACAGCGGCCCGACGGGCAGCCCGCCCGCCGTGCCGCGGCGAAGGCGGCTGACCCCGACACCCACCAGCGTGCTGGTCTCCAGCGCGTCGAACGCCACCTCGTCGAAGCCGCTCGCGCCGAACCAGGCGCGCACGTCCGGCGTCAGGTCCGGTGCCCGGCGATGGCGGGTCCAGATGACGATCGCCCCGGGGGCGCAGAGAGCGGGCGCGGCCATGACGGTGCGCCGGATGTCGGCGGCGCTGACGTTGCCGAATATCCCGCAAAGAAGCAGGATGCCGGCCGGCAGGGCGTCCGCGAATGACGCAACCCGGCTTGCGTCCGCCTGGCGTACCTCCAGCTGCGGCAGCCCCGCCTCGGCCGCGCCGCGCCGGGCCCGCTCGGCGTTCCTCGCGTCGGACTCGACCAGCACGGCGGACACGTCAGGCCGGCGAGGATGCCTGGCCAGGACGCCGATGACGTCGCGACCCTGCCCGGCGCACAGGCTGACCAGCCTGACCGGACCGGCAGGTGCCTGGTCGATCGCTCGCCGCAGGTGCTCCCGGACCCGCTGCAGGCGCGCAGCCAGCGGTGACGACGGATCGTCGTACCCGTCGTGCCAGGCCGCCCAGTCGCTCATGCGCCCATCCTGCCGTCTCGGCCATCGCGGGTCAGCTCGCAGCGGGCGGCCCGGAGCTCGCCGGCATCGGGTCCGCTGCCTGGCTATCCCGGCGTCGGCAGGCGATCGCCGCCGCCGTGGCCATGCTGCGCATGGCGCTCTTGCTCATCCGGGCCGCCGTTCATCATGCGCAGCATCGGGCCGCCGCCGGAGCGGAAGAACCGGACAAGCAGCGCGGCGGCGAGCAGCAGGAAGACGATGTCGAGCACGGTGGTGTAGTTCCACGCGACGCCGACGTCACCGACCCGGGCGGAACGGCTGGCCGGGACGAGGCCGAGCCCGCTGAACAGGAACTCGACGATGTAGCCGGCCATCACCATGGTCGAGTAGAAGACGCCGAGCAGCGCCAGCGCCATCCTCGTGCCGTAGTACTTCCGGTAGATGATCAGGATCGGGATGATGATCAGGTCGGCGAAGATGAAGGCGACCACGCCGCCGAAGCTGATCCCGCCGTTCCACAGGACCGCGGCCAGCGGCACGTTGCCGATCGAGCAGACGAAGCTCAGCATCGCGATGACCGGGCCGATGACCGGGCCCCAGAGCCGCGCTGCCAGCGGGTGGCCGGCCAGGAACAGGTGCCGCCAGAACGCTGCGGGCACCCAGGCGCCTGCCGCCCCCGCGAGCAGCAGCCCGATGATCACGTCGCGGATGACGGCGGCCCACTCCATCACGAAGACGTGGCTGACCGCGGTGTAGCCGTCGCGGCTGACCAGCCGCCGCCAGAGGCCGGCACCGGACGCGATGCTCATGTCCATCGCGGCATGGCCCTCCATCGACCCGGGCACGCCGCGCCCGGCCTGCCGCCGCGCCGCCTCGATCAGCCGCGTCCTGATGAACAGCCGGAAGGCTACCGCGAGCAGCACGATCATGATCGGCCCGCCGACGAACTCGGCCAGGGTGAACTGCCAGGAGATCAGCAGTGCCAGGATGATGCCGAGCTCGATCACCAGGTTGGTACTGGCGATCTCGAATACCATCGCCGCGGTGAAGCTGGCACCCTTGCGGAAGAGCGATCGGGCCAGGGCAACCGCGGCGTAGGAGCACGAGGATGAGGCCGCGCCGAGCCCGGCGGCGAGCGCCAGCGTCCTGGGCCGGTCGTCGCCCAGCAGCCGGGTGATGGTCTCCCGGCGGACGACGGCCTGCACGATCGCCGACAGGGTGAATCCGAGTATCAGTGACCAGAGGATCTGCCAGGTCATCGAGCCGGCCATGCCCAGGGCGTGGCCGAGCGGGTCAAGAACGCGCATCGCCGGCTCCGGTCCCGGGTCCGGCTGCGGTCCCGGGCGCGCCTCCGGTCCCGGGCGCGGCGATGGCCAGCAGCTGGCGCAGGCAATGCTCAAGCAGCGGGTGCGGGAAGCCGTCACTCAGCCGGTAGCAGACCATCCGGCCGTCCTTGCGAAAGCTGACCAGGCCGGCCAGCCGCAGCAGCTTGAGCGCATAAGAAACCTGGTCCTCGGTCGCGTCAAGCACCAGGGCCAGATCGCCCACGCACAATTCCCCGGCCGATACCAGGGCGAACAGGATCCGCGACCGCACCGGGTCGGCCAGCATGCCGAGCAGCTCGGCCAGCCGCCCGGCCTCACCCGCCGGCAGCACGCCGGCCCGGCCCGCGGCGACGCCTGCCGGGCTCACGGGATGCTCGTCACTGACAGCTGGCATCGCGCCTCCTCCGTATCTCCGCATGATTACACGGATTAACGGATTTCTCCACAGCTGATGCCGCGCCGTGCTGTCGGCCGTTGGCCCAGGACCGGGCAGGTTTCCGCACCGCCGGGGTGATGCTCATGGGAGCGCCTCTGGACGAGCGGCTGCGGGTCGCCAACGCCCGCCAGACTGAGGTGTTCCGTAAGGGCGCAGCATCGCTCGCCCAGCCGCCGGAGATCCTGCAGACGCTGGAGGCCAGGCCGACGGCGGGCTGGGCGCTGAGGCGGGGACAGCTCGTGCACGGCGCTGACGACCCGGTCGAGTGCCTGCTTGCCCTGCGCGACTACTCCCTGCGGGGTCGCACCGAGATGATCACGTGCCCCACCTTCGTCTGCAACGCCGAAGGAGACGACATCAGCAGCTCGGCACCAAGCCTGTTCGATGCACTGCCGGGCGAGAAGGAGTACGTCTTGTTCACAGCGGCAGGCGGTGCCGGCGACCACTGCGAGGCCGGTGCGCGCACCCTCTACCATGCGCTGTCCTTCGGATGGCTGGGTCGTGCTGAGGCACCCCGGCCGGGCCTTTCTGGCTGGGGGAACGTGACCTGCTGCGGCACTGGCGGCTGGCCCTGGCTATGGTGTGGTCACGCGATGGCTTGACCAGGGGCGGCTGTGGATGGTGGCGGGCTCGGCGGCTTCCCGCCGAACGCTGTCGTCCACGGGGACTGCCGCTCGCTCATCCCGGCGCTGCCCGACGAGTGCATCGACATCGTGATCAGCAGCCCGCCGTACTGGGGCCAGCGGATGTCGGCAGGCAACGGCGTCGAGGCGGACCCGCGCCGGTACGTGGCCGGGCTGGCCGGCGCGTTCATTGCGCTGCTGCCCAAGATGAAGCTCGACGGCGTGCTGTGGATCAATCTCGGCGATGCCTACAACACGCCGGTCAACTGGCGCTCGGCCGACCATGCCTACAGCACCCTGGGAACTGCCAGGGCCGGCCTCGATCCGGGTAACTCCGCGTACGCCAAGCCGCGGCATCAGCGGCAGCCATTCGTCGACAAGAGCGAGATGTGGCTTCGCTACGGCAACCTGCTCGCGCTGCCCTATCGCCTGGTGGTCGCGCTGTCGGACGCGGGCTGGCTGTTCCGCGGCGAGGTGATCTGGCGGAAGAAGAACCCCATGCCCGAGGGGCGGTGCCGGCGGCCGCACCGGCAGCACGAGGCCATCTACCTCTTCGCCCGTAGCGAGCAGCATTCCTTCCGGGCTAGCCCGCCGGTCGGGTCGGTCTGGGAGTTCGCCAGCGAGCGGGTCGACGGGGCCAGGCATTACTCGCGCTTCCCGGAGGAGCTCCCCCGGCGGTGCATCGGCGCGTACGGGCAGCCGGGCCCTGACGTCGTGGTGCTGGACCCGTTCAGCGGCTCGGGCACTACCGGCGTCGCGGCGCTGCGGGCCGGCTGCCGGTATCTGGGCTTCGAGATCGACGCAGCGCAGGTCGCCGCCTCCAACCAGCGGCTCCGCGACGCTGCCCGGCCCGGTCAGCGGTCCTGATCGCGCCGGGCAAGAATCTCCCTGGCGGCCCTGGCGCCGGATGCCAGCGCGCCCTGCACCGAGCCGGTCGCCCGGTGATCCCCGCAGACGTACCGGCCCGGCCTGATCCGGCAGGCGCGGCTGAGCGGGTGCGGCGGAAGCATGGCGGGCAGCGCGCCGTCGACCTGGACTGCCCGGAGCAGTTCCCAGCCGCCGGTGTCGGTCTCGTACAGCTCGGCGAGACGGGTGCGGACGGCGGCATCCTGGCCGGAGGCGGTGCCGCCGAGAACCGTGGCGCAGACCAGTGCCCGGCCATCGCCCGAGTAGGCCGGCATGACCTCGGTCAGTACGGCCGTATGCAGGATCGTGCGCTCGGCGTCGACCAGCAAGGTCGGCCCGGTCGCGACCACCACCACCGGCGCCGCGAGTTCGGTCCCGTCCGCCAGCGCCACGCCGTCGCCGGTCAGGCTGCTGACGGGCGTCTCCAGCCGGATGGTTCCCGGCGGCAGCCCGGCCGCGAGCTGGGCCGGCACTGCCTGCACGCCGTGGCGGGGCAGGCACAGGCTGCCGCGCAGCATGCTTCGCCAGACGAGATGGAAGAAGCGGCTCGAGGTTGCCAGCTCGTCCTCAAGGAACACCCCGGCCAGGAACGGCCGGAAGAGCCGCTCGATCAGCTCGCCGGAGATCCCGGCCCGGGCCAGCGCGTCCAGGGTGGCCTCGTCCCTGCCGCGGCGGATCAGCCGGGCAGGCAGCAGCATGTCGCGCGCGCTGAGGATGCCGAGTGCGGCCAGGTCGCACGGCCCGGCGAGGCGCCCCGGCAGCAGGTCGGCGGCCTGCCCGGCCTGCCCAGCCCGCCGGGTGGGGTCGGTGAAGCGCAGCCGTCCCTGCCCGGTGTGCAGCAGCATGCCGGGGGTGAACGGGCGCAGCCGGAGCGCCCGGAGGTCGATCCGCCGCCGCATCTGCGGGTAGGACGTGTTGACGACCTGGAACCCGCGGTCCAGCAGGAAGCCGGCCTGCTGGTCGGTCCGCATCCGGCCGCCGGGGGCGTCAGCCGCCTCGACGACCGCAACCGCCAGGCCGGCCGCGGCAAGATCAGCGGCGCAGGCCAGCCCTGCCAGCCCTGCGCCGATGACGATGGCCTGCGGCCGGCCGCTTGCTGGTGCCCGGCGTGCGCCGTTCCCCGGAGTCATAGTGCTGATCATGTCCCCATCGGCTGGCCGGCCTACCGTCGACTACGGCTGGCGGTAGCCGATGAATATCTCCCTGGGCTCAACGTTGCCGACCGTGTCCTCGATGGCGCTGCTCGCCTCGAAGCCGGCCTCGGCCAGCAGCCGCAGCCAGCTGTAGCGGCTGAACAGGCCGAGCCGGTGAGTCTCGTGCACGACCCGCACGGACTGGGCGGTGTCCCGGAGCAGGAACGCGTACGCGGTCTGCACCCAGCTGTCGGCCGGATCCGGATCCCAGGTCCAGCCCAGGTAGCGGGCGCCGCGGCCATCCATGCCGTCGGCGCCGCCGCTGTCGGTTCCTGGCTGAAAGCTCTCCGTGGTCCGGTCGGGCACGAAAACGGCGATACCGCCAGCACGGCAATGGGCGAACGCGGTGCCCATCGCCTGCCGCATGTCGGCCTCGGTGAGCAGGTAGTCCACGGCGTCATGCACGAACACGGCGTCAAAGGTCCGGCCGAGGCGCAGGGTGCGCATGTCGCCCTGGCGGTGCTCGCATTCCGGGTTCAGCAGCCGCGATACCGCGAGCATCTCCGCGGAGAGATCGACCAGGGTCATGGCGAACGACGCCTTGAGGTGGAGGGCGTTGCTCCCGCCGCCGCTGCCAAGCTCCAGGACCTCGCGCACCGGCGCCGGCGCTGACCGGAGCAGCCCGGCGAAGTACCCGGCCTCCGCCGCGTAGTCCTGCGGCGGCGAGATCAGCGGCCACCAGGCGGCGAGATCACCATACAGACGGTACTGACTCGGCATGCCGGACAGCTTGCCACGATCGGGGCCCGTCCGCCGGATGCGGAATATGTGCTGAATCAGCCGGGGCTTGTCAGATCACGGCAATGGGCATGATAGGCGTCGTCACCATTTCATAGTGGTTAACATGCACTTTCGCCAGGCGGTCCCGGCTGCCTCGGCCTATGCTCGGCCGCATAAGATTCCGCACGGGGAAATTGCGGCATGTAATTTATACGCGGCCAATACGACGCTAAGCGTATCGCCACTATCGCGGAGTGGCTCGCGGGCGGACAAAGGTGCTGTGAGCGTTCGGGGGAAGAATCATGCGGGGCGAACGACGGCCCGGGCACGCGGGCCCGCTGGCGACCTGGGAGCGGATCGCCATCCTGGTCATTCTCGCGATCATGGCCGCCCTGATCATCCTGCTCACGATTGCCGCCGGGCCGGTTCGCCAGCAGCACACGGGCCCGGCCGGGCGCCCCGCCGGGGTGCATTAGCCGGGGGCATTAGCCGGGGTGCGCCGCAGCGCCGCAGCCAGCGCGGCGCGCCGAAGGGGCCGCTGCGCCGGCCCCGCGGCCGGTGCCTCCGGATCACGGACTCCCCGGATAGCCGTTGACCGGATCGCCGTTGACATACCTGCGCAGTATGTCGGCGGCGGTATCGACGGCGTCCACGAGGCCGTCGGTGGCGCGAACAGCGCGTCAGAGGCGGCGTCATCCACCGGAATGATGGCGGCCTGAAGCCGGCGGAGCGGCGGCAGGCGACCGGGCGGCAGCATCTCGCGCAGGGATGCGGCGAGGGTTCCGGTGGACTCAGCGAGGCCCGCGGCCAGCTGGTCGAGCGCGGCGTGCGGCTGATCGGCCGGCTGGCCCACGCGGCGCTGCTGGGCCACGGACGCGTCCAGCGTGAGCGCGGCCTGCGCCATACGGTGCACGGCGGACGTCAGCGCGCGGGCGAGCTCGCCCGTCATCGGCGGCCGGTCTGGCTCGTCGGCAAGGCGGCCAGCCGATGCCTCCGCGTCACTGCGAGCACGTCGGGCTGCGAGCTGCAGGGCGTGCAGCCTGGCCGGAACGGGGCCTGCCGGCCGTGAGTACGCGCGTAGCAGCGCGCTGGCGTAGCGCCCTTGCGCCTCGAAGAGGACAGCGAACTTCTCGCTCGCCGACGAGCCCTCCCAGCTAGGCCACAGCAGATAGGCCAGCAATGCGAGCGCCGCGCCGACGGCGGTCCCGGCCAGGCGGTCCAGGGCGGTCTGATCAGCAGGCAGTCCCAGGATGGCGAGCAGCACGACGACGAAGTCGGTGAGGAATACAGCATAAAGAAGATAATTGACAGTGAAAACAGCATAAGACAAGACGAGTGATATTCCGATCACGGCGAGCATGACGGAGATTCCCGTCCCGGCTAGCAGCGCGGTGGCAATACCAAGCCCGGCGCCGACAGCCGTTCCGGCGGCGCGCTGCACGCCCCGGTAGAGCGTCGAGCTGTAATCCGGCTTAAGGACAAGGAAGACCGTCAGCACGGCCCAGTAACCGTGCGGCAGGCCGGTGGCACGGACCAGCGCTTCCGCGGCTCCGGCCACCGCCGCGAGCCGCCGCGCATGCCGGCCGGCCTCCGTGGACCTGCCCCCGTTCGCCCGCAGCGCGAGCATCGCCGCCCGCGCGGCTGCCGGGCGCGTGGCCATCTCGGATCGGCATCCAGCCGGCTGCGCGCCGACCGGTGCTGCCTCCGCATCGGGCCCATGGCCGGGCCGGTGGCCGGGCCGGTGGCAGGGTCCATGGCCGGGCCGGTGGCCGGGCCGGTGGCAGGGCCCGTGGCGGCTGGGCTCGCGGCGGCCGGGCCGGTGAGGGACCCGATGGCGGCCAGGGTCGCCCGGATGCGGTCCGCCACCGCGAGCAGGTTCAGCAGATGAAGCCTGGCGTCAGTGCGCCGAGGGCCGCGTACGTGCCGTCGGCGGTGTGGCCGGCGGCGACGCCGATGGCGAGCGGGGTGATAACCCCCAGCCCCGGCCCGGACGGCCCGGCCAGGTGCTGCGTCGTGCCAGTTGAACTGGCCGAAGTCTAGCCATCCGCCGCGGCGGGTTCCGCTAGCGGCGTGGGACCTGCTGGCCTGCAGCTCGGTCAGGAAGCGCCGTGCCCCGCGCGCGGCCGGCGTGCTGGCGGCGGGCGGGCTCACCCGCGCCCGCCGCGGCCCGGCTCAGGGCGGCGGATCACCCGGCCAGGACCGGCCGGTAGACCGGATCCCACATCAGCGCGCGCACCGTCGCCCGCACGTCCCCGTCGAGGCGCGCGGTGGCCACGCCATCCGCGCGTGCGGCGTGGATGACCGCGACCGCCACCGCCAGCGATGTCTCCCGTAGCTCCTCCACCTGAGGCAGCAGCGGCGCGCCGCGCGCCGAGGTGTCCACGAGCTCGGACACCGCGCGAGCGGCCGCGGCGAGCATGCTGCCGGTCACCCTGGTGGCCCTGGCGGCAATCACGCCGATGCCCAGGCCGGGGAAGATCAGCGCGTTGTTCGCCTGGCCGATCACATAAGTGATCTTGCTGTAGGTGACGGGATCGAAGGGGCTGCCCGCCGCGACGAAGGCACGGCCCTCGGTCCACCGGATGATGTCAGCGGGCACCGCCTCGCACAGCTCGGTCGGGTTGGACATCGGCAGGATCATGGGTCGCTCGACGTGCGCGGCCATCTCCCTGACGATCTCCTCGGTGAAGGCCCCCGGCCTGGTGGAAGTGCCGATCAGGATCGTCGGGTGCACCCGACGGACGGCTTCCGCCAGGCCGATGCCGCCGAGTTCCGGGTCCCGGCGCCAGCCGGTCACCTCAGCGGGGTCCCGCGCGTAATGCCGCTGCGCGCCGCTCAGGTCCGGCATGTCGCTGGTGATCAGGCCAGCCCGGTCGAGCGGCCAGAATCGCGCGCTGGCCTGGTCCGCCGTCATGCCCTCGCTGACCATCGCCGCGAGCAGCTGGTCGGCGATGCCGGTGCCCGCGGTCCCGGCACCGAAGATCATCACCCGCTGGTCGGAAAGCCTGGTGCCCGTCGCCCTGATGGCTGCGAGCACGGCGGCGAGGTTAACCGCCCCGGTGCCCTGAATGTCGTCATTGAAGGTGAGCATCCGGTCGCGGTAGCGCTCCAGCAGCCGCCTGGCATTGTCGACCCCGATGTCTTCCCAGTGCAGCAGCGCCCGCGGGAAGAGCCGGCCGACGGCCGCCACGAACGCGTCAACGAACGTGTCGTACTCCCTGGCCGCGACGCGACGATGCCGGTTCCCCACGTACAGCGGATCGTCGAGCAGGCTCTGCCGGTTGGTACCCACGTCGAGCATGACCGGCAGGGCTCTGTTCGGATCAATGCCGCCCGCCGCGGTGTAGACGGCGAGCTTCCCGACGGCGATGTGAATGCCGCCCACGCCCCAGTCCCCGATGCCCAGGATCGCGCCGGCATCGGTGGCGACGATGAGATCGACCTCGCCGGGGCCGAGCCCGGGGGCCAGCAGCGAGGTCTCGATGACCTCGGGATGATCGACAGACAGGTAGACGCCACGCGGACGCCGGTACTCGTGGCTGTACCGCTCGATTGCCTGGCCGACGGTCGGGGTGTAGACGATCGGAAGCATCTCGCGCAGGTGCCCGGTGAGCAGGTGGTAGAAGAGCACCTCGTTGCGGTCGTGCACCTCTGTGAGCAGCACGTTCCTGGCGAGGTCCGTCGGCTGGCGGCCGTACTGGGCGAGGATCCGGGCTGTCTGCTCGTGCAGGGTCACCTGGGCAGGCGGGATCAGTCCGGTAATCCCCAGCTCGCGGCGCTCGGAGTCGCTGAACGCGGTGCCCTTGTTGATTCGCGGGTCGGCCAGCACCTGACGCCCGCGCAGGGTCGTCCGCCAGGCGCCGGACTTATCCCGCCACACCGTCTTCATGGACGCTCCCTCGGCTCGTGCGTGGAGTTCCCATGATTCTGCATGTCCGGGTGATTCTGCATGCCGCGCCGCCGCGCCGCGCCGCGGGCTGGCCCGGCCCGCCCGCGGCGCGGTCAGCAGCGGTCTCGGCTAGCTCGCCGTGGACGAGGCGCTGCCGCTGCCGCTGCCGTGGCCGGACATGTTCCGGCACGGCTGCCCTGATGCCTTCTTCGGCATCGCGCCGGACCCGGCTGCGGGCTTCTTCAGCAGTCCTGCCGTGGTGGCGCCGGATGAAGCACTGGCCCGGGTGGCATGCTGCACCGTCGTCGCCGCGTGCGTGACCCCGGGTGATGCGCTCGTGGACGCACTGGCCATGGTCAGGCCCAGGCCCAGGCTGGCGCCCAGGGTGCCAGCCGCGATCGCGATGCCCGCCAGCGGTCGGGAAATCCTCATGTGGTCTCCTCTTCGTCGTGCTCGTAGCATCCGGAACCTGGCCGGCTCCGGGGCGGGGCTCCAGGCGACCCGCCGGATCCAGTAGCGCAGCCAGATCTCTGCCGGCGCTCGCGGCCAGCTATCACGCAGCGCTGAACTTTCCCGCGGCCGGGCCCGCCTGGTGTTGCTGCCGCCAATGGCGTCGTTGGGACTCCACTGCGGAAACAGTCGTCGGTGTGCCTGGGTGACGCCGTTGCGGCGTGAAAATTTCGGGCAGCTGATCCGTTGTCCCCGGGTGGAGCCCGGCTGCGCCGGGCGCTGCCGCGCTGATGT
>Ga0302326_10000613_pt1 | contig 97527 bp, 80 predicted proteins | sample Palsa_T0_3_FD_202264 | JGI IMG/M metagenome (GOLD analysis project Ga0302326, IMG submission 202264) | Peat permafrost microbial communities from Stordalen Mire near Abisko, Sweden - Palsa_T0_3 | ecosystem: Environmental > Terrestrial > Soil > Palsa > Peat permafrost | place: Sweden: Abisko... | reverse complement strand
TCTTTTTTACAAAAAAAATCAGGTGGGCGGGACGCCCACGCTACATAATAAATGCATTCGCTGCCGGCGCGTCCACCAACTCATTCGCTTGTCGTCGATCTCCACGCACAGTGAGCGATGAACCGCGCGGCAAAGTTCGTCCATTCCCTCGCCCGTTTTCGCAGACACTTTTACCGCCCTCGCGATATCCCACTCCACCGCTTGATCGATCTTGTTCATCACCAAGATTCTTCTCCCGCTATTTTCCGGCAGTCGTCGCGGCTTTGCCGCGGACGCATCCAGCACTTCTATGCGCAGATGAGCCTTGCGAATTTTCGCGGCGCTGGTCGCGATCGCCGCACGCTCCACCGGATCGTTCGTCTTGCGAATCCCGGGCGTGTCGATCAGCATCACCGCCAGGCCGCCGATGTCGGCCATCTCACCCACCCAGTCGCGCGTGGTGCCGGGCAGATCGGCGGTGATCGACCGCCGCTGCCCAAACAGGCGATTCGCCAGCGTCGATTTCCCCACGTTCGGTTCGCCCACAATCGCCACCGTCGCCGGGTGCAGATGCCGCCAGAGCGTCCTGTCCCGCAAAACCGCCCGAGCATCGATTCGCTGACTCGCCGCCTCCGCCCACGCCTGCCCCTGATTCAACAGCATCCGAATCGCCGGCTCGGTCAGCGCCAGCGGAAGATATCTTGAAATTTCGCGATCGAGCTCCAAGCCCGCATCATCCAGCGCCTCATCGGCCAGCGGCATGGTTGGATCGATCACCGCAAACCCGTCGCCGGCCATCAGCTTCATCGCCCGCTCGATCACCCACGCCCCGCCGTGCAGGCAGATGTCGGCAAAGCTGCCGCTTTCATCGAGCATGACCACGCAATCATCGACGACAAACGCGCCATCGCGCAGTTCGCCGTGCACGCATTTCCCGCGCGCGGCGCCGGCGGAAAATCTCGATCCCAGAAATCGCTCGACAATCTCCCCGCGTATCCGCACCACGGCAATCGCCGAGCCTCCCGCCGCCGGCCGCGGCGTCAGGAGGATCGCGCTACCGGCCGCAATGGGCTCACGTTTCATGCCGGATATGATGCTCCGTGTACGCCAGGGCGATGCCGTACAAACCGAGATCGGGCGCGATCGCGTGGATCAGCTCCCATCCCTCGAAAAGATTTTTGGCATCCCCGCCGGTGGCGATGATTTCCGGCCAGACCCCGAGCCGGGTCGCGAAATTCTCCGCCACCTCGCGCACCAGTCCGCGGATTGAATGGTAAATGCCCTGCGACACCGCTGATGCCGTTGAATCTCCCACGTCGCCCGCCGGCGGCGCGAATTCCACGCGCCCGATTGCGGCGGTTTTTTCCGCCAGGGCATCGATCATCATCGCCACCCCAGGCATGATCGCCCCGCCGAGAAAATCGCCGTTGTCGTTGCAGCAATCCACAGTCACAGCGGTGCCGGCATCGACGACGATGCACGCCTTTCCCATCTGCTCATAGGCGGCGGCGACGTTGAGAATTCGATCGATCCCGGTCTGGGAGGGGTTTTGCGTTTCCACACCGATGGGAATATCAATGTCGCGCCCCACCCACAGCACGGATTGTCCCGTGACGGAAAGAACCGTCTGGTCGATTTGCGAAACCACACCCGGATTGACCCCCGCCGCGGCGACGGCCCAGCCATCGGCATCCTTCGGCCAGGCCTTGGCCAGGGCCTCCGCCCATTGCGCCGGCTCGTTTATAGAAACACGCGCGGCCTGCCGCAGTTCTCCGGCGGCAAAGACTCCGATCGCCAGACGCGAATTCCCCACGCCCAGCGCCAGCAGATTGATATCCATTAGAACTCTAATTCAGCAAATTCTTCACATCCGAATTGCTGTCGAGGAGCTGAGTCGCCACGGAGGTGCCGTCCGCCGGGGAATCAACCGCAGCCGGGCTGGCGGCGGACGTCGAAGCGGCGGGCGTGACGGCGACATATCCGTTGGCGAACATCGGCGTGGCTGCGGAAACCGCGGCTGCGTCCTGGGTGGCTTGCACCTCAAGCTGCGAGGGGGGACCGGCCTGCGTATAAACGGTGGAATTGCGCTCCTGCTGCAGCAGAATGATCGGCTCGCTGAGGCCTACTTCGTTGAATAGGCTGTGCCGCTCGACAGGAATCGGGACGACTGTGAACGACGCGGTGATTGCGGGAGTAAGAGTTCCATCCGTGAATTTAAGCGTGTAGGTTCCCGCTTCGTTTACTGAAAGGCCGGTAAACGTGGCAATGCCCTTCGAGACTTCTCGAGCGGTGCCGCCCGAAAGGACCGCATAAGCAGGCCCGCTTTCGATGCTGGCGTGCATGATTGAATTGTCGCTGGTATTGAGATTCCCGAACTGATCCAGCGTTTCCAAGACCATCGCGGGGATCGAGCCGAATTGCCAGGCGGCGCTGGGCTGCGTCACTACCGCCACGGTGGAAGAAGCAGCCGCGCCAATTTCAAAACCGGAGGACTCGGCGGGCACGATGTCAGGGGAAGTGGCAAACAGGCTGTAATCCCCCTCGGTGCTGATGGTCAGGTCGCTGAAGGTCGCGATGCCGTTGGCAAAATTTGCCGTCACGGTGGTCGTTCCGTTCAAAGTCGTATCGAATGCCGAACCCAGTGAGAGCGTGACGGAACCCGTCACGTTGGGGTCTACATCGCCCGTAGTTTGCGAGATTGCCTCGATCTCAACAGGCGCCATGGCGCTTCCGGCGGGTGTATCCTGAGGCTGTGTGAGAAACGACAGATAATCGGTGGTGGAGGACGCGCCCGAGATAAATGCTGGACCGCTCAGCCCGTTAAAGATGAAATTCGCGAAATTGCCACCCTCGGGCAATCCCCATCCGGTATTACCGTTGTCGCTGGGGATTGTTTTCAGTGATGGACCGGAATTGGAGCTGGGCCACATGGGATATGAGTTGACCGTCGGCGGCGTGCCGGGAAAGAATGTATCGAATGTTTCACCTGCGATTATCGCGTCATACAGCTGGTTCGCATTGCCAGTCGTGGAAGCGGGCAAAGAGCCTTCGGCAGCTGTCAGAATTTCCTGCTGAAGGTTTTCGCCGGGTGCTACGGTTAGATATTGCGAATTCAGGGAAGGTTGCCCCTGCAACTCAAGGCCCTGATCGATAATCGCCGTGTAGGCCGCCCAAGCAGGCGTGGCCAGGCTCGTGCCTCCGATAACGCTCCAGCCACCCCCTCCCAAGGCGCTATTGTAAATCCAAACGCCGGTATTCGGATCAGCATCTAGTGCAACCAAAGGTTCGTTGAATTTATCCGTGTAGTTGGGGTCGGTCCCTCCCTGGCTCCCAGACCAAGGCTTGATCCCTTCAAGATTTCCATTGAGGGTCGTTCCAACAGTCATTCCACCAACGGCAACCACATTGAGCGAGGCCGCAGGGTAATTAATACCCAGTTCATCTGGGTATGGGTCACCCGAAGCGGCGAAAAATGCCACACCGCCCGACATACCATTGGAATCCATATGGCCTGTGGGCGTTACGAAATCACCGTCATAAACAAATGGCTCACCGTTGAAGAAACTGGAACTGTTCTGATAAACCCAGCTATTGGAGACGGTCACAACACCCGGCCGTTCCGCGGCGTAAACATTTGCATCTAATAAATCCAAAAAACTATCGGACGGGGCTTCGACCAGAAGGATATGCGCCTTGGGCGCCACCGCGTGGGCCCATTCCACATCCAGCGCGGTTTCCGTCGCCCATCCGGCTTTGTCACTATCGTCCTCGCTTATCGTATTAACAGTCGGGGAAAGTGGTTGAATCGTCAAAAAGAACTGGCCGTTCGCATCGTAATTGTTCAACCCCCAGTGACTGTCGAACTCAGTGACGTCACTGCTGATCGTCGGACTGCCGAATGCATCTACGATGGCGATGGTCTGATATGAACCGTCGGCGGCGTAAATATTGCTCCCCACCTGGTAATACAGTCCGTTGATTCCAAATGTCTCATCGAAGAGGGTTGGCCCCATTGAGCTTGGAATGGATACTACACCCTGTAGCGGCGTCGGAGCGGTGGGAAGAATTGGCTCAGGAACAATCGGATTTGAAGTCGCCGGTGCCGCCGACAGCAATACGCGTTGTTCCAACATCTCCATGTGCACCTTGCTGGCCAAATGAAGAAACCGAAAATGCCTGGTCGTGTTACGCCGCTGCACTCGTTTCCTCAACATCGCACACCTTGGTTGGTTAAAGGCCCGCGGATTCTGCATCCAGTTGAACAACGGAAAGCGCCGAGTGTGGATTGCACCTTCAACACTGGAGCACACACAAAATCCCCAGCACATCTTTCCTCCGACCCTGTCTCACCGCCAAGCGGTCTGATTCGAGGGTCGGGTCCGATTATAACGATTGCCCAGTCAGGCTCGCAACAAATGAATCACTCTCCACATTTGCACAGGTGCAAGTTTCTGACTTTTCAAAACTAAAACCGATACAGCAGGTCGACCGCAGCCGTCACTTCGCTTCGCTTGGAGAAATCAAACGCCGGCTGATCCGCATCATCGTAACGAAGCTCGGGGCGAATCTCGAAGGTGGACAGCAACGGGCTGTCCGGCAGCGGAACGACCGTCGTTCCCAGAGTGATTTCCCAGTAATTGATGTCCGTGCCGCCCACGCCCGTCGTGACGCCACGGCCGTCGTGGTAATACTCGGCACGCACGCCCAGCGAGACGTGGGGGTCCAGCTTCCACTGGAAATATCCCGCGGCGCTGAACCACTGCGTCAGGTCCGGCGCGTCGCCGTACAGAAAATCGCCCGATAAAATCAGTTGATCGGTGATGCGGAAGACCAGAACCGCTTCGGGCACAACCCACCAGTGGGCATCGTCGGATGGGCCGTAGGGAAGAACGCCTTCGGGGCCGATCATCAAATTCACCGTCCAGTCGAAGCTGCCGGTCTTCGTCTTCGCCTGGATCACCATATCCGGATCGCCGTTGTTGTCGTACAGCGTCTGGTTCCATCCGCGCGTGATGCCGGCGGTGACGGTCGTGTAATTCGTCGGCGTGCTGGGATCGAAGAACGTATACGCGCCCAGGATTCCGGTCATCGTGAACGGCTTGCCGTACGAAAACCCGTAGCTGTGCGTGTAAAACATGTTCTGCGACGGATCGATCTGCTCGTACCCCAGCAGCGAAAGAAATTTCCCGCCCTCGACGGTAATGCCCGCACCGAGCGGAATGCCAAGCTGCCCGTAGATCTGCAGCAGATCAAGCTGATCATCATTCCCCGAGCCGCCCTGCTTGTTGTGCTGGTCGAGCACCCCGTTGGAGTGGGTGAAATAATCGTCCCGGCCGTAGCCGGTTTCCAGGCCGAACCCGAAATCCCAATCCCCCTTGGGGAGGTTGACCATGTCGCGCTCGAACATGATGTCGGCCTGATTGAGCATGACGGAATTTTTGTACGGCCCGGCAAAGAAGATGTCGTTGCCCGGCGCCGATCGGGCGGGCGTCACGTCGTTGGGAACGGTCATGTCATAGAGATAACCGCCTTCAACATATCCATGAATGTTGAAGCCAAGGTTCTCCATTGGTTTGCCGATGCCGATCTGCTCGAACAGTTGCATCAGCGGTCCGTAGGTGGGTTGCGCCGGCGCAGCCGCGGGCGTGGCCGCCGCCGGTTCTTCCGGCGCGGGCGGGGGTGGCTCGACCTGATCCGATGGGGGAACCTGATCGTTCCCGTTGTTCATCGAATTGGAATTGGTGTCGTCCCCAAAAGCCAGTGTCCCACCGCACACAAGGATCAGCACCGCGATGCCGACAAAACCTTTCCAAGCCCTCATGTTCACTCCGTCCCTAAGCGATCAGGGAATACGCACAACTACCCGACAGTGGTACACAGCACCATCGGACCCCTTGCCAACTTAGCGTTCTGTCACCCAAATTCAACTTTCGTCCTTATCTGTAACAGAGGAGATGACCGGCACTTCGGCAGAAATTGCCGATCTTCGTTTGGGGATGCAGCACACAGATCGACCCCCACCCCGCGGCGCGGCGACTTGAGTCGCCGTGTCCCCTCGTTCCCCTCTGCGAAAACCCCCCATTTTCACTTCGCCGCCGCCCCCACTGGTTGAGACGCCCCGTGTTTCTCACGTTCCAGCTTTCGGCCACGACCGACGATGATCCGCGCTGCCAGTGCCGTCCATCCCGTTTGATGGCTGGCCCCGCACCCGCGGCCTGTTTCCCCGTGAAAATACTCGTGGAAGAGCAGCAGCTTGTTCCAGTTTGGGTCTTCGGCAAAGCATGGTTCCTCGCCGTGGCAGGGTCGCCGGCCGTTGCCATCGGCGATGAACAGCTTCATCAGCCGCGTCCCCAGTTCGTCCGCCACCTGCTGCAGATTGATCATCTTTCCCGACCCCATCGGGCATTCCACCTGCAACGAATCGCGATAAAAATAGTGATACTTTTCCAGCGACTCCAGCAGGATGAAATTCAGGGGAAACCAGATTGGTCCGCGCCAGTTGCTGTTGCCGCCGAACAGCCCCGTATCCCCCTCCCCGGGGCAATAATTCACGCTGTATTCTTTTCCATCGGCCCGGAAAACGTAGGGATGAGCCAGATGAAACTTCGACAGCGAGCGGATGCCGTATGGCGACAGAAATTCCGATTCATCCAGCAGATACTGCATCACGCGCTGCAATCGCTGTTGGGATGGAATCGCCAGCAGATACTGCGAATGATCGCTGTCCGACTGCTTCATGTACGAAATATGCCTGGCCAGATCGCGGCGATTGTTCAAAAACCAATCCATCCGCTTTTTGAAGCCCGGCAGGCTGTCGATCACATCGCTGTCCAGGATTTCCACCGCAAAAAGGGGGATCGTCCCCACCATCGACCGCGCCCGCAGCGGAATCGACAGGCGATTGAGATAAAGCTGGTCGTAATAAAACCCGTCCTGGTCGTCCCAGAGTCCCTTACCGCCGATGGCGTTGGTCGCATCGACGATCGCGATGAAGTGCTCGAAGAATTTCGACGCGATATCTTCATACACGACGTCTTCGCGCGCCAGCTCCAGGGCCATGGAAAGCATCGTGTTGCAGAAAAACGCCATCCATGCGGTGCCATCGGCCTGGTCGAGCACCCCGCCGGTGGGCAGCGGCTTAGAGCGGTCGAAGGCGCCGATGTTGTCCAGCCCCAGAAATCCGCCGCCGAAAATATTCCGGCCGTTGACGTCCTTGCGGTTCACCCACCAGGTGAAATTCAGCAGCAGCTTCTGAAACGTGCGCTCCAGGAACATGCGGTCGCGCTGCCCGCGCGGAGCCGTCATCTTGTAAACACGCCAGCACGCCCACGCATGCACGGGCGGGTTCACGTCCGAGAATTCAAACTCATACGCCGGCAATTCACCGTTGGGGTGCATGTACCATTCGCGCAGCAGCAGAACGAGCTGCTCCTTGGCGAATTCCGGATCGATCACCGCAAATGCGATCATGTGAAACGATAAATCCCACGCCGCAAACCAGGGATATTCCCAGTTATCCGGCATGGAAATCACGTCGCGGCTGAAGAGATGCAGCCATTCGCGGTTGCGCCCTTTCCAGCGCGCATCAGGCGGCTTGGGCTGCTCCGGATCGCCGTCCAGCCATTCGCGGACGACATAATGGTAAAACTGCTTGCACCACAAAAGCCCGGCAAATCCCTGCCGGCCGATGCGCTGCAAATCCTCCGGCAAGAGCGGCGATATCTTCCCCTCATAAAAGTCGTCCGCCTCGGCGATCCGCGCCTGGAAAATGCGGTCAAACTCTGCGCCGAATACCTGGGCCGGCGCCGCGGACTGCGGAAACAGTCGGAGCCGAACCACCGTTTCCCCACCTGGCGGCAGATCGATCACATACCGCATCCCCGCTTTCGTCCCCACGTTCGCCGGATTAATCGCATCCTTTTCATCGTGAATGATAAAGCGGTGAAATGCATCTTTCACATACGGCGTGAAATTCGCCGAATTAAAAAGCCGTTGGTTGTTCGTCTCGTTGTCCGTGAACATTATCTGCGGCTGCGATTCCCGCTGCTCGGCCACGAGCCGGAATTTTCCCAGGCTCACGTGATCCACATCCACCGATGCCGGGCCCGAAGCGGCCATGTACGGCTTCACCTCACAACCCTCGTGCAGACAGCCCCATATCCAGGAATTGCGCGCCCATAGCGTCGGGAGGAGTTGAATCGTCGCCGCGTCGGGACCACGGTTGCAAATCGTGATGCGAATCAGAATGTCATCCGGCGAGTTCTTGGCGTACTCGACGAAGACATCCCAGTATTTGTTCTGATCGAAAACCCCCGTGTCCAGAATTTCATATTCCGGATCCATCCGCGTCCGCCGGGCGTTTTCTCGAACCAGCTCATCGTAGGGAAACATCGACTGGGGATATTTGTATAGCCCCTTCATGTAGGAATGCGTCGGCGTGGAATCGAGATAGAAATACTGCTCTTTCACATCCTCGCCGTGGTTTCCCTCCGGGCCGGTCAGGCCGAACAATCTCTCCTTCAGGATCGGGTCTTGCCCATTCCACATCGCCAGCGCGAAACAAATCCGGCACTCGCGATCGGCGATCCCCATCAATCCATCTTCGCCCCAGCGATAGGCCCGGCTGCGCGCGTGATCGTGCGGCAGATAATTCCAGCAATCGCCGTCGGCCGAGTAATCCTCCCGCACTGTCCCCCACTGCCGGGCGGAAAGATACGGCCCCCACCGTTTCCAGTTGGCTTTTCGCGAGGCATCCTCCTTGAGCCGGGTTTGCTCGACGCAGTCGCTCATCGCAGGCTCACCACGTTTTTGATTCCATCCACCCGCCCGGTCAGCAGATCGATCGCCTGCTCGATCTTGAACCGCCCGGTAATCAGCGCTTTCACCGCCCCGGGCCATCGCCGGCGAAATTCCGCCAGGTCCTTGATCGCATCCAGAAACGCCTGCTTCCCCGCGTTCACCGTGCCATAAATCACCTGGTTTTTCAGCACGAAATCGCGCATCAGCAGGTCGGTATCCACCGAAATCGGCGCCTTTCTGCCCGGCACGCCGGTGAAGATAAACACGCCGTTGGTCCCCAGCACGCGCATCACGTCAAACGCCAACGACGATGCGCCCACGGCTTCGTAGACCACGTCGATCCCGCCGACGATTTTGCCCAGATCGTCCACGGAAGTCTGATCGGAGGAAATATATTTCGCGCCGATGGCCGTACACAAATCCGCCTTGGAATTCGGCGTCGGACTTTTGGAATAAACGTAGGTCTCAAATCCCTGGAGCAGCAGCGTCATCGCGCCCAGCAATCCCACCGGCCCCGCGCCCAGCACGACGGCCTTGTGGCAATACTGCGGCGGTTTTCCCGCCTCCACAGGGCACGCCCACGGCAACCGGCCCTGTACTTGCCAGAGTTGCTTCACCGCCTTCTCGGCAATCGTCAGCGGTTCCACGAGCACGGCCACATCCCGCAAATCCGGCGGGACGAGGTTCATATATTTTTCCTCGTCCACGACAAATTCCGTCATGTACCCATGCCGTCCCTTGATGCCGCGCTCGGTGAAATCCCCCGTGTAACAAAAATCCTGCCGCCCCGCCCGGCACGCCACGCATTTCGGATGATTGCACGGCCGGCGAACCATCGTCACCACCAGATCACCTTTTTTCAGCGTCTTCACCCCCGTACCAATCTCAATCACTTCCCCCAGCGATTCGTGCCCGATCACCAGATATTCCGATCCGTCCGGCGGCGTGCCGTACTGAAACGTCACGATCTCCTTATCCGTCCCGCAAACCCCCACATCGATCATGCGCAGCTTCACCTCATCGGGCGCGGAAATAGCCGGCTCGGGATGGTCGATCAGCTTCACCTGTTTCGTCGATGGAAATACCGCGATCGCTTTCATCGGAAATCTCCTTCCCGCTGGAAGCAGCACTATACTCGGATTGACTGAATGGGAAAGCGGCGGATTTGCGTCGCGCCTACGGTCGCTTGAATATTTTCGAAACCGGCAGAACAAATCCCCGAAGCGCCGGCTCATCGGCAATTATATCCTGCAAACCCAATTGAATCGGCTCCCGGCCGGTGCGGTGAATCACAACGGTCATGGTGATCGGATCAGCAACCCAGCAGGACACGGTTCCATGCGCCAGCCACATATTCACCTTTTCGGCGATTTCACGTTTCGTGTCGTCCGGGGAAATCACTTCCACTGCGAGGTCGGGAACCCCGGGGAAAAATTTCCGCCACTGGGTTGGCGGCAGTCGATCTTTTCGCACAAAGCTTGCATCAGGAGCCCTCACGAGATCAGGATCCTTTTCGATCAGAAACCCGGTTTCCGCCCCAAGCACCACGCCTGAATCATGCTGCTCCACAAAAATCCCCAAAAGCATCGCGAAACGCGCGGCAATCTCACCGTGCGAAAAACCCGCGGGACTCATCATGATCAACTCTCCATAAATGAGCTCGCATCGCCCGATATCGCCCATTTTGAGCAATTCGTCAGCGGTAACCAGTTTGTTCGCAACGATCGACATCTTGAAGTTCCATTATAAATCCAACGGCGCACAACACCAATCGAACATCCGCCGGATTCTTCCTATCGTACCTATAGTCAATCAATGAAACGCTTGCTTTGCTTTGCCCAACCCATCGTATTCCTGTCGGTTTTTTTCGTCTTCGTTTCACCCTCGTCGGTTCGAAGTGATCCGATCGGTTTTGAAACGATAACGCTGCCCGAACTCGGCGGCACGATTGACTTGTCAGCGCCGCAGCCGCTCTCCGTCTCGCCGGATGAAGTCAAACAGTGGGTCCAGCGCGCCGCCACCGCACTGACCCATTTCTACGGACGATATCCCGTTAAAAACGTATCCATCACCGTTCTTCCCGCCGACGACGGCGATGTGCAGGGCGGCGTCGAATATGACGGCCGCCAGATTGAAATTCACCTTGGGCGCGACACCACCCACGCAGACCTCGTCTCCGACTGGATGATCACGCATGAAATGTTTCACCTCTCCCAGCCCGATGTTGAGGGGGATTATTCTTGGATGAGCGAAGGGATGGCCGACTATCTCGAGCCCGTCGCGCGGGTGCGCATCGGTCAGATCACTCCCGAACGATTTTGGGGCGATCTTGTCGAAGGCCTACCACAGGGATTGCCCCAGAGCGGCGACCGCGGACTCGATAACACGCACACCTGGGGAAGAACCTACTGGGGCGGATCACTTTACTGGCTTCTCGCAGACATCCGCGTCCGGCAGCAGACCCACAATCAAAAATCCGTGCGCGACGCCGCCCGGGCCGTTCTTGACGCTGGTGGTGACGGATCACAAACCTGGACGATCGACCATCTGCTGGACATCTACGACTGCGGCGTCGGTGTGCCCGTCTTCAAAAACCTGCACGATGAAATGGGAAGTAAGCCCGTCAATACCGATCTGAATGCACTCTGGAAATCGCTGGGCGTTGTCGATAACGGCCGAAATGTCACATTCGATGACACGGCCCCTCAGGCAAATATTCGGCGGGGAATCGTCGCGCCAGAGAAATAGTCTGCTTCAGGCGACACTACCGTTGCCTTGCCAGCGCGCGTTGGACTTCGGCGGGAAGCGCTATCTTCCTGAATCGTCGGCCGGGAAATAAGTAATCCTCGCCGGATTCATCAATCACGCGGACCCAACCCGACATGTCCTTCGCATGCGGCTTCACTTGGCGATAAATCTTACCAATTTCCAGGGACGCCTCGTTGCCTTCATTTTCCAGGCAAATGACGAATCGCGGCCACCGCGCATTATGGCTCTTTGATTTTGAAACCTTTTTTACCGATTCCATGAGCTTCATACCAGTGTACCTCCGCCTCACGAATATTTCCGTCAAAAGTACGGATCATCGCTCGGCCTTTCATTTTTCGCCAGCGCCCGCTTCCATACAGTCGCCTTAATCTTGACAATTCGCGGATCGAGGTGCCGACGGCGATTACCTCGACTTCGCGGAGTTGGCCAAGGATTTCAAAATCCATTTTGTGCCAGCCCTCCCCCAATTCAGGGCGCGCTCATACCTGCCGTGAATCCCAATATAACTCAGTGCCCCTTCCCAAAAAACGTCTTGATCGAATCGTAAATATCATCCTTCGAATTCACCCGGCTCGTCATCAGCTTTTCCGTGTTCCGCAAATGCTCGTGCAGCACGTTGATGAAATTCCCCGAGCCGTATGCGCTGGCAACCTGGCAATAGCCGAACATGTTGCAGATCGGCAATAGCTGCTCCTTCAGCATCTTCACGCAGTCGCGGCTGTCGGCTTCGGAGCTGTTGTCGCCGTCGCTGAAATGAAAAAGATAAATGTTCCACTCATCCGGTGAATAGTGGGCGTCCAGCAGCGCCTTGGCGCACTTGAACGCGCTGCTGATCTTCGTCCCGCCGTCTTCGCGCAGATGATAGAATGTGTGCTTGTCCACTTCCTTGGCATGCACATCGTGCACGATATAGCGAGATTCGATTCCCTCGTAATTCTTCCGCAGCCAGGTGTCGATCCAGAAACTTTCCAGCCGCACCAGTTCCTTCTGCTCTTCTCCCATCGAGCCGGAAACGTCCATCATGAAGACGATCACCGCGTTGGACTGCGGGTTCTTCACTTCCTTCCAGCTTCGATAGCGGATGTCCTTTCGCTGCGGAATGATGATGGGAAAATCGGGATCGTAATCTCCGTTCATGATCTGCCGCTTGAGCGCTTCCTTGAACGACCGCTTGAAATGCCGCAGCGATTCCGGCCCCACCCGGCGAATCCCGCTGTATTTATCGCGCACCGTCGTAATCCGATGTTTCCCGCGTGGCTCGATGCGCGGAAGCTTCAGCTCCTCGGCCAGAATTTCCGCCAGCTCATCCAGCGTCAGGTCCACCTCCATGATGTGCTGGCCCGCTTCGGTCCCGCCCGAAACCTTCCCCTTGCCGCGCCCGACGACATCCCCCTCTTTCCCCTCGCCGGCGCCGACTCCGCCTGAATTATCCCCGTACCGGAAATGCGGCAGCTCAATCCCCCGCAGCGGAATGCTGATCAGATGCTTCCCCTCTTTGCCGATCAATTCTCCCTTGGTCAGAAATTTGCGCAGATCGTCCCGAATCCGGCCCTTCACGATCTGCCGAAAACGCTGATGATCTTTTTCAATCTTCAAAATCATGACTTGGCCGGCTCCGAATCTTCAAACGCGGCGATTTGATTGAAGCGAAGCACCGCTTTGCGGTCGGACCGGGGAAAATAGCAATCCAATTGTGTTTGCCCGATGGCAATCTGATAGGGACTCGTTACTTCGTAGCTGTTGCCGCTTGTCAGAATAATGCGAAACGCCATGAACGGCTCTCGATCTAAAAACTCTTTTAGGTCGTTCAGCATTCAGGTTACCTTTCGCGACAGCAGATACAGCCCAATCATCAGCACCAGCACCGACCCCGCGACGCCGAGTATTGTTCCCGGAAAATGCCAGTTCGCCAGATCAATCGGGTTCTCATGGCTCCACCGCAGCGCAAGCCCGTAGCGCGGATCGGTTACCCAGAAAAACGCGATCCCCAGCACTCCCACGAGCACCAGCGACAACCCCGAACGATGGCTGAATCTTCGCATATCCGTTGCTAAACTCGGCTACTCATCCTGCTTCGTATCGCCGCGCGCGAAGATGCTGGCCACGTAATTCAGCACGTCCGTCGCGCTGGTTTCGTTATAGCCGAAATACTTGATCAGCCGCTGCTTTACGACGTCGATCTTCTGCTGCGTCTCATCGTCCACGACGCTGCTGACCAGGTTTTTCAGCTTGATTGTATCGCGCTGGTCTTCGAACAGTTTCAATTCCAGCGCTTTGAGCAATCGCGCGTTGGTGTTGTACTCAAACTTCTTTCCATCCAGCGCCAGGGCGCCGATGTAATTCATGATCTCCTGACGAAAATCATCCTTGCGGCTTTCGGGGATGTCGATCTTGTCCTCGATCGACCGCATCAATCGTTCGTCCGGATCCTCATCCCGCCCGGTGTACCGGTTTCGCACGCGCTCGTGCTGCGTGTACGCGCGAACGTTCTCGATGTAATTCGCCGCCAGCCGTTTGATCGCATCCTCATCGGCACTGATCGCGCGCTGCACCTCGCCTTTCAAAATATCCTCATATTCCTCGCGCACCACGGCGAGCAGTTCCTTGTACTCCTTCTTCAACTCCTCGTCCGTGATCAGCGAATGATGGCTAAGCCCGCCTTCCAGCTCGTTCATCACCATGAACGGATTGATCGCCTTATCCAACTGCGACTGATGGCTCACCAGCGCATTGCTGATCTTATCCTGAATATACCTGGGGCTGATCCCCTGCATTCCCTCGCGCGGGGCCTCTTCCCGCAATTCCTTGATGCTGTCCTCGGTAAATCCGGGAATGCTTTTGCCGTTGTACAGCTTCATTTTTTGCATCTTGGTGATGCCGGCCTTTTTCGGCTCCGCCAGCCGCGTCAGCACCGCCCACATCGCCGCTACTTCAATCGTGTGCGGCGCGATGTGAATTCCCTTGATCTTCTCCGGCCCGAAGTCCTTGAGATAAATTTTGACCTCGTCATCCAGCCGGATGTTGTACGGAACGTCGATCTTGATCGTCCGGTCCCGGAACGCCTCCATCATTTCGTTGCCCTGCAGCCGCTTGTATTCCGGCTCGTTGGTGTGGCCGAGAATCACCTCGTCGATATATGTCTGCGCGAATTTCTTCGGCTTGATGAGATGCTCCTGGCTCGCGCCCAGCAGGTCATACAAAAATGCCACGTCCAGCTTCAGCACCTCGATAAACTCGACAATGCCCCGGTTGGCGATATTCAATTCGCCGTCGAAATTGAACGCGCGCGGATCGGAATCCGAGCCAAACTCGGCGATCTTGCGGTAGTTGATGTCGCCCGTCAGTTCCGTGCTGTCCTGGTTTTTCTCATCCTTCGGCTGGAACGTCCCCACGCCGCGGCGATCCTTCTCCGACAAGATCAGCCGCTTCACCTTCACGTGCTCCATCACCTTCTTCCAGTCGCCGCCGTAGTCCTCCAGCAGATCGCCGTAAATCTTCCGGCAGAAGGGGCACACATCGCCGAACAGGCGAATCTTTCTCCCATCGGGCAGTTTTTCGTTGATCGCCTCCAGCACGTCGTGCCGGGCTTCGCGCGGAATCAGCAGCAGCGGTTCCTCGTGCATCGGGCATTCGAGGAATTGCTCTCCCTCGTCACCCGCCGGCCCGCGATGATGCACCCGCCACATGTACGTATACGACCGCCCCGCCTCGGTCCGGCTGTAATGTTCCAGCCCTTTTTTCAGCAGCCGCGCGATCGTCGATTTGCTCGAACCCACCGGCCCGTGCAGCAGCAAAATGCGTTTTTCCGTTCCGTATCCCTGCGCCGCGGATTTGAAGAAATCCACGAGCTGCATCAACGGCCTTTCCAGACCGTAAATCGCATCCGCGCCGTGATCGATCGGATCGGAAAAGAATTTGTAGCGGTTATATTCCTGCTTGAACTGCGTGTACGACTCATTCCCGTACGTGAGAATCATGTCGTATACCCGCTGAAACGCGTTGCGGGCGACGGTCGGATGCTCCAGGGCAATATCCAGGTAATCCCAGAACGATCCTTCCCAGTGCTGCTCCCGGAAATTAGTGACATCCAACTTTTTGTCGATCAACGATACCAGATTAGAAGTTTTAGATGGCATGGTCAGCTTTCTCCATAAAAGCCAGCCGTCCCGGTGCGTACCACATTATGTGGACCACATTGCGCTGGCGCTTCAATGTACCATTCCTCTCCAGGAATGGAGTTTCAATTCATGCCCCCCGCGAACATCGAGCCAGATTCATTGCAAAAGAGCCGGACCCAGGCGCGAATTCCCGGCATCGGTTGGTTGCCCGTGGATCAATAGTAGACCCGAATAAATACTTTACCCTTCACTCCCATAAGTGTCTACGACGAATTGCCCTATCCGGTTTTCAATCCACGTTTGGCGGCCTTGTTTACGCGGCGTTTTCTCCCCCAAACCCCCACCCCGCCATAAACCAATTTCCAAAAAAAAAGCCCTGGGGCGCTCGCGCTCCAGGGCAGTCCCGCAGGACTCAACCGTCCCCATTTGCCAGAACATCGGCAAACAAAATTTTTATTAATTCATGCGCTCTTCACGAGCGGCAGAACCGGATACTGATCGCCAAGAATCGGCTTGCTCGGAGTGTTCAGCCAGTTCTGCAAAATGCTCGCATACACCGACCGGAAATCCACGACGTATTTCAAATCGCCCTGGTCCAGATCGTTGAGCGATGGATGCCGGCTCACGATCCCCTGCTGAATCCCTGACCCCATGACAAACATGGGAGCCGCAGCGCCATGATCCGTCCCGCCGCTGGCGTTGGACTGAACGCGCCGCCCGAACTCGCTGAAGGTCATCAGCATCACGCGGTCGTTGTTCTTCTGCTGCTTCAAGTCCGACCAGAACGCGCCCAGGCCGTCCGACAATTGCTTCATCAGCGCATCGTGCCGGTTCAGCTGCTGCGCGTGCGTGTCGAATCCGGAAAGGGCGACGTAGTAAACCCGCGTCGGCAGGCCGCCGGCGATCATCGCCGCGATCGTCTTCAATCCATTGCCAAACTCGTTGGCCGGATACGGCTGCGGCGAAGAATGGCTCCGCGTAAGCCGCAGAATCTCTTCGCTGCTCAGTTGCGCATCCATCGCCGTGCGGTGCAGGAAATCAAGCTGATCGCCCGCGGTGATCTCCCTGGGCGTGGTGATCGTCGGCGGGAGCTGCGCCTGATTCAGCTTCACGTAATCCGTCTTGTCCCGCCCCGTGTATCGATAACTGTCCGGCCGCTCAAAACTCAGCGGCAAAACTTTCTCCCCTTGCATCGCCAGCGGAAGCGTCTCGCCGATCGCCACGCCCACGTGCGGATCGCATCCCGGGCAGGTGTTGTCGAAATATCTCCCGATCCATCCGGTGCTGGGCTGCTGAATTTCCGGCTGGGCGCTCTGCCAAATGTCCATCGAGCGGAAGTGCGAGCGGTTGGGATTGGGATACCCCACGCCCTGCACGATCGCCAGGTCGCCGCTGTCGTACATCGACTTCAGCGACGTCAGGTTCGGATGCAGTCCCAGGTAACCGTCAATCTTCAGCACCTTGTCCGCCGGATGCGAGATCGCGTTGCGCTGCTGGTAGTAAACGTCATCCCCGTACGGGATCACCGTGGAGAGCCCGTCGTTTCCGCCGGAAAGCTGCACCACGACGAGAATTTTTCCGTCCTTGCCGGATGTCTGCTGGGTCAGCTTGCTGTCCAGCGGGTTGTTCAGCGCCATGACCGTCTGATCCAGAAACGTCGGGATCGTCGGCGCCACCGCCAGAAGCGTCAGACCCTTCTGCAAAAACACGCGGCGAGTTGATACAACTTTTTCCATAACCACTCCGTAAGTTTAGCGGCCGCGCTTGCGCGGCGGTTGATTCAGCACAACTGATACTCCGGCATCGAAACGATCAACTGCACGACCTTCCGCACCGAATCGGTATTCACCCCATCGGCCAGCACATTCACCAGCACATCCTTCTTGTCACTCCCCACCGGGCGCTGAATCAACCGATTGAGCCACCCGTCCACCACGGCCTCGGCATCGCCATCCGTATTCGGATCGAAACCGCTCGGCCGCGCCAGCGAATCCGGGAGTGCGCCAGCCGCGTCTCCCTTGCGATTCAGCCGCGTCAGCGCCGGAACCTCTCCGCCCGCCAGCCAAACTCCCGTGTTGTAACGGATGAACAAGGTGCTGGTGTTGATCCACATCCGACCCCCCGGCCAGCCGCGAACATTCGGCGGCATCAGCGGGAGCTGACCCATCTGATTCAGCGCCGATGCCAGCGCCTGCGCCGGCGGCATCTGCAATCCCAGCATGCGGATCGTCCCAACCACAAGCTGCACGGGGCTCTTGATCTGAACTCCCAGCGCCTGCGGGCTGTAAAACGCCCGGCTCGTCAGCACTGTCCGCAGCAGCGGGCGAAGCTCGTATCGATTCGTGTACAGCAACTGCCCCAGCGCTTCGGACAAACTCGGGTCGATGTCGTCATATGCCAGGTATTTGAACAGCTCTCCCGAGATAAATTTCGGACACGCCGGATTCTGCAGGATCAGCGTGATGATGTCATCGCCGTCGAAATTTCCGCTGCGGTTGAAAAAAGTCTTGATCCCGTCATCGTGCTGGTTGACGCGGTAGACGAAATCCGTCCCATCATGCCCCCAGCCGGTGAACGCGCGGGCAGCCTGCTTGATGTCATCTTCCGTGTAGTTGCCGATCCCCAGCGTGAACAATTCCATCAGCTCGCGCGCGTAATTTTCGTTTGGGTGCGCCTTGCGGTTTTCGTTGTTGTTGAGGTAATCCAGCATCGCCGGATCGCGTGAAATCGCCCGCACGAAGGTTTCGAAATTTCCCGCGGAGTTTTCACGCAGAAGCTCGTTCTGCTTCCACATCAGCAGGGCCGCCCGCTCGTCCTTGGCGCTGGTGGTGAAATGTCCGTGCCAGAAAAATGTCAGCTTTTCCTGGAGGGGATATTGCCCGAACGCCATGCGGTTGAGCCACCACGCCGTGGTCGCTTCAAGCGCCTGGCGATTGGCCTGCTGGAACTGCTGCTGCAACTGCTTTTTTTCCTGGGGAGTTTTGTCGCGAAGCTGGCGGTAATACTGCCTGAAATCCGAAGGCGAGCCGGCGATGGAACTCAAATCCGGCGAAACATTATTCCCCAATTCCTCTTCAGCCGGGGCATCGGGAAAATCCAGCAGCCACTCCACCGCCTGTTTGGGTCCCAGCTTCTGCACGCGCGCGACTTCATCCGGCGTGCCCCCAAACCCCGCTCGATTGAGCAGGTGGGCCGCCTTCACATCATCAAACGGATCCGATTCCGTCGGTACATACTGTGCTAAAAGGGGGTGAAAGACCGCCATCCGGGCTCCTTATTCAACGCCAGACAATCATAGAACGATGCCACTGCATACTTATTGTCCCGCCTCGCGCTCCAAAGTTACATCGGCACTAACCGCCACGGCGCTGCCGTGGGGGTTTTCCCCACCAGATGTTATACTCCGCCCAAGCTCGATTATCGGGCCAAACTCCATGGAAAAAAAGCTCCTCCGCCTCGGCCATTCCCCCGACCCCGACGACGCCTTCATGTTCTACGGCTTGGCCAAGAACCTCCTCGACACCGGCCCCTACACCTTCGAACACGTACTCCAAGACATCCAAACCCTCAACCAGCGCGCCCGCCGCGCCGAGCTGGAAATCACCGCAATCTCAATCCACGCCTATCCTTATGTCGCAGACCGATACGCCCTGACCAGTTGCGGCAGCAGCATGGGGGACAAATACGGACCGATGGTCATCACCCCGAAACCCGCCAAGATATCTGACCTCAAAGGGAAAACCATCGCCATCCCCGGCGAACTCACCACGGCCTTCCTCGCCCTGCAACTTTGTCTCGGCAAAGCGGGCGAAGCGTTCAAAGCCATCCCCGTCCATTTCGACCAGATTCCCCAATTCGTCAAAGACGGCAAAGCCGATGCCGGGCTCATCATTCACGAGGGTCAACTCACTTACCAAAACCTCGGCCTGCATCTCGTCGTCGATCTCGGCGCCTGGTGGCACCAGCAAACCGGCCTACCCCTGCCGCTGGGCGGCAACTGCATCCGAAAGGATTTGGGAAAAACCGTCTGCCAAGAAGTGACCAACATCATCCGCAAGTCAATCCAGTTCAGCCTCGACCACCGCAGGGAAGCCGTCGATTATTCCCTCCAATTCGGCCGCGACCTGAACCGCGAGCTGGCCGACCAATTCGTCGGCATGTACGTCAACGACTGGACCCTCGACTACGGCCCCCGCGGGCGCGAAGCGATCACCACTCTACTGAAGCGCGGCGCCGATGCCGGATTGGTGCCGGCGATCGGACAGATTGAGTTCGTCACGGCGAGTTGAAGTTGCGTACAAAGTTGGCTTGGCGATATCGGTATGCTGGCAACAAGCAAATTAGACTCACCGCGGAGCGCGGAGGGGAAAGCGACGCGCGTTTATCTGCGTGCATCTGATTTTTATCTGTGGCAAAAAATTTATTCAAAGCATCGCGACGGGATCGACGTCCACGGCGACGGATTCGGCTTTGGCGAAACCGCCGGCGGCGCGGATGGCGTGGAGGACGGTTTGCAAGGCGTCGGCGCGGTCGCTTTGGAGGACGATCTGGTTGCGGTGGAAGCCGGCGATGCGGCCGATGGCGCAGGGCATGGGGCCGCGCATCGTCACGGGTAATTTTGTTTCGGCGATGGCGGCGGCGGTTTTTTCGGCGAGTTCCTGGGCGAGCTTGTGCAATTGCTCCTGGTCCTGATCGCGAAGGATAAAGCGGGCCATGCGGGAATAGGGCGGGAGGTTGATTTCGCGCCGCGAGGCGAGTTCACCGGCGGCGAAGCCGGTGTAATCCTGCTTGAGCGCGGTGCGGATGGTGGGGTCTTCGGGAAGGAACGTCTGAACGGTCACCCGCCCCGCCGCGTCGCCGCGGCCGGCGCGACCGGCGACCTGCGTGATGAGCTGAAACGTCCGCTCGGCGGCGCGGAAATCGGGCAGCGCCAGCGCGGTGTCGCCGCTAATGACGCCAACCAGCGTCACGTTGGGAAAATCCAGGCCTTTGGCGATCATCTGCGTGCCGAGGATCACGTTCAATTCCCCGCGGGCGAAGCGGGTGAGGGTGGACTGGTAATCCTTGAAGGTGCGCATCGAATCGCTGTCGACGCGGGCGAATTTCAGGTCGGGCATCTTGCGCTTCAATTCTTCCTCGACGCGCTGGGTGCCGAGGCCGAAGAGGCTTAGCTTTTTGCCGCAGATGGGGCATTTATCGGGAAGGACCTGGGTGGCGAGGCAGTAATGGCATAGCATCTGCCCGGTGTGGACGGAAGCCGCGTTGGAGGCCCCCACCGCGGGGCTTTCGATGGAGCGGTGATAGGTCATGGTCTTGTCGCAGAATTTGCACTTGATCGGCTCACTGCACGAAGGGCAGAAAACGAAATTGGAATATCCGCGGCGATTGAGCAGCAGAATGGCCTGCCGACCGGATTGGACCGTCGTGCGGAGGAGATGTTCGAGGCGCTGCGAGATCAGGTGCACGCCGCGGCGGAGGCGGCGCTCCTGTCGCATATCGACCAGTTCGGTGGCGGCGAGGGATAATCCGCGCACTCGGCTGGGGAGAGTGAGGTAGCGATATCCCGGCGGGGCCAGTTCGCGGCAGAGGCGGTACATCTCCAGCGATGGCGTGGCGCTGCCGAGGATAATCGGGACGTTTTCGATCTGGGCGCGCTTGATGGCGACATCGCGGGCGTGATATCGCGGGGCCTGGTCCTGCTTGTAGCTGGAATCGTGCTCTTCATCGACAACGATGACGCCGAGGTCGGGCATGGGGGCGAAGATGGCGGAGCGTGCGCCGACGGCGACATCGGCGTCGCCGTCGCTGATCTGCTGCCAGAACCGGTGCCGCTCGGTGGCGGTGAGCCCGCTGTGCAGGACGGCGACGCGTTTGAATCTCGCCTTGAATCGCAGGACGGTTTGCGGGGTGAGGGCGATTTCCGGGACGAGAACCAGCGCGCGTTTGCCTTGGGCGAGGGCCTCGGCGATCACCTGGAGATAGACTTCGGTTTTTCCGCTGCCGGTGACGCCGTGGAGCAGGCTGACGCCGAAGCCGGCGCCGATGCGGGTCTTGAGTTCGTCGAACGCTTTTTGCTGATCATCGTTGAGCTGCATCATCGGCTCGGCGGCGGAGCCGAGATCGAGATTCGCGGTCATCTTCGGGAGATCGATTTCGGATCGGATGGTGATGAGGCCGAGAGCGGCGAGCTTGCGGACGGTCGGCGGCTTGACGCCGGACTCGCCGGCGAGACGGTTCAGCTCGATGCCTTTTTCCGATTCGACCTGGAGGAGCCGGGCGAGGACCGCGCGGCGCTTGCGGGCCTTGGTTTTCTCGAGGAATTCCTGGATTTTTGCGGGCTGCTGGGCGAGACGAACGATGTTGCTGTAACCGATGCCGATCTTCTTTTTCACGGCGGCGGGGATGACGCTTTCCAGCACGACGCCGAGGGGAGCGGCGTAATAGCGGCCGATCCAGCGGGCGAGTTCCATGACCGGCGGGGAGATCAGGACGCGCTGATCATCGACGGCGAGCAGGTTCTTCAGATTCGGGACATCGCTGAACGATTTGAGAGCGACGACCCACGCGCGAACGGTGCGGTTGCCGCGGCCCAGCGGGACGCGCACACGCATGCCGATGCGCACGTCGCCGACGAGACGCGGCGGGATGAGGTAATCGAGCGGGCGGTCGATGCCCTGCTCGAGCGCGACTTGCGCGATGGGACCGGCCAGTTTCTTCTCCTGGTCTCTGGGCGGGGATAGATGGCCGAATAATGTGGCGGAATCGGTCATGGCGATGTCATTGCATTTTACACCGATGATCGAGGGATATCTTGTTTTGGGGAAACATGGGCAGGATGCCCATGCTACTTTTTGGTGGTGGTTTCTCTGAGCGCCTGCAGGCGGGCGGCGGCGTCTTTGTAGGTAGGATTGATCGCAAGAGTTTGGGAGAATTGGTCCTCGGCGTTTTTCCAGTCGCCGAGCTGTTGGTAGAGGACTCCCAGGAAATAGTGTGGCTCGATGTCGGTGGGGGTGGATTCGATGGCGGCGAGGTAATCGGCTTTGGCGTCGCTCCAATCCTGGCGGCGGGCGCGGAGGTTGCCGCGCTGGACGAGGAGATCGCTGGCCAAACCTGGATATTGGGCCAGGGCCTTGGTGTAGAGATCCTCGGCGGCGGCGGAGTCGCCGGCGCGTTCGTAGGATTCTCCAAGAGCAAAGACCACACCGGTGACCGAGGCATCCAGTTCGTGGACGATCTGGAACTGCTGCTGGGCGTTACGCTCGGCCGCCTGGGCTTCGGGAGAATTGGGGGGGTAACCGAAGCTGATCTTCGCCCAGACCTGCCCGAGGTTGTATCGCGCCCGGGCGTTGGCGGGGCGTTTGGTGACGGTGTCGGTCCAGATTGTGACGGCATCGGTATACTGCTGGTTGCGGGCGATCGTCAGGGATGTGAAAGTGACGACAATTGCGCAGGCGGCGACAATGGAGAACCGACGAAGGGCACGGCGACGCTCGATGAGTATTGATATCGAGATGACCACCAGGCAGATGACCGCGACCAGGGGGAGATACATGCGCTGCTCGGCGGCCGCTTCCTGCTTGATGGGAAGAACGCTGGAGGTGGGCGCGAGGATCAGGAAGAACCAGGCGCCGAGAAATCCGAGCCATGGCCGCCACCGCAGGCAGATCGCGAAGAAAATGGCGCTTGCCAGCACGAGCCACCCTTGCCAGGAGACATCCGACCAGTGCACCGCCACTGGCCAGTCGCCGTAGTCGAGGGTTAGATCGGTGGGCCAGAACGCAAGTCGAAGGTATCGGGCAATGACGTTCAATTCGGTGCGGGCGTAATCGGGCGGTGAGATTCCGAGATTGAATCCAACCATCGTGCCGCGCAGGCCGGTGTGAAGAGAATAGAGAATTAAAAGCCAGGTGGCGGCCAGCGCAAGATAGAATTTCCAACGGCGGGCAAGCGCATCCTTGAATGATCCGGCGACGAACGTGCGATCGTAGAGCAGGGCAAGAATCGGCGCGGCGGCGACGATTTCCTTGGTGGCCATCCCACACGCGCAGGCGATTACAGCAAGGGGACCCCACCATCGGCTGCCGCCGGTGAGACGGATCGTGAAGTAAAGCGTTGCCAGCAGGAACAGGCCGGCGAGGGATTCGGCGCGCTGGACGATGAAAGTCACGGATTGGGTGGTCAGCGGATGAACGACCCAGAGCGATGCGATGATCGCCGCCAGAATTGGCGCGGCGGAAACGAATCGCCCGCCGGCGATTTTGGGTGAGCGGAGCGTTCGGCGAACGATTCCGTATAAAAACAGCGCCGAGACGAGGTGAATCAGCAGATTGGTGATGTGGTAAATTTCGCGATGCAGTCCGGCAATGGCGTAATCCACGGCAAAGCTGAAGATCAGCATCGGCCGACCGGAGATTGTCGTCGCAATTTTGGGCGGAAATTTGAATGGATTGAGACTGCGGACCTGCGGGTTATCGACGATGGCGAGATTGTCATCGAAGATGAAGGGGCCATGTAGACTGTTGGAATAGGCGATAGCTCCGATGAACAGGACCAGCAGGGGCGCGAGCCGAAGACCGCGCGGATGATGGGAGCGGTTGACGTTCATGGGGTGGGCGACATTTCAATATCCCTTGGCCATGCGCGTGACGGTTTGGAGTCTCGCGGCGGCATCTTTGTAATTCGGGTCAATTGCCAGGGTGTGGGCAAACTCATGCTCAGCGGCGTTGAAATCATTGAGCTGCTGATACAGTACACCAAGGAAATAATGGGGATCGGCGATATTGGGGTTTGCGTTGACGGCGGCGAGATAATCGGCTTTGGCATCAGTCCAATCCTGCCGGCGGGCGCGGAGAATTCCCCGCTCGATCAGGAGCTCGGCGGCGATCGACGCATGGTTCGGTAATTGCGCCGAATAGAAGTCCTCGGCGGCGGCCGAATCCCCTGAGCGATCAATGGACTGGCCAACGGAGATGAGATTTTGCGGAAATTCCGGATCATGGGCGGCAATGATTTGGAACTGATCCTTCGCCTGGAGAGCGGCAGATTGCGCCTGTTGAGATCCGAAGGGATAGCGCAAGCTTATTTTCATCCACTCCAGGCCCAGGCCGTAGCGTGCCCGGGAATCGTTTGGACGTTTGGCGACGGTATCGGTCCAGATGCTGACGGGACTGGAATACTGCTGGTTGCGGGCGAGGGTCAGATCGGTTAACCCCACCGCAGCGCAGCAGGCGGCGATTATGCCCAACCAACGGACGATGCGGTGACGCTCGATCGGCATCCATCCGCCGACCACTGCGAGGCAGATCACCGCAGCGAGGGGGAGATACATGCGTTGCTCGGCTGCCGCCTCGTGGTTAATAGGAATCAAGCTGGAAGTCGGCGCGAGAATCAGGAAGAACCAGGCGCCGAGGAATCCCAGTTGAGGCTTCCATTTGAGGGCGAGAATTGTGGCGATAATCGTGGCGGCGACGACCCACCCCTGCCAGGTAATTTCCGCGGGCTTCCGCACGATGGGCCAATCGTAGTAATCGAGTGATAGATTCGTGGGCCACAGAGCCAGATGCAAATAGTGGGCGATGACGTTGAGCTGCGTTGCGGCGTATTGGACTGGGGAAGCCCAGGCTTGAAATCCGGCGGTGCCTTCGCGGCGGTCGATCAGAAACGCGCGGAGGATGAATGTCCATGTGATGGCCATCGCAACATAGATTTTCCATCGCAGTTTGAGGGCTTGCTTGAATGATCCGGCGAGAAAAGTCCGGTCGTAGAGAAGCGCGATGATCGGCGCGGCGGCGACGGTCTCTTTGGTGGCCATCCCCAGGCCGCAGGCGAGCACCGCGCCGGCGGGCCACCAGCGCGGGCTGGAGCCGGCGGAGCGGATGAGGCAGTAAAGGGAAACCAGGAAGAACAATGATGCCAGAGATTCGGCGCGCTGAACAACGTAGGTCACCGCCTGGGTGCCCAGCGGATGAACCGCCCACAGAGCAGCGGCTGCCGCCGCCAACCATGGGGCCGAGCGGATGAAACGATCTTGCCAGATCGGACTAAGCAGCGATCGGCGGATAGTGACGTATAACAAAAGGGCAGAGGAAATATGAATCACCAGATTTGTTAAGTGGTAAATCTCCACGTTCAGTCCCGCCAGTGCGTAATCAGTCGCTACTGAAAAGACCAGGACTGGCCGGCCGGACAATGTGGTTGGGCCAGGTGGGGAGAATCTATTTGGAATCAGACTGCGGATCTGCGGGTTATCGACGATGGCGAGATTGTCATCGAAGATGAAAGGCCCGTGCAGGCTGTTGGAATAGGCGATGACTCCGGCGAAGAGTACGAGCAGGGGCGCCAGCCAGCGGCTGCGCGAATTGGACCGGCGAATTGCGGTCATGGATTGTTTCCCGCGGAATGGCGAACGGCCTGGAAATCTTCCTCGGCCCCGGAGGCGTCGCCGCGGGCGAAGCGGAGGCGGCCGCGCTGCAGGTGCGCTTCGGGAGCGAAGCCGGGGAAGGCGGAGATTTCATCGGTGTAAAATGTTTCGGCATCGGCGGGATGGCCGGATTCGATCAGCGCGCGGCCGAGGGCAGCGGCGGCGGCGTAATAATCCGGCGCGAGGTCCAATGCCTGGCGGAACTGGGGAGCGGCATCGGCGGCGGCGCCAGACCGCATCAGGGTGTAGCCAAGATTGAAATGAGCGCGCGGATTATTCGGGCGCTGCTGCACGTTGTCGGCCCAGATCGTTTGCGGGTCCTGATATTCGGCATTGCGAAGAAACGTTCGCGCGGCGAGGGCGGCCAGAATGATCGTCAGCAGGAAAGCGGCGGCCCACGCACCGGCAAGCGTGCGCGAAAGGATCACCCATCCGCCGACCACCAGCAGAACCACCGGCGCGATCAGCGGGAGATACATGCGATGCTCTGCGGCGATTTCGGTGAAAATCGGCAGGAAGCTGGATGATGGGGCCAGGATGAGGAAGAACCATGTTCCGAGAAATCCCAGGCGGGGGCGAAGCCACAGGATGAGGAGCGTCAGCAAGATCAGGATGGCGACGAATATCGCGGGAAGATTGAGCGAATGGGTGATCGGCCAGTCGTAATAATCGAGCACGAGATTTTGTGGCCAGAAAATCAACGCAATGTAGTGGGCGATCACGCCGAGCTGTGTTTGGGCATAAGCAAGCGGTGATAGATTTCCGATTGAGCGGCTGCGCGATCCGGTGAAGATGCCAAAGGCGGGGATGATCGACGTGGCGGCGAGGCCGAGATAAAGCCACGCGCGCGATTTAAGCGCGGTGGTAAAAGAGCCGGCGATGAATGTGCGGTCATAAAGCAGCGCCAGCAGCGGCGCGGTGGCGACGATTTCCTTTGTGCCAAGACCCAGCGCGCATACAGCGACGGCGGCGAATTTCCAGTTGCGGATCAGGAAATAGATCACCAGCAGATAAAAAAGTCCCGCGAGAGATTCGGCTCGCTGGACGATGTACGTCACCGCTTCGGTATTGAGCGGATGCACGAGCCACACGGCCGACACCGCGCCGGCAAGCCATGGCGCGGCGTGAACGAAGCGATTTCCCCAAAAGCGCGTATTAGCGAGATTGCGGCGGACGATGCCGAACAGGACGGCACCCGCGGTGAGATGAATCAGCAGATTGGTGACATGATAGATTTCAACGTGCATCCCGACGATCGCGTAATCGAGAACGAAAGTGGCCCGCAGAATCGGCCGGCCGGAAAGGGTTGTGGGGGCGCTCGCGTCAGCATGACCTGCGGATCGATTGACATGCGGATTCTTCACAATGGATTCGATGTCATCGAAAATGAATGGCCCGCGAAAGCTGTCGCTGTAGGCCGCCAGGCCGCAGAGGATTGCCAGAATCAGCGGCGCGATCCGCCAGGAGAGGCGGTTTGCCGTCGATGTGGATTGAACCATTGGGAGTTGATCTGAATGCGCGGGAGAGGTGGAGTCAAGGGGACGGGTCGTTGCACGTTGGGAGTGAAACATCTGCATTCACGCGCAACTCGCAACTTTCCAAAGGACCTCCTAAAATTTAACTATGCTCCGCGAACACGAATTTGCACGACGAACCGAGACGGGAATTGAAATTCGCCCGGCGGCGGTGCGGATGCGTTGGGAGCTGGGGGAAATGGCGACGAGCGATGGGCATCTGGCGCGCGGGAACTTTTCGGCGAGCGTCCGCGCGCTGGGAGAACCGACGGAACTGAAGATGCTGGATGAGGCGATCCTGTGCTCGCGAGCGGTGGCGACGATTGCGGATGTGGCCGCGTATTTTGCGGGCGCGATTTCGGGAGCGGCGCGGAAATTTGCCGGCGGTGCGGAGGCGCAATCGCTGCTCTCGGATAATGGGAAACAATCGCTGGCTGCGGCGCTGATGCAGGCAGCCAATGCGGTGGCGTTTGCCTGTGGAATTGAAATTCTGCAGCCGGCGGATGTCGAGCTGGATTGCCCGACACTGCTGCGGCAGCGGATGGAGGAGATGGATCGGCAGGCGGCGCAGCGGCGGACGGCGGAGCAAATGGAGCAACTGCGCCGCTCGGCGGAATTGTTCGGGCAATTCCAGGCGATTCGAACCTCAGCGCCGGAACTGTCGCCGGGTCAAGTGCTGAGCCGAATCGGTACCAGCGACCAGGCGGATGTTCTGCGGGCGGCGCTGGTGGCCTCGGCGAAAGATGGGGAACGATCGCGCCTTTGGGCGGTGGCGGGCAATGCGCTGGTGCGGATTGAATGCTCGGATTCGGGGCGGATGGAGGTATTTTCCGTGCCGGAAAATCTGGGGCCGATGCGCAGCGTGCGCGGCGACGGCGCCGGGGCGCAGCTGCTGGGGTGCCAGAGCGGCGTGATTCGATTTGATGCGAGCGCGCCGGCATCGGCGATGGAATATCGCGACCCGGAGGCGGGCAGTGCGCAGGGCTTCAACGCGGCGGTGCGGATGGGCGGGCGAATCTGGGCGACACATGGGCAGGCGGGACTCGTGTGCTGGGATGTCGACCAGGGCGAGAAGCCGGTTATGGCACATCGGCCGGGGACGTCGAAGATGACGGGATTTTCGCCGCGGAACCTGATGCGGCTGGATGATCGGCGATTGATTTTCAGTAGCGGCGGGCAACTGGCCATCGCTTCGGCGGAGGGAGAGATTTCCACGCTGGGCGGGCGGGCACCGGCGGATGTGGCGGGGATCGTGGTGATGGGAAATAGGATAGTCGCTGCGCTGTGCGATGGGCAGGTGTGTGTGTGGTCGGGTAAAAATTTCGGATCGGAATGCCGGCAGCGGCGCAGCGGGCGGATCGCATCAGCGGCGATGTTGCCGTGGATGGGGGATGCGAGGATTCTGCTGGCGACGGAGGATGGGCCGATCGTATGCGTCGGTGCGGATGATGAGCTGCTGACGCAGTATGCCGGCGGATACAGCGGGTTTCGGATCGTGGCGGCAAGCGAGAATGCGATCGCCGCGGTGACGGCGGATCGGCAGCGCGTGATTTTGTGGCATCCGTGGGACGGGAAGAAGCCGATGGGCGAAGTGTTTGTGTATGGCGCGGCGAAGCATCGGGTCGCGGATGTGGGATTTGTGCCCGGATGATTTGAATGCGATGGGAAGTCAGGCGAGTTTTTTTGATTTTGTGGGCTTGATTTCGCGCGCGGCGGGTCGTAGGTTCTGCGTCTGAGATAGGATTGAAAGGATGGTCAAGGATGGCCAAGGGAAAACGCGCGGTCGCGCTGTTTGAAGTAATCCATAAAGACAAGCGATTTGAGCGGAAAAACGCGGAACCGTCTCCGGTTCAGGCGGAAATTGCGCCTTTGCCGGCGGAGATTCCGGCTTCAAAGCCGGTGGTCGCTTCGCCGGAATTGGCGGAGCAGGCGGTGGAGCTTTGGCGGAAGCGGCATTCCGATCCGGAGACCTGGAAATTTCCAAAACCGAATTTTTCGACGGCGAAAATCGGGAAATCGATCGCGGAGCAGGCGCGACGGTGGATGGCATGGTCGCGGGATGTCGCCGGGCGCGCGGCAAAAATTGCCGAAAACACCAGGCTGTGGGTCCTCCGGCAAAACAGCGTCGCCTGCGGCGCGGTGGCAGCGCTGGTAGTGATCGGCGGACTTTCGGCGGCGCGGCATTTTTATCATGCGAGTCCCGAGACCAAGCCTATCGAGCAGGTGCTGCGGGATGGGCCGGCGCATCCTGCGGTGCTGAGCGTGTCGAATGAAACCCTGCCGGCGACGGGCGATCCGGCGCTTTCGCCGGAGATGCAGGCGGATGTTCAGCAGGCGGATGCGAAAATCGCCCCCGCGCCGGCGGTGGCCAACCTGGCGCAGCCCGGGGAGCGGGTGGTCAACATGCATTACGTGTTGATGCAGAGTTATTTCGAGGAGAAGACGGCGGACGAGGCGCGGGATTTTCTGATCGCCAATGGAATTGCGTGCACGATCGAGCGCGGGGTGAAGGGATGGCGGCCGGATTTTTATCAGGTGATCGGGTTGCAGGGATTCACGCGCGCCAGCGGTGAGGAGTATCTGGCGTATCGGCGGCGCATCGAGGAGCTGGGTGTGCAGTTTTCGAAGAGCAGATATAAGCGGTTTCAGCCGGAAGCGATTAAGTGGTGAAGAAAGATCCCACGGCGGCGCCGTGGGCGTTAGGGGGAAGGATTATCCTTTGAGGCCATCGCGCGGAGGCGGGCGATTTCTTTTGCGGTCAGGGGGCGGGATTTGCCGGGGGGGAGGCCTTCCAGGGTGAGGGGACCGAATTTGATTCTTGTGAGTTCGCGAATTTTGTAGCCGACTTTGGAGAGAAGGCGGCGGATGTGGGCGCTGCGGCCTTCACGAAGGGTGATTTCCACGATCGTCATGTCGCGGGAACGCTTGATGATCTTGACGAAGCTGCGCGAAGATGTGGGGGATTCAGGCTCGTCGCTGAAGCGCACGCTTCGCGACAGGGCGTGCATCGCCTGGGGGGAGATGGAGCCGCTGACGACGGCGCGATAGGTTTTGGGAACGCCGAAGCGCGGATGGGTGAGGCGATGGGTCAGGTCGCCGTCGTTGGTGAAAAGGAGAAGGCCCTTGGCATCGGCTTCGAGCCGGCCGACGGGATAGACACGAGCGCGAAGATCGCGCGGCAGTAGATCGAGCGCGCGAACCTGCTCGCCCTGTGCGGCGTTGGTGGCGTAGACGCGCCTGGGCTTGTTCAGCAGGATGTAAACCCGCGGGGCATCGTGATCGGGGGAAAGATGGACTGACTCGCCGTCGACCTGGATTTTGTCATGCCGGGGATCGATGAGGATGGGCAGGTCGATGACGACCTTGCCGTTGACGGCGACTCGGCCCTGGCGAATCATCGCCTCGACATTGCGCCGCGAGGCAATGCCGAGACCCGCCAGGATCTTTTGAATTCGCGGCATCTGAGGTGTGGGCCCGGTTGATCAGAAGGTCCAGCCGAGGCCCACGAGCAGCAGCGTATCCGTGCGTTTGCTCATCGGCGCGGGATGCGAATCGTAATTCACCTCGGCTTTGACTTCGGAGAACATTTTCTTGGTGAGATCGACATGCAGGCCCGCGTCGAAGATGACGAGGTATTTGCTGGCGTATTGAATGCCGGGGAAATACGCGCAATCGCTGAACGCCTTGACGCGGGAATCCCACAGCGTTTTATCGATGTGGTACGCGAGGCGCAGCGAGAGGTTTTCATCGGGCGCGGCAATGTTGGTGTAATCTTCATACACCCACGCAATACCGCCCTGTACGTTGGCGTTGAAATCGGTACGCTCGACGAACTGATATCCCACACCGGCGTTGGGGGTCAAGCGAATGTCCAGGTGCTGGATGCGGTTTTTCTCGACGCGTATGTCGCCGAGGACGAAGAGCTTTTTGCTGACGAAATAATTGTAGGAAGTTTCGATGTCCCACTGGTCGGTGGAGGTGCTGTCCACGCCATTGATCTTCTGTTTGCCGAAATCGTACTCACCCTGTGCTTCGATGCGATCGACATCGCTGCGGCGGAGGAGATCGACATTCAATCCCAGCAGCTCGGCGTAGGTGTCGCCCTGGCTCAGCGAGTAATTGAATGTAATCGTTCCGCCCCAAGCCACCGGCGGAGGGTTGATCTTCTCGATGTCGGACAGGGGCAATGACTGCACCGCGAGCAAGCCACCGGCGCCGGTCTGGAAATGACCGTCGCTGGATTCGGTGATGCGCTGGTTGATGACCGATCCATCCTGCATGACGAGCTTGATCGGGCCGTCGGTGGAGAATGTCTTGACATTGTCCATATCGACGGTGAGCTTTCCTTCGAGCGGGGTGACAATGGTCAGCTTTCCGCCGTCGGCGGAATCGATCACGCCGGTGATGCGGTCGCCGTTGTCCATGAGAATTTCATCGGCGCTGGCGCGCGAGGCAAGAGCCGGCGTTAGACCGAGCACTGCAGCAGTGAGCCATTTCGCGAGTTTGCCCGTGATTCGATGTCGCATCGAAAGTTTCTCCTGTGTGTTGGCGAAGGTGTTAAGTGCGTTATGATAGCGGCGTGTCGGAACAGATGCAAAAAAACGCTCCGCAGCAACAGTTGGAAACGGCGGTCGCGCATCATCGCGCCGGCCGCTTTTCCGAGGCTGAAGTCATTTATAAAGAGATCCTGTCGCGCGAGCCCAATAACCCGGACGTGCTGTATCTCCTGGGCGCGATCGAGGGCCGCAATGGACACCCACAGCAGGCGGTGGATCTGCTCACGCGGGCGATCGCGCTGCGGCCCAAACAACCGCACTTTTACGAAACCCTGAGTCAGAATCTTCAGGGACTTGGCCGCATCGACGAGGCGATTGCGGCGATCGTGACGGCGATTCGGCTAAATCCAAACAACGAGCGCCATCATTATGATTACGCGAATATTCTGCTGCAGACAACGCACGTCAGCAAGGCGATCGAGGCGCTGCGGGCGGCGCTGCGGATCAATCCGAATTTCGCCGAGGCGCATCAGAACCTGGGGTGCGCGCTGCATCGACTGGGCTCGATCGACGATGCGGAGAAGCACCTGCGACGGGCGCTTGAGATCAATCCGAACATGCCCGATGCGTACAACAACCTGGGCGGCGTGCTGACCACGCGGATGAAACTGAAAGAAGCGGCAGAGGTTTACCAGCTGGCGCTGAAGCTGCGACCGGATTTCGCGGCGGCGATGGCAAACCTCGGATCGGTGATGCGAATGAGCGGCCAGCAGCAGGCGGCCATCAAGATTCTTCAGCAGGCGATCCGACTCAATCCAAATCTGCCGGAGGCATACAACAACCTGGGCATTGCGCTGAAGGAGGAAGGCCGGCTCGACGAAGCGGCGGCGGTTTATCTCAAGTGCCTTTCGCTGCGGCCGAACATGGGGGACACGATCAACAACCTGGGCAACGCGTACAAAGACAGCGGCAACGTGCCCGATGCGGTGGGATGTTACGGCCGGTCGCTGGGGATCGGGTTTTCAAATCCCGGTGTTTTGAGCAACATGGTGTACACGCTGCAATTTCATCCGGGGTATGACGATGAATCGCTGTATCGCGAGCAGCGGCGGTGGAACGAGATTTATGCCAGGCCGCTGGCATCGGGCATTCGCAGGCACGACAACGATCGCTCGCCGGATCGAAGGCTGAAAATCGCGTATGTGTCGCCCTATTTTTATCAGCAGGCGGAGACGTTTTTCGTGACGCCGCTGCTGAAGCATCACGACCACAACCGGTATGAAATTCACGCCTACGCGAGCGTCATCCGGCCGGATTCGATGACGGAGACGACGAAAGGATCCGTGGACCGCTGGCACGATGTGCTGGGCATGCCTGAAGGAGATTTGGCGCAGAAGATTCGAGCCGATGGAATTGATATCGCGATCGATCTTGCCATGCATATGGCGCACAACCACATGGTGATGTTCGCGCACAAGCCGGCGCCGGTGCAGGTGGCGTGGCTGGCGTATCCCGGCGGGACGGGGCTGGATGCGATGGACTACCGCATCACCGATCCGCACATGGACCCGATGGATAAATCGCTGGCATGCTACCGGGAGGAATCGTACCGCATCGAGGATTGCTGGTGCTGCTACCATCCGCTGATCAATATGCCGCCCACGCCGCTCCGGCAACCGGGGCCGATCCGGTTCGGGTCGATCAATAATCCGTGCAAGAACAACGACGCGATGCTGGGTTTGTGGGCGCGGCTGCTGAGCAAGGTGCCGGATTCGAGATTGCTCATGCAGGCGTTCAGCGAGTCGCATCGACAGAAGATTCGTTCGATATTCCAAAATGCGGGGGTGGAACCGTCGCGCGTGGAGTTTGTGCCCCGGCGGCTGCGTTCGGAATATATGCAGTTGTATCATGCGATTGATATCTGCCTCGATCCGCTGCCGTACAACGGCATCACCACGACGTGCGATGCGCTGTGGATGGGGGTTCCGGTGGTGACGCTGGTGGGGAAAACGGCCGCGGGACGGGCGGGCGTCAGCATCCTGGCGACGACGGGGTTGCCGGAATTGATCGCGTACACGGAAGAGCAGTTCATCGAGATCGCCAGCGGGCTCGCCGGCGATGCGCCGCGACTGGCAGCGCTGCGCGCAGGACTGCGCGAGCGGTTTGAAAAATCGCCGGTGATGGATGCGGCGGGGTTCGCGCGGAAAATGGAAGCGGCCTATCGCTGGATGTGGCAGCGATGGTGCGAGCGCCCCGAGCCATGAGCGATCTCGCCATACAGCAGGCGATGAACGAGGCGCTGGAGCATCAGCGCCTTTCGCGCTTCGATGAAGCGGCGGATGTTTACCGGCGGATCATTTCGGCCGATGCGCGGCAAGCGGGGGCAATGGGCAATCTCGCCGATGTTTTGATGTACTGCGGACACGCCGAGGATGCGGTGGAGATGTGCCGGCGGGCGATGGCGGTTGAACCGGAGAATGCGGCGATCCATAGCAGCCTGAGTTACAAACTGCGGTTTCATCCCGAATATAATCTCGCGAAATGTTTTGCGGAGGATCGGCGGTGGAACGAGCGGCATGGGGGGAAACCAGCGGGAAATGCCGCCGTTTCCCGAAGCGGGAAGGTGCGCATTGGATATGTTTCTCCGGACTTTTACGGGCATGCGGAATGTTTTTTTGTGATTCCGCTGCTTAGACATCACGATCGGAAAGAGTTTGAGATCCATTGTTATTCCAGCGTGCGACAACCGGACAAGGCGACGGATCTGATTCGCGGGGCGGCGGATGTGTGGCACGACGTGCGCGAGCTGAATGACGAGCAACTGGTTGACACGATCCGGCACGACAAAATCGATATTCTCGTCGATCTCACCATGCACATGGCGGGCAACCGGCTGGGAGCGTTTGCGCGAAAGCCTGCGCCGGTGCAGGTCACGTGGCTGGCGTATCCGGGCGGGACGGGGCTCACAGCGATGGATTTTCGATTGACCGATCCTTGGATCGATCCTGCCGGCGCATGCGATGCGTTTTACGCCGAGCGATCCGTGCGTCTGACGGAGACGTGGTGCTGCTATCATCCGCTGGGGGATGTTCCCCCCGCCGCGGCGGAGGCGGGCCGGCCGATCACGTTTGGTTGTTTGAACAATCCTTGCAAGCTGAATCGGCCGACGCTGAAGCTATGGGCGAAAACGCTGGGAGCGATTGCGGATTCACGCATGGTGATGCTGTGCGTCTCGCAGCGACAGCGCTGCGAGATCGCCGCGATTTTTAGCGAAGCGGGCGTGGCGGCCGAGCGGCTTCAATTTGTCACGCCGGTCAGGCGAGGTGAATATCTGCGGCTGTACGACCGGATCGATATTTGCCTCGATCCGTTGATTTACAACGGCATCACCACCAGTTGCGATGCGCTCTGGATGGGCGTGCCGGTGATTACGAGGGTTGGCGATACCGCGCCGGGGCGCGCGGGGCTGAGCATTTTGTCGAACCTCGATTTGCCGGAATTGATCGCACAAACCGACGATCAGTTCATCGAAATCACGGCGAGGCTTGCGACTGATTCGGTGGAGCGATCGCACCTTCGGGCGGCGTTGCGCGATCGCATGGTTGAATCGCCGCTGATGGATGGGCCACGGTTTGCGCAGCGCGTTGAAGCGGCCTACCTGGAAATGCGAAGATGAATTGCACTATCCCGGCGTGAATTCCATTGGTTTGACGGATCAGATATCTGCGGTTAAATTTCTCCTCCCCGCAGTCAAAAACGCTATAATTCGTCCTTTGGAAAGGTTGTGTCATGCGTGCAAGTGATATTCGTCGTGGTCAGGCCGTCCTTATTGACGGGAAGTTGTTTGTCGTCACCAATGCCGATCACAACACGCCGGGCAATCTCCGGGCGAAGGTGCAGTTCAAGCTGCGCGACGTGGGCAAGGGGACCATTCAGGACAAGCGCGTCGGGGCGACGGACGATATCGAGACAACCAATCTCGATAGCCGCAATGTGGAATATCTGTACAGCGACAACGACGGGCACGTGGTGATGGACCTGGAAACATACGATCAGACCACGATTCCCAAGGAAGTTTTCGGGGATGATATCCTGTACCTCAAGCCCAACACGCAGCTCACGGCCCTCTTCCATGAGGGGAAGATCGTTTCCTACACGATGCCGGCCACGGTAGACCTGGAGGTGGTGGACACGCCGCCGGTGATCAAGGGGGCGACGGCCACGAATCAGCTCAAGGAAGCGAAGCTGGAAACGGGCCTGACGACGCGCGTGCCGGGATTTATCGTGAACGGGGAGAAGATCAGGATCAACACGGAAACGGGCGAGTATCAGAGCCGAGCGTGAAGATTTTTTCGTGGCACTGGCGTCCCGCCCGTGTCTTTTCTTTATAATGAATCACGGGCGGGACGTCCGTGCCACCATTTTCTCTTTGTCAGACGGTTTCGCATCAATCCATTTCGTTCCAACGATGCATAGGCAAATCAGGTTGAGGATATTGGGTACGACGACCTGTAGGACGGCCCGGCCATAATACCAGGGAGACGGATCGATCATTTCCGAACCGATAAAATCCTCGGCTCTCATGATTCGATAAGGATCGGGAAAAGTCATCACCAGATGAATAATCCCTATAATAGTGAGCGTAATCCAACAAATCAGCAGGATGGATCTGGATTTGGACATAGCGTTGTCTAACTCGCTATCAGAATTATATCCGCGTCTAGCTGATTTTGATCGGTGGCTAATTTCCTATTGCGTCTGCGGATGCGGAACCAAATCCGCCTGAACGATGCCGAGTTCTTCCAGCGAGAAAGGCCGGCCGCATTCGGAGCAGATTGGGCGGGGTGAGCCGATGAGGCAGTAGCCGCACTCGGGGCAATAGGGACCGGGTTTCACGGGCTCGGGTTTTACCTGCAGGAAGAACAGGAATATCGCGCCGAAGATGAAGCAGATAATTCCCGTATAAAGAATCATGAGAAGAAGGTCGAGATCGGATGCGCGATTGATACCGTGACTGTGCCAGACCAAATCAACGGTTGATTCGAAAAAACAGACGCATCCGCCGAGTTCCAGCGCCATCCACAGGACGGCGCGATGCCAGGGAATTCGCCGGCGGGCAGAAACTGCAATCAAGGTGGCGATGGGAAGCAAGGTAACCAGCATCAAAGCCCAGGCGTTGTCGCTTTGGCTGAATTCCAACTTAACATCAATCGCACCGATCAGAACCCCCAAGGTGGCTCCAGCGATCGAGAATATCCCGAAGCGGATGATGCGCGTTTGCAATCTGGGATTGAGCCGGGTAACTCCGTTTCGAAAGCTCAAGCGTATTTTTTTTGCGCGCAGGATAACGGACACCGGCACAATCAACACGATTATGAAGATTATCCAATCGGGGAACGTAAGGGACCAGTTCCGGCTTGGACCGCTGATGATACTTCCCCCCCACGCCTGGCTGCGCAAATCAAAATTCCAAAGTGATGCGAGGATCATTTCGTTCCAGCGAAATGAAGGATTCTCGGAGTCGAAATGAAAGCCGTTTTGCGGAAGTGGGTAAGGCGGCGGCGGGAATGATTGCCAGTGAAGAAAATTATTTTGCGGAGTTGGAAGAATAACGGCCGGTATCGGCGGAGACTGTAGTTCGAGAGAAAAGGTAAAGGATCCACTGTCGGAGGCAATTCCAGCATTGAAGCAATGTTTTTGTTCGTAGGAAAGTCCGTCCGCCGAATAGTAGCTCCGGGCCCAGATCAGAAGGATTAAGATGCAAATAAATACGGGCAGCGTGAACAGGATCGTTGAGCGCAGCCTGCACATAGCCACGATGATACCTTGAGGATGGATTTCTCTCTTAACGGGAACGCGTTACTTCTCGCGGGCAATTTCTACTTTCAAGGCGGAAGCGGCGCCAAGTCTTCCGGGGTGATTTTCAATTCTTCCAGCGTGAAGGGGCGGCCGCATTCGGAGCAGATTTTACGGGGGGAGCCGATCAGGCAGTAGCCGCATTCGGGGCAATAGGGGCCGGGTTTGGGTGGCTCGGGTTTTACCTGCAGGAAAAGGAGCAGGATCGCGCCGAAGATGAAGCAGGCGAGACCCATGTACAGAATCATCTGGAGGATTTGCACATCGTCGAAACGGTTGATGTGATTGCGACGCCAGATAAAATCGAGGGTTGATTCGAAGAAACAGACGCAGCCGGCGAGTTCCAGGGCCATCCAGAGGATGGCGCGATTCCAGCGAATTCGGCGGCGGGTGAAGACAGCCATCAGGCTGACGACGGGAAGCAGGACCAGAAGAAACATCAACCAACCGGCCTGGTCTTCGGTGAACTGAGTTTTGATGTCGGCCCAGCCGACAACCGTGCCGAGAATGATTCCGGCGATGGAGAAGATGGCAAAGCGGAGGATGCGCGCTCGAAGCCGCGGGTTGCGCCAGGTGATATCGGTTCGAAATTTCCAGCGAGCTTTTTGGGGATCGCGGCGGAAGAGAATCCATGCGGGGAATAGCGCGGCGAGAAGCAGTATCGCCCATTGGGGCACGATCAACTCGCGACTGCGGATCGGGCCGCTAAAAAAAGTTACTGGTGTGACCATGTCGTTATATCGAAAATCGAGGAGAGACTGAACGGTGACATAGCTCCAACTGCGGCGCTGGTAAAAGGAGGACCAGTAAAAGCCGTCGGGAACGACGCGGATTCTGGGGGAGGAGATGGTGGAAAAGCCGAAGTGGATGGACCCGCGGGTTGAAAGAAAGCCGATGGAGTGGGTGGATTTCAGAGTGTTATAGGCGACGGAATCGGCGAAGAAATAGCTGCGCGCCCAGAGCATCAGGATCGCCGCGCAAATCAGCACGCCGGCGATGAAAGCGATGGAGGAGTGCCGGGTGGACATTGACTTAATGATGTGCGGAACGGGCGGAGGAAAGCAAGACCCCTCACCCGGGCCCTCTCCCGGATTACCGGGCGAGGGGAAATGCTTACTGCACTTCGCGGCCGGCGACGGCTTTGACGGCGGCGGTGGATTGGACCTTGGGGGGTTCGGGCGGCGGGTCGCGCTGGGTGTCGTGCTCTTCCTTCAGGGGGACGAGATATTCCACCAGTTGGCTGAGCACGCGAATCTGCGACATCGTTGCTTCCACCAGCACGACGCGCTCGGGGGGATAATAATTGAGTACCGGTCGGGTGTCGCGCTCGTAGACTTCCAGACGCCGGCGAATGACCTCGTCGCTGGCATCGTCGAAACGATTTTCACGCAAGGCCCGGCGGCGGAGACGCTCGACCATCTTGTTCAAGTCGGAGCAGACGAGATGAATCACTTTCACCACATCAATCGTGTCGTCGAGAAGCTGGGCCTGTTTGAGGTTGCGCGGGATGCCGTCGAGCACCAGGATTTCGTTGTTGGGATGGAACTGGTTGATCATCTCCATTCCCTTGATGTACTGCTTCCAGAGACGGATGGTGATTTCATCCGGGACGAGTTTTCCCTTGCCGGCGTATTCCCAGAAGATGCGGCCCATTTCACTCTGGAGATCGAGGGAGCGGAAAATGTCGCCGGTGGCGCTGTGATAGAAGCCGGGGATGGTGCCGATGATTTTCCCCTGCGTGCCTTTGCCGCTGCCGGGCGCGCCGAAGAGGAGAATGGATTTGTATCGCGTCATGCAGGAACGATTATTGAGCGAACCGACGCACGATGATCGTATCGTTTTGGCCGCCAAAACCAAAGCTGTTGGACATGGCGACGTTGATTTTTGCCTTGCGGGCCTTGTTGGGGACGTAATCGAGATCGCACTCGGGATCGGAATGTTCCAGGTTCATGGTCGGGGGCAGGATGTTGTCGCGGATGGCCAGGACGCAGCAGATCAGTTCGACCGCGCCGGCGGCGGCGATGAGATGGCCCATCATGCTCTTGATGCTGCTGACGGGGCATCCGCGGGCGCAGTCGCCAAAGACGGCTTTGATCGCGCCGGTTTCGTTGCCGTCATTTTCGCGGGTGCCGGTGCCGTGGGCGTTGACGTAATCGATGTCTTTGGGCGTGAGGCCGGCATGGGCGAGGGCTTCGGTCATTGCGGCGATGGCGCCTTCGCCTTCGGGATGCTGATCGGTGATGCGGAACGCATCGGCCGTGGAGCCGTAGCCGACGATTTCGGCGAGGATCGGCGCGTTTCGGGCGCGGGCGTGGTCGAGCGTTTCGAGGATCACCATGCCGGCGCCTTCGCCGAGGACGAATCCGGCGCGCTGGGCGTCGAACGGGCGGCTGGCGCGGGCGGGGTTTTCATTGGCGGTGGAAAGCGCGGTCAGACGGTTGAAGCCGGTGACGCCGAAGGGATGGATCATGCTGTGCGCCCCCCCGCCGATCATGACATCGGCATCGCCCCGGCGAAGGATTTCGGTGGCCTCGCCGATGGCCTGGGTGCTGGCGGCGCAGGCGGTGAGGCAATTGAACGCGGGGCCACCGGCGCCGGTGAGCAGCGCCAGGTGCGAGAGGGGCATGTTGGGCTCCTGCTCGAGTTCGCGGACATCGTTCATGCGCTCCAGCGCGACCTCGGCCCATTTCACGACGTCGATGGCGCTGGTTTCGTTTTTCCATGCGGAGAGGGCGGCGGTGGTGTAAGCTTCGAAATCGATCGATCCTTCACCGCTGCCGAGATAGATGCCGACGCGATCGAGATCGAGCTTGGCTTTGTCCAGCCCGGCGGCCGACCAGGCTTGGCGGCAAGCGCCCAGGGCAAATTGGGTGTTTCGGCCGGCGCCGGCATGAGGGCCGAGTTCGGGAATGAAATCGCTGAGACGATAGTCTTTCACCTCGGCGGAAATACTGGTGGGGAATGTCGCGGCGTCGAAAAGAGTGGTTTTGGAAATTCCGGAATCTCCGGCGATGAGTCGCTGCCAGACGGATTCGATGGAATGGCCCATCGGTGTTACCCAGCCCATGCCTGTGATGACGACGCGGTTCATACGGTTTCTTTCGGCATTGAGGATGGAATTAAACATGCCTCGCGAGCGAGGCGGCTAAACAGGGGAACGAGGATTTTTTTGAGGCGTGACATTTGGTTACATCCGCCGAAACACCAATGCCGCGTTTTGGCCGCCGAGGCTGTAGACGCTGCTGATGCAGACATCGACGGCGGCGTCGCGGGATTCTTTTGATACGTTGAGGCGCGTTTCCACTGGTTTGATCGTATTCACGGACGGGGGGATTTTCCCGGCGCTGGTGGACAGGACGGCGGTGCCGGCGTCGACGCCTGAGCCGGCGGCGAGGGAGCCGGTTTGGGCTTTGGTCAGGGAGATCGGGACGTCGGGCAGACGGCTGCCGAAGACGGTTTTGAGGGCGGCGAGTTCGGCGCGGTCGGCGGTGGGAATGCCCAGGCCGTTGGGGATCATGAGGCTGACATCATCGGGTGTGAGGCTCGCATCGCGCAGGGCGCCGGTGATGGCGCGGGCGTAACTTCGGCCGGTGGGGTCGGGGTCGGTGATCTTGTAGGTGTCCTGCGAAGCGGCGAAACCCACAAGTTCGGCGTAGATTTTCGCGCCGCGGGATTTGGCGGATTCGTATTCTTCGAGAATCAGCAGGCCGCCGCCTTCGGCGAGCGCGGTGCCGGTGGCGTCTTCGTCGAACGGACGAACGGCGTCCGTGGGGGAATCGTTGTGCGATTCGGTCAGGCGTTTGAGCAGGCCGTGGCGCATCATGCCCATTTCGTTGACCTTGCTTTCAGCGCCGCCGCAGATGGCGAGGTCGGCGCTGCCGCGCTGAATGGTGCGGAACGCTTCGCCGATGGCGAGATGGCTGCTGGCATCGGCGCAGGTGATCGTGTTGCTGGGGCCTTTAAGCTGATGAATGATCGTCACGTGGCACGCCAGCATGTTGGGGAGATATTTCAGGAGCCAGAGCGGCGTGAGCTGGGTCATGCCGTCTTTTCCCCAGCGGGTAAGATCGAGGCGATTTCGTTCGGATTCTGAACGAGCCGTGGTCATGGCGGCGGTCAGCTCGTTCAATTCGGTGTTGATCAGACCCGCGCCGATGTTGCAGCCGAAGCGCGTGCCGTTGAAGTTGGGTTTGTCGGTGTACGCGGGAGATTGCAGGCCGGCATCCTTGAACGCATCGTCGGCGGCGACGATGGCAAGTTCGATATCTCGGGCCATCACCTTGGTGGCCTTGCGGTAGGCGCGGGGGACGAAGTCGCCGATCTTAAAAGGGGGCGCTTCCCCGGCAATCTGGCAGGGGAACCCGGCGGGGTCGAAGGTCGAGATTCGCCTGATGCCAACTGTTCCGGCAAGCAGGGCTTCCCAGTGCGCTTTGCTCCCGATTCCCAGGGGGGAAATGATGCCGATTCCGGTGACGACGACTCGCCGCATGCCACAATCTATAACGGAATTTGAGCCCCGGAGCGATAGGTCTTGAGCAAATCGCGGAACTGATCGGTGAAAACGAAGTTGTGCTCGGGAAACGCGGCGCCGGCGAGATTTTTGTCGATGTGGCTGAACATCAGCTCGATTTCGGCGACCAGGGGCGAAGCGGCATCAGAGCCGGTGCGGACGATACCTTCGATAGACGCGCCGGATTCGTTGAGCTGGCTGATCTTCGCGAAATAGTAGAGTGTATCGCCGGGGCGGACGAGCTGGTGGAAGGTGGCGCGACCGATCTTGGCGAGGATCACCTTTTCGGAAAAGTTGCGCGCCTCCCCCACCAGGATGCCGGCAGTCTGGGCCATGCCTTCGATGATGAGGGTGTGCGGCATGATGGGGAAGTCGGGGTAGAGATCGTGGAGATGCTCCTCGGCGAGCGAGACATTTTTCACGGCCGTGGCGGAGGTTCGCGGCGTGAATTCGATGAATTTGTCGATCCAGATCCAGCGCATGGAAACGAGCGGCCGAATCGGCGAAGCGGGCGGCCGATTAGTGGTTGACTTTCGATTGCATGTAATTGACGACGGTGTCCACGGTCAGGAGCGAGGAGGCGGTCTCCATTGTGGGGTTTTTGTCGAATTCGCTGAAATCGGAAAAGGGCATGCGCTTTTTCAGCTCGGCCAGACCCTCGGGGGTGATCTTGCCGTCTTTCACATAGCGCTCATCGTTCATCAGGTTGGGGAGATCGTCGGGGAAAAGCTCGCCGCGGGGAATCTTGAACGGCCTGGCGGGATCGGTGGTGAAGGCTTTTTCCAGTCGGAAAACGATATCCAGAAAGTCGATGCTTTCGGCTCCGAGGTCTTCCCGCAGCTTGGCTTTGGGGGTGACTTCCTCGGCGTCCACGCCAAGGGCATCCACCAGAACGCCCTGAACCTTCGTATAGACCTCTTCGCGAGACATTGGCATGGTCAATCCTTCCGTTGATTGTCAGGTCAGCACTGCGCCGGCCGGTTGGCCGAGCAGGGCAAACCGTGCCCGATGGTGCTCGATCAGGCGCCGGTCGACCGCCTCGTCGATTCCGGGCTGCCGCTGGGTGAGATTGAAATAGGCCATCTCCAGCCTGGCCGAGACGGCGGTCTGGCCATTGACGGTGGCCGAGGCCTTGAATGTGCCGCCGGTCTCGGTGAGTTTGACGGTTTCGACTTCGATTCGCAGGGCGTTTCCCGGCGCGACGAACGTGCCGTATTTGACGTTGCGGGCTTCCTTGAGGACGGCGATGGATTTGGCGAACCCGCTGGCGCGATGCAGGAGCCACCCCGCGGCCTGGGTGAGGGCCTCGAGCATGAGGACGCCGGGCAGAACCGGGAACGTGGGGAAATGGTCGCCGAGGTATTCCTCGGCAAGCGAGACATTTTTCACCGCGACGAGGCGGTTGTCCGAAAGTTCTTCGATTCTGTCGATGAGATTGAATTTCACTTGCTCAAATGCCCGTTTGCAGCAGGGTTTTAGCGATGGGTTAGAGGGATTGCAAGCCCCGCAGGGGGTGACTCATCCTTAGTTTTGGCAATGGCTTTTGGGGGTCAGGGCTGAAATGCAAAATCATTTTGGTCGTAGCGCGGGCGATGCCGAACGCGGGCTCTGGCTCGGATGTTTGTCAAGATCACCCCGGAAACAATACCGACGAAAGTGGGAATAAGTCGCCCGAAGGGAGTGGAGCGATTCTTCTTTCACCGGCGGACTGAGGCATAAAACGCTTGCGCGAAAGCGGCGCATTCACGCAAAAACCCATTGCCGTATTGACATTCAGCGGCGGCACGTTGGAGAATATTGCGAATCAATGGATCAACCAACGCTGCCCGGTGATTCAGGGCGGGAACCGTATGTGGTAGTGGCCGGCTTTGGGTTGCCGGGCCGGTCGCTCGTTGAGCTTCTGGCCCGGGAGAGAATCCCGTACGTGGTGATCGAGCTGAACTCGCAGAACTGCGAGCGGGCGGCGGCGGGCGGGGCGCCGATGATCTGCGGCAGCGCGGCGGATGTGAAAGTCCTGGAGCAGGCGCAGATTCGCCGGGCCACGCTCGTGGCACTGATGGTGCCCAATGATGAAATCGTTCTGGCGGCCATTTCGCATATCAGAGAGTTGAACAGCACCGCGCACATCATCGCACGATGCTCGTTCACATCGACGGGATTAGAAGCGGTTCGCCGGGGGGCAGATCAGAGCATCGTGGCCGAGCAGGTCATCGCGCGGGAACTGACTGGGATTACGGAACAATTGCTCAAAATCACCAGCCGATAATGTATCGCACGAATGCGCCAAGGGGCATGGTTCCAAAATTCTGAATTTGGTCAGTTTCACGGAAATTTTTGGGCGCAAATCAGTTGCGCGAATTTTACCCTACCCGGGTGTGAGGTAATTCATAAAGTGCAATAGAGTTGATTACGATAAGCAACTTACGGAGAAAGCAACAACGGAGCAGCATCAGTCACATGAGCATGAAATCGCACAGTATTATCGTCGTTGATGATGACGTCCGTAGCCTCGATAAGGTCCGGATAATTCTGGATTGCACCCACAACGTGCTGGCCAGCGCAGATCCAAATCGTGCGGTCGCCTGGCTCCGGGGCAACCAGTCCGTGAGCGCTATCATCGTGGCCCAGACGCTGGGGGGTGGCAAAGCCCTGGATTTGCTGGGTTCGGCCCAGAATATACGGCCGGAAGTGCGGCGAATATTGATCGCCAGCTATTCCGACCTGGCGATTTTCGTCGAAGGGCTGCACAGCGGCGCCATTCAGCGCACGATCTCCAAACCGATCGACGCTACGGAGCTTCTGGGGCTGGTGCGGATTCGCCCCATGGCGGGGCAGGCGAGAAGCGCCGGTCCTCTGGCGGCTGTGTAAACAGGTCATTCCGCTGAACATCTCCCAACCTGCCAATTGAGCCTCCGCTCTGCGATTGTTTCCCGGCGAGGGGTTTGTCTATACTATCTGCAACGGAATTTCGGGCGAAATGCCAATCGTCGGGGGGATTGCATCGTTTGAATGCCATCGATCCTTGTGGCACAATGGAGTCGTCCTTACCCGGCAAAACAGGATCAGTGCCGATGCTGCTGCAAACCAACAGTTATGTCGTCCCGCGTGACAAGCGGGAGGAGCACGCCCGCCTGCTGCGGCGGTTCCGCCAGACCCTCATCCGGCTGGGATGCGACCATTTTGAGGTCTACGAACAGACCGGTCCGAATTGGAGTTCGGGCGATAATTCCGGACGATTCGTTCAGATTATGCGCTTCCACGATCGCAAGCAGCAGCTCGCGGTACAGAATGCGGAACGAACGGACCCGGCGGCCCAGGCGCTGCTCCAGGAATTTTGCGAGCTGATCAACCTCCCCTACCAGCAGCAGCACGGACTTTTCGCGGCGGGATTCTACAACAGCTTCATGCGAATGCCGGAAGTGCGTCATGAAAACGCTCCGGCCCAGGAACCCAAGGCGGAGCTATCCGACCAGACGCAAGACACCCCCGCCGCCGAGACAAACGAAGGTTCGGGCGATCTTCATCGGACGAGTGGAGACGAGGCCGCCCAGCAGCCGGAAGCATCCGAAAGCGCTGAAAGCGAACCGGGTGATTTGGACCCCACGTCCGGTTTTCAGGCGGATGACGACGGCGATTATTCGGAACAAAGCCCCTCGGCCGGCTTTCATCCCCAGCCAAACCACGACCCTGCCCAGGAGACGGAAAACCCCACTTTCCCTTCCAATTCATGAAGGCGGAATAAACCGCTTCCGCCGAAGGCGAAAAATCCAATCGGAAGCGATTTGACTGCAAGAAAGATATAATTGTCAGCCGATGCGTATGCAGCAGGGATTTGCCGCGGCGCGTCTAAAAAAATCTCTCGCCAAGAGATCTACTGGGAGACATTCAGGGTGAAAAGCATTTTCCGGTTGGTGGGTCTGCTGGTTCTGCTGAGCGGTTGGGGTGCGGCGGCGATGTGCGTCTATATCGTGCGCATTCCCGATGCCGGCAATCCGCAGCAGTCCAAGCTGCTGATCGTCCCCAAGAATCATCTTGGGCCTGACGGAACTTACGTGGACGCGCGCACATGGACCATGGCGGATGTGAAATCGCATCCGCTGGTGATTATCCGGGTGCTGGAATCGGGCAAAGCGGATGATTTCAATTTCCTGACGGATCCCAAAGACAAGAGAAATGCCGAGTCGCAATTGTCGGATGCGATATCCGACTCCCCCGCTGTTTCAGCGGCCTCGGCGCCGTTGTTGTCGCCGCGCACATCGCATTCAGCCACATTTTCCCATTGAGATTTATTCAGGCCGCCTGCACGGGCTCGAAGACTCGGATGCAATTGCGGGTGCTGTTCTTGGCGGCGTAAAGGGCCTGGTCCGCCGCCGCCAGAAGCGTGGCGAGCGTCAGGATATTGGCGGATTTATTTCGCTCGGCCACACCGATGCTGAGCGTTGGCGATTTATCCAGGTGGGTGATCGCGTGTGAGAAATCGACTGACAGAAAAGCCTGCCGAAGTTTTTGAACGACCTGCTGGGCCTGGAAGAGCGGGGTTTGCGGCAGCGCGATGACGAATTCATCGCCGCCGTAGCGAAACGCCAGGTCGGTTTTCCGCAGCGTGATCCGCACGCAATCGGCGAAGGCGCGGAGCATGTGATCTCCCGCGGCGTGGCCGTGCGAGTCGTTGATCTCCTTGAAATGATCCAGGTCGATCATCACCAGCGAGAGCGAATGATCGTGGCGATCGCAGAGCGCCATCTCGCGCTGCAGGAGCTGATCCATCGATCGGCGATTGAAAAGGCCGGTGAGGGCATCGGTCATCGACTGTTTTTCAGCCTCGGCCAGAAGATGCAGCGTCGTCAGAACGGATTGGGCGGTGTTGACGTAGGTGTGGGCGAGTTGCCGGCATTTTTCGGTCCATTCCGATCCGGGCGGAAGCATCATGTGGACCAGCGTTTGCGTTTTGCGGCCGATGTTAAATGGGATGCAGTAAGCCGGCTGGTCGATGGGCAGTTTCAGGATGGCATCGACGGAGCAGCGGATGGGTGAGCCATTGGGGCGAAAGGCGCGGGGGAGATTTTGACGCAGGCAGGGGCAGGTGGCGTTATCCAGTTCGGACAAGGTTGCGGGAGCGGCGAGATCGGGTGGCCAGGATGCGACAAGCTGCACGGCGGGGACCGATTCGGGCTCGGAGGTGAGAATCACCAGGCCGGAAAGGTTCAACTCGGTCCGCAAAAAGTGATTCAGCGTGGCGAAGATCTGCTCAGGTTTGCCGGCGCCCTGGATCGTCTGGGAAAATTCCAGGAGCCGATCCACCGTGGCGGTTCGCTCGGCGAGGCCGGTGTGCTCGGCGATCTGGGCCTGGAGCGGCTTAGCGAAGTAGATCATCAAGCCGGCAGCCGCGGTGATTAAACACAGCGTCGCGAGCAACCAAACTGGCCACATAACGCACCCGTCTTCGTCGGGACCGGCGCATCCCGCACGACCGTTAAAGTCGGTATCGGCTCGGTGGGAGCGCGACTGAATCGACGCTTTTTGACAAATGTTGCTGGAAATTATGGGTCGGCAATGAATTGACTCCCCCTGCCCGATGCGTACATTATAGCCATGGACGTTGAATTACCGCCTATTCCGCAAGCAGGCCGTATCGGGGCCGACCAGGAGTTGGGAATTTTAATGGAAATCGGGCGGATTCTGTCCTCCACGCTAGACCTGCGCGAATCCTTCCAGAAAATGATGCAAATCATTTCAGAGAAACTAGATATGCGCCGTGGGTCTCTGGTGCTTTTGGATGAGTCCACGGGGCGGCTGCGCACCGAGGCGGCAGTTGGGCTCACGCCCGAAGAAATTGAGCGCGGAAAATATGCGTTGGGGGAAGGGATCACCGGCAATGTGGTGGCCACGGGTCGGGCGAGGATCATTCCCGATGTTCGCGCGGAGCCGGACTTCCTGAACCGCACCGGGCGGTTGACCGCCAAAACCGCCAACCAGGCGATCAGTTTTCTGTGCGTTCCGATCCGCATCGAGAACCGGACGGCCGGGGCGCTGTCGGTGGACAAGCCGTTTAACTCTGATGAGCAACTGCGGGAGGCGCAATCGTTTCTGGAGATTGTCGCGGCCTTTCTCGCCCAGGCGATTCAGATCAATCGCATGGTGCTGCGTCAAAAAGAGGAACTTCTGGAGGAAAACGCGCAGCTTCGGGCGCAGGTTCGGGATCGATATCGGTTCGAAAATATCATTGGTGATTCGCCGGCGATGCACGAGGTGTTTGCGGTGGTCGGCCAAGTCGCCAACAGCCGGGCGACGGTGCTGCTGCTGGGAGAGACCGGCACGGGCAAGGAGATGATCGCCAAGGCGATCCACTACAACTCGCCGCGACGTGACAAGAGCTTCGTGCGCGTGAACTGCGGCGCGCTGACGGGAACGCTGCTGGAAAGCGAATTATTCGGGCATGTGAAGGGATCATTCACCGGCGCGATCCGCGACAAGCAGGGGCGATTTGAGGCAGCCGATGCGGGAACGATTTTCCTCGATGAAATCGGCACGCTGGAGCCCGAATTGCAGGTGAAATTGCTTCGCGTGTTGCAGGAACGGGAATTTGAGCGCGTGGGCGATACGCAGACGATCAAGGTGGATGTGCGCGTGATCGCGGCCACCAACGTCGATCTGCAGGAGGAAGTCGCCAAGGGAAATTTCCGGGAGGATTTGTTTTACCGGCTGAACGTGGTGCCGGTTTATCTCCCGCCGCTGCGCAATCGGCGCGAGGACATTCCGCGGCTGATTGATTTCTTCCTCGACAAATACAACGTGCAGAACGACCGGAAACTTCGGCGCATCAACCGGGAGATGTTGAATGTCCTGATGCGCTATCCGTGGCCGGGGAATGTGCGCGAGCTGGAAAACGCGATCGAGCGCGCCGTGGTGCTGAGCAACGATGAGGATTTTCACGAGGAGCTTTTGCCGCTGAGCGTTCGGATGTTCGCGGCCCAGCGGCGGACGACGCAGTCGAGCGAGTCGATCGAAACGCTTACGCGCCGGCTTGCCGACCAGGCGATCGCCGACTACGAATTGCGCGAGGGAGAGATTTATCAACTGGTGATCGACCAGGTGGAGCATGGGCTGATCGATCGGGCGCTGGCCAAGTGCGGCGGGGTCAAAACCAAGGCGGCGGATTTCCTGGGGATCAATCGCAACACGCTCAATAAAAAGGTGAAAGACCTTGGCATTGAAGCGGTGGATTGACGACCCAAGCCGATAATTCATACCAAATCTGTAGGAATAATTGAATTCCTTTGAATACGTGATAAATTGATATTTAATGCGCGCTTCATGGATATCGTGGACCCTTGTAGCGATGGCGGTTTTGCTTGGCGGGTGCGACAAACCCGTGGGCGGGCCACCAACCGTCCCCCCGCCGCTGGCTGAGCTGCGGCTGGGATATTTCGCCAATGTCACGCATGCCCAGGCGGTATTGGGCGTGGCTTCAGGCGACTTTCAGGCGGCGCTGGGGCCGACGAAACTAACCACCAAAGTGTTTAACGCCGGGCCGGAATTGATGACGGCCCTTAACGCCGGGGCGATTGATGTGGGTTATGTCGGTCCGGGGCCGGTGATTGCGGCGGATGTGAACAGCCATGGGCAATCCGTGCGGGTGATTGCGGGAGCGGCGGCCAACGGGGTGGTCATCGTCGCTTCGAGGGAATCGGGGATCCACACGCTGAAGGATTTGAAGGACAAGCGCATCGCGACGCCGCAGCTTGGCAACACGCAGGATGTTTCGGCCAGGCATTTCGTGACGGATGTTCTGGGTGAGGTGGATGCCGATAACGTGAAGTCGGTTCGCAACAGCCAGCAGGCGGGATTGATGGAGCGCGGATCGATCGATGCGGCGTGGGTGCCCGAGCCGTGGGGCGCGCGGCTCATGGATGAAACCGGTGCGATTCTCATCGGCGAGGAAAAGGATCTCTGGCCGAGCCACGAGTTTGCGCTGACAGTGATCGTGACCTCGCCTGAGTTTCTGGCGGCTCATCCGGATGTGATCGAAAAGATTCTCACGGTGCATCACGCCTGGACGCATCGCTTGAATGCCCACCCGGACCAATATGCGGATCAGCTTAATGAAGCGCTGGTGCAACTGGGCGGCATGAAACTGCCGGCGATGGTGATGCACGATGCGCTGGCGCGGACGCAGTTCACGGATGATCCGCTGCCGGAAACATTTTCGACGATGGAAAAATGGTCGCACAACCTGAAATTTATCAACTCGGCGCCGGAACTGTCGGACCTGTTTGAAATGGGCATCATGACGCGGGTGCTGAGCGCGCCGGCGGCCACGCAGCCATAACATCGGTGGGTAAATATGTTTTTCAGCAGTCCGGCAAAACAGATGATCGCGCCGCGCGGGGCGGGGAATCTGACGCTGCTCAACGTGAGCAAGCGGTTCAACGGCTCGAACATGGCCGCGATCGAAAATATCACGCTGGACTGCAAGCCGGGTGAGTTTGTCGTCGTGGTCGGCCCAAGCGGCAGCGGGAAAAGCACGATGCTGAACATCGCGGCGGGAATGACCCGGCCCGACAGCGGCGAGGCGTTTGTGGACGGCCGGCCGATCACCGCGCCGGGGCCGGATCGCGCGATGGTGTTTCAGGATCATGGGCTGTTTCCGTGGCTCACATCGGCGGAAAATGTGGAATTTGGGATGAAGATGGCCGGCGTTTCCGCGCCGGAGCGAAAAGAACGGGTGGAGCACGCGCTGCGGATGGTGCATCTTTCTGAGAGCGCCAAAAAGCTGGTGCATGAACTGTCCGGCGGAATGCGGCAGCGCATCGCCATCGCGCGAGCGCTGGTGATGGACCCGGCGGTGCTGCTGATGGACGAGCCGTTCGCCTCGCTCGACGCGCAGACGCGCACGCAATTGCACCACCGGCTGCAGGATTTGTGGTGTCAGACCCATAAGACGATTCTGTTTGTGACCCACTCGGTGGGCGAGGCGGTTCGTCTGGCCGACCGGATCGTCGTTTTGCACTCGCATCCCGGCCGGATTCGCAAGGAGATTTGCGTTGACTTACCCCACCCGCGAAAATTCGACAGCTCCGATATCAACGAGCTTGCCAGGCTCGTACGAAAAGAAATCGAAGATGAAGTCAAGCGAATCAACGGCGTGGAGAACCAGGGTCCGTGGCGGCCTGAGGAGGACGCTGATATGGCTGCTTTTGCTGACGATGTGGGAGGGGGCATATAGACATTTCCAGTGGCATGACTACACGTTTCCAGCGCCCAGCCAGGTGCTGGATTCGATGCTGGGAATGCTTGGCGTGCAGACCGGATTCGGCGAGCCGCTGCATCACGGCTGGCCGGCGCCGATTGAGAGCGATGTCGATCACACCAATATCGCCTCGCGCATCATTCACAGCCCGCTGATCGGCGCGAATATTGTCAGCGCGATCCGATTGGTCATCGGGTTTTCCATCAGCATAGCCATTGGCGCGATTCTAGGGACGGCGATGTGGCGATTCGAATCGTTCGATGATTTTCTGCGCCCGCTGTGCCTGGGATTGCAAACGCTGCCCAGCGTCTGCTGGGTGCCGCTGGCGGTGCTGGTGTTCGGGCTCAACGAGACGGGGATTTTATTCGTACTGGTGATGGGCAGCGCGTTTGGCATCGCGATCTCAATGCGCGACGGGCTGCGAACGATTCCGCCGCTGTATCGGAGGGTGGGATTGATGCTGGGGGCGCGCGGATGGCGGCTCTATCGCTACGTTCTATTTCCCGCGGGATTGCCGGCCTTGGCCAGCAGCCTGCGGCAGGGATTCAGCTTCGCCTGGCGATCGCTGATGGGGGCGGAGTTGGTGCTGATCGCCGTGGATTATCACGGTCTGGGATTTCTGCTGGCCAAGGGGGAGGACAATACCGACATCGCGCAGGTGGTGGCGGTCATGATCATCATGGTGGTCATCGGCATGCTGGCGGACCGTTTGGCATTCGCACCGCTGGAGCGACGGGTGCATACGCGGTTTGGGTTGAGTCCAAGCGCCTAGTTCTTTTCACGAATGGTTATGCCACCAGCCGGACGGCGGGGTTGTCGGTCACATTGGGTTGATATTCCGGCACGCAGCGGCACAAGGCGCGCATCACTTCCGCGCGATTTCCGTTGGTGACGGAGGTGAGGATTTGCAGCATCTCCTCCACCTGTTTGGGCGTGGCGCGGGGAAGTTGCCAGACGCGGATTTTGGGGTGGCTGGTCGGTCTTGTCTGCTCATCGGCGCAGGCGAGTTCTTCGTAGAGTTTTTCGCCGGGGCGGATGCCGGTGAATTCGATGGCAATGTCTTTACCGGGGCGCAGGCCGTGGCGGCGGATCATTTCGCGGGCAAGGGAGAGGATTTTGATCGGTTTGCCCATGTCGAGGATAAAGATTTCTCCGCCGCGACCGATGGCGCCGGCCTGCATGACGAGCTGGCTGGCCTCGGCGATGGTCATGAAATATCGCTTCATGTCGGGATGGGTGACGGTCACGGGGCCGCCGGCTTCGATCTGCTTGCGGAAGATGGGGGCGACGCTGCCGCTGCTGCCCAGGACATTTCCAAAACGGACGGCGACGAAGCGGGTTTTACCGGCGGAGGTGTTGAGGGATTGAACGTAAAGCTCGGCGCAGCGCTTGGCCGCGCCCATGACGCTGGTGGGGTTGACGGCTTTGTCGGTGCTGACCATGACGAAGGCGGCGGCCTGTGCCGCCAGCGCGGCGTCGGCGACGACGCGGGTGCCGAAGATGTTGTTTTTCACCGCTTCGCCGGGATTGCTTTCCATCATGGGAACGTGCTTGTGCGCGGCGCAGTGGAAGACGACGTGCGGCTCGTGCTCCTCGAAGACCCGGGCGATTCGGCGGACATCGCAGATGTCGGCGATCATGGGCGTCAGCTCGGCGCCCATCCAGCGGTGGCGCAGCTCGCGGTCGATTTCGAAAAGGCTGTTTTCGGCGCGGTCGAGAAGGATCATTTTCCGCGGGCAGAATTTCATGGATTGCCGGCAGATTTCCGAGCCGATGCTGCCGCCGGCGCCGGTGACGAGGACATTTTTCCCGGCGAGGAAACGCTGAAGCTCGGGGGTATCGAGGCTGACGGCGCGGCGGCCGAGCAGGTTGGACAAATCGAGATCGCGCGATTTGGCGGCCGGCGGTCTGACGGTGCGTGCGCGCGGTTTGGTCGATCCGCTTTTGGGCATAGCGATTCGAATGTGTCATCGGCAAAAGACGGGGCGGGCGATTAGATATTCTCGGACGTTGCCATACAATCGCGGGGATGGAAGGGTTAACCGCGAAGGCGCGAAGAAAGCGAAGAAAAAGGAATTTCATCGGCGGTTTGCTGGTGATTTTTTGCGGGCTGACAGCGTGCCATCAGACTGCGACGATTGAGATAAATTCGAAGGCGATTCCTACGACTTCGCCGGTGGCGGTGGCGGCGGGCGATCAGGGGCCCTCGCCGTCGGATGCCGATCCGAAGGATACGGTGCCGTATCTGGCATCGGATGAATTGCAGGGTCGCGGGGTGGGATTGCCGGGGCTGGACCGGGCGGCGGATTTTATCGCGGCGGAGTTTGCGGCCGATGGGTTGCGACCGCTGCCGGGGCAGGCGGACTTTTTCCAATCATTTGATTACACGACGGTGTCGGGGCCGGACAAACAGACCGCGCTGATGTGGGGAACTCGGCCGCTGGCGATTGATGCGGATTATCTGCCGATGCGATTTTCCGGGCAGGGGAAATTCGATGCGCCGGTGGCGTTTGTCGGTTACGGCGTGAGCGCGCCGGATATGGGATATGACGATTACGATGGGATCGACGTGCGGGGCAAAGTCGTGATCGCGATGCGTTATGAGCCGATGGACGAGCGTGGGCGGAGCCGGCTGATGCCCGCGACGGGCGGGATGATGGGATGGTCGCAGCACGCCACGCTGAGCGCAAAGACAAAAGCGGCGGCCGATCATGGGGCGGTGGCGCTGCTGCTGGTGAATCCCCCGGAGTCGGAGCCGGATTTTCTGACGCCCTTTTCCGAACCGAATGCGGAGCCGGCGTCGATTGAGGTGTGTCAGATCAAGCAATCGGTGGCGAATGGGATGTTGTCGGCGGGAGGCGCGGGGGATTTGAAGGTGTTGTGCGATCGGATCAATGAATCGTTCCGGCCGCAGTCGCAGAATCTCTCGGGGCAGAGCGTGTCGGGAAATGTGCGGATCATTACGCTGACGGCGCATGTGAAAAACGTCGTGGCCGTGGTTCCGGGAAGCGGGCCGGATGCCGATGAGTATGTCGTCGCTGGGGCGCATTACGATCATCTGGGATTAGGGATGCTGGGGCATATGTTTGGACCGCCGGGCAGCATCTATCACGGGGCGGATGACAACGCATCGGGAACTGCGACGATTTTGGAATTGGCGTCGCTGCTGTCGCGCGCGGCGCCGCCGGCGCGGTCGATCGTGTTCATCTGTTTCACCGGCGAGGAAGAGGGGCTGGTGGGCTCGGAATATTTCGTGAAGCATTCGCCGATTCCGCTGGATAAGATCGTCGGGATGATCAACCTGGACATGGTGGGCAGGATTCGCAACCAGACGCTGTACATCGGCGGTCAGGGGACGGCGAAGGATTTCGACGCGATCCTGGCGCAGGCGGATGTGGAATCTCCGCTGAATTTGAAGAGCATCGGCCGGGGCGGGCTGGGGCCGAGCGATCACAATTCTTTTGCGATGCAGCGCATTCCCGTGCTGTTTTTTTTCAGCGGGCTGCATGCCGATTATCACCGGCCGACGGACGTGGCGAGCAAGATCAATTACGTCGGCATCGACGAAGTGGCGGATTTCACGGCGAAGGCGATTGGGGGCATGACGAGGATGCCGCACAATCCGTACATCGTGGAGGCGGATAAGGATTCGATGCATCTGTTCGGCAGTCCGAATTTTGATTCCACGCCGCAAAGCGATGCGATTCTGGGCGTGATTTCGGAGCTGTCATCGGCGGATTCGCGGGTGGGCGTGCTGATTTCAGGCGTGCGGCCGGGCACACCGGCGGATGCGATCGGGCTTCGCCAGGGGGATTTGCTCGTGCAGTTCGGAGGGCAGAAACTGGAGAACACGACCGACCTGGTGGAAGCGCTGACGCACAGCAAGCCGGGCGATCGCGTCACGATTAAGATTATTCGCGGAAGCCAGACGCTCTCATTTGATGTCACGCTGGCCGAAAGGAAAAGCTGATGGCTGAACTATTCAAGGAGATCGGCATCGTGATCGTGGATCACGGTTCGCGGCTGCAGCCGAGCAATGAAATGCTGGAGCAACTGGCGGGGCTGTTCGCGGGGCGATTCGCGTCGAAATATTCGATCGTGGAGCCGGCCCACATGGAGATCGCCGAGCCGTCGATCGCGACGGCTTTTTCGCGATGCGTGCAGCGCGGGGCGAAGCGCGTGATCGTCTGCCCATTTTTTCTGGGGCCGGGAAAGCACTGGACGCAGGATATTCCACGATTGACCTCCGAGGCGGCAAAGGCGCATCCGGATGTGCAGTATCACGTCGCGCAAACGCTGGGGATTGACGATCTGATTTTGGATCTGCTGGAGAAGCGCATCGGCTATTGCATTGGATGCGAATATGAATGCGACCAGTGCCGGGGAACGCTGCGGGCGGGGTGATTTTTTCTTACCAAGATGGAAGATCGAGTTGCTGCGCAATCCACTGGATTGGGTGCAGAGCAATACGAGCGGCGCCATCGTGGATTTGGTGGCGGCAGGAGGTGCCGGGGGCGAGGATGATCGAGTCGTGAGCGGAATTGCGGATCGGGGGAAAGACGGAGAGTTCGCCGATGCGCATCGAGAGATCGTAATGCTCGGCGGTGAAGCCGAATGAACCGGCCATGCCGCAGCAACCGGAGGGGATGACCTGCAAGCGCTGGCCGGCGAATCGGCGAATCAACCCCGCGCTGGTTTCATCTCCCCACAGGGCCTTTTGATGACAATGTCCATGCAGAAGAACCGATGGGCCATCGGCGATTCGCACCTGCGGTTGGCTGGGATGCTCGTCCCAGAATCGGTGAATGAAGTCCTCTGCCAGCATCGACTTCGCAGCGAGGCGGCGGCGAAGATCCAGCGGCGCGGCGACGCGCAGTTGCAGCCAATCATCCTTGATTGCGCTCAGGCAGGATGGCTCGCAGACCATGATCGCCTTGACGCTGGGATCGTCGATGAATTCGCGCAGGTCGGCGATTGTTCGATCGATTGTCCTGATCGCCGCGGGAAGCATTCCGGTGGAGATCATCGCGCGGCCGCAGCATCCGATGCGCGGAACGCGCACCGTGTATCCCAGTGATTCCATAATCTGCGCGGCGGCGAGGCCGATGTCCGACTCGGTGAACGCCGTGAAGCAGTCGGAATATAAAACCACCTTCGGACGGTCCTGTCGCGGAGAAGTATCCGGGAGCATTTGGTGCAGCGATCGGCCGAATCTAGGCAAACTTCGTTGGGGGGAGAGACCGAGCAGATGATTGGCGATCGCGCGGAGCGGGGAAATTCGGGCGATGGCATTGAAAAAACCGGGGGCGAGTGATCCGATCCGGTTGAGCGCGCGAACATCACCAAAGGCACGCGCCTGCAGAGGAATTCCATCCATGTGAAATCGCTGGGCAGTGTATTCCGCCTTGAGTCGGGCGATATCGACGTTGCTGGGGCATTCGGTTTTGCACGCTTTGCAGCTCAGGCAAAGGTCAAGCGTGGCCAGGGTATCGGGATCATTCCAGGCGGGCGCATCCCCGACGATCGCCATGCGGAGCGCGTTGCCGCGGCCGCGGGTGCTGTGGCGTTCGTCGAGCGTCGCGCGGTACGAGGGGCACATGGTTCCCCCGGCCGTCTTGCGGCAGAAGCCGGCGCCGTTGCATTGCTCGACGGCGGATCGAAATCCTTCCTGGTCGGAGTAATCGAAATAGGTTTCAGCGTCGGCGAGGCCCTTTGTTTCGGCTGCGATGCGGAGATTATCCGTGATTCCGCCAAGGGATGCTGTGCTGACAATCATGCCGGGATTGAGAATTCCCACGGGATCGAACACGCGCTTGACCTCGGCGAAGGCCTGCATCAGTTGCGGTCCGTAAAAGGCCTCGAGCAGCGGTCCGCGAGCGCGGCCGTCGCCGTGCTCGCCGGACATCACCCCGCCGCAATCGCGCGCCAGCTCGGCGACCTCGCCGGCGATCTGGCGCATGTTCTCGAGGTCGCGCGGTTCGTGCAGGTCGAGCATCGGCCGCACGTGCAGCACACCGACGGATGCGTGCGCGTAATATGCCGCGGAGGTTTTGTGTTCGGTCATGATGCGGCGGAATTCTCTGACGAATCTGGCGAGATTTTCCACGGGAATCGCGTTGTCCTCAACGAACGTGACGGGCTTTCGCTTGGCCGAGACGTTGTGCAGCAGCGCTTCGCCGGATTTTCGCAGCGTCCAGGCGCGGAGCTGCGAGGGAGCGTCGCGGTAAAAAGAAATTTCGCGGCCGGGCAGGATTGATCGCAGCGCATCGAAGCGATTGTCGATCTGCTGCGCCGGCGGGACTGCGGATGTTTCGGCCTGATATTCCACATACAGCGCAGCGGAGATGTCGCCATTTTGCGAGGGGATCAGATCGACAAAGGGACGGCACTGGAGGTTATCGCGCGCAGCGCCCAGCAGGACATCATCGAGCAGTTCGACGGCTGAGGCGCCGGTGGCGAGAATCGCGGGGACCGCTTCGATTGCAGCATCAACTGAATCGAAAGCCGCGATCGCCAAACCGCGGGCTGCGGGGATCGAGTGCAATTTCAATTTGGCGGCGACGATGACGGCCAGCGTTCCCTCGCTGCCGCAGATCAGGCCGGAGCAATCGAGATCGGCAGCGCCCATTCCGCGATCCAACTGATTCAGGATCAGGTCCAGGCCGTACCCGGCGTTGCGGCGGATCAGCCTGGGAAATCGGGCGCGAATCTCGTCGGCGTATCTGCGGACGATGGAACTGATCTGATCGGCGATGCGAAGAGCGGCCGGATTGCGGCGCCCGGCGGCGGGCTCGAGCCAGATCATTTCACCGGTGGAAAGTACGACCTGAACACCGGCGAGATTTTCGCTGGTTCGGCCGTAGCGCACGGATCGTGCGCCGGCGGCGTTGTTGCCGATGCAGCCGCCGATGGACGCTTGCGCCGTTGTCGCCGGATCGACCGCGAAAAATAAATTTTCTCGCTTCTCCAGCAGATGGCGATTCAGCTCGTCGATGCTGAGGCCCGGCTCGACGACGGCGATACCGTTCGCTGAATCGATCTCCAATACCTTCCGGAAATTCGGAGAAAGATCGAAGACGACGGCGTGATTGACTCCCTGGCCGGCAAGGCTTGTTCCTCCGCCGCGGGGCAGGATCGCCACGCCATGCTCGGCGCAATAGCGGACGGCGTAGAGGATCGCCTGGGCATCGCGAGGCAGCACCACGCCGATGGGATCGACCTGATAGAGCGAGGCATCGGTGGAATAGAGCGCCCGGTTGTGGCGATCGAAACGCACGTCGCCGAGGTCCATGCGGACGAGATCGGCGGCGAGCTGCTCTCGCTGAGCATCAGAGATCGCTGCGGACGCGCCGGCAGGATTGCGAACGACCGGCAGCGGAACGCTCATTGGCAACCGACGGGTTTACGCCAGCGAATATCGGCTGCCGCGCTGGTCTTTGAGGGGAATTCTCTTAAGCATCTTCGCCTTGACCAGCTTGGAGATGAGGTTGGCGGCGACGCCGGCCCGGCCCTCGTGCTTCCACTGCTTTTCGATGTCGCGCCCCATGGGGCTGGATTTGCTCTTGACAAAATTGAGGATCATATTTTCGCCGGTGACCGCGAACTTGCGGCGCGTGCGGCGGCCCCGGGCCGGTTTGGGCGTTTTAACCTTGCCCGCGGCGCCGTTTCCGTGCAGCAGCCCCTCGACGCGCGAAAGTGCGGCGTCAATCGCGGCGATCGCCGCCTGGTGTTTCTGCCGCTCATTGAGCAGATTCTGAATACTCTTGGCAATATCGTTCTGGATGCGCAAAGTATCTCTCCTTTGAAATATAGTTAAATCGTCAGGCTATTTTAATAGAATATAGTCGGTAATAATAGTTCTTCTCATTCGAGTCTTCATTGTCAGGTTAGCGGAAAAGTTTTTCCTTGGCAATATTGCACATCCCGTTTGTTTGTTGGCGTGCATTTTCAGTAGCATGGCGGATCAAGAGGGATTTTTCGCGGGTAATGCCATCGACGTGAGTGCCGAATCAATTGGACGAAACTATTGGAGGAATCTTACGTGAATTCGAACAAAAAGCTCCTGCGAATTATTGCAGCATCTTTTTTGCTGGCTGTTGGCAAAATATCGTCCGGGGCTGCAGTTCCAGCGACGATTGATATCGACGTGAACAAGCCGGGCGCCGCGATACCACCAACTTTTTACGGGCTGATGACGGAGGAAATCAATCATAGCTATGACGGGGGTCTTTTCGCGGAGCTGATTCAGAATCGGACATTTCAGGATCCGTTGCCGCCGATCGCCGGCTCGCACCCCCCGCAGCATGTGTCGGCTGATCCGCCGATTCACTGGACGATCGTGCAGGATGACGGCGGCAAGGCCACGATGGCGACCGATCGGAGCGATCCGGTGAACGCGGCTTTGCCGATCAGCCTGCGATTGAATCTGGACGGCCGGCGGGCGGGATTGGCGAATGATGGTTATTGGGGAATTCCGGTCAGGCCGGACACGACTTACACGGCGTCGTTCTATGCAAAATCGGGTGGCGGGCTTGCGGGTCCGTTGACGGCGGCAATTATTCTTGATGATGGCGGCACATCGGTTGCGCACGCCGACACGCAGCCGATCACGGATCGATGGCAGAAGTACACGGTGACGCTGACAACCGGCAACGACGTGGTCTCCACGGCGAAGGCGCGGTTTGCCCTTTTCGCGCAGGGCAGCGGGTCGGTTTCGCTGAGCTTCGTATCGCTGTTTCCGCCGACGTACATGGATACGCCGGGCGGGCTTCGGCCGGATTTGATGAAGCTGATGGCCGATATGCATCCGGCGTTTATTCGGCTGCCGGGTGGAAATTACCTGGAAGGCAATTCGCTGGCGGACCGGTTTAATTGGAAGCAGATGATCGGTCCGGCCGATCAGCGTCCCGGGCACATGGGGTGCTGGGGATATCGCAGCAGCGACGGCTTTGGCTTGCCGCAATATCTGCTGTGGTGCAAGCAACTGAATGCCGAGCCGGTTCTGGCGGTGTTCGCGGGATATGCGCTCAATGGACAGCATGTGGACGCCGGGCCGATGCTCCAGCCGTATGTGGATGAGGCGCTGGAGGAAATTGAATATGTCAGCGGACCGGCGGACAGCGAGTGGGGAAAACGCCGCGCGGCGGATGGATTTACCGAGCCGTTTGCGCTGCATTACGTGGAAGTGGGAAACGAGGACTGGTTTGATCGGTCCAAGAGCTATGATGGGCGGTTCACGCAGTTTTTTGACGCGATCAGGTCGAAGTATCCGCAACTGAAAATCATTGCCACCGCACCGGTAACGAGCCGGCGGCCCGATCTGTATGACGATCACTATTACCGCTCGCCGCGGCAGATGGCGTTTGACTGGCGGCATTACGACAACTCTGATCAACCGGTGGCGGATACGTTTCACGGCGGACATCATGATAAAAGATTCGACCGGACTGGGCCGGGGATTTTTGTCGGTGAGTGGGCCAGCCAGGAGGGCAAGCCGACGCCCGATCTGAATGCCGCGCTTGCGGATGCGGCTTGGTTGATGGGCCTGGAACAGGACGCGGACCTGGTGCAATTGGAGAGTTACGCCCCACTGCTGGTGAACGTAAGTCCGGAGGATAAAGCCAGGGGATATCCGCGGGCATGGGCGTGGTCGACGAATCTGATCGGATACGATGCGATGACCGCGTTCGGATCACCCGGTTATTACGTGCAGGCGATGTTCGGGCAAAACAAGGGGGATGTCGTGTTGCCGGCGAGCGTCACCGCGGTTCCAATGCCGGCCAGCACGGAGCCTTCGCCAAATACCGGGAAGATGGGCATTCCACTGTTCGCATCGGCCAGCTATGTCAGCGCCACGCACGAAGTGATCGTGAAAGTGGTTAATTTCGGGAACATCCCGGTCGATGCGACGTTTGATCTACGTGGGACTGGTGATATTGCGGCGACGGGCACAGCGATCGTGCTGACTGGATCGCCGCGGGATATCAACACGGTCGATCAGCCCGAGAAAGTTTCCCCGAAAGAGGAGCCGATTGCTGATGCCGGAGCCACTTTTCACCGCGCGCTTGCGGCGCATTCGCTGACGCTGCTGCGACTGACGGCGACGGTGAGATGACGAACAGATGTTCCGCCATTTTGAAATTGCTCGTGGCGTTGCTGACGTCGGCAGGGAACGCGGCGATTGTGCGCGGCGATGATGCTTCGCCGAAATTCTGGGCATGGGCCACCACCCCGCCGATGGGATGGAACAGCTACGACGCCTTCGGCGACAGCGTTACCGAACCGGAAATTCTGGCCAACGTGAAGTACATGAAGGCTCATCTGCTTTCGCACGGCTGGAGGTACGTGGTCGTTGATTATCGCTGGTACGATCCCGGCGCGCACGACAACGACGCCAACAAACGCGCCGGCGCGCCGCTCACTGTGGATGGCAACGGTCGGTTGCTGCCGTCGCCGAATCGATTTCCCTCGGCCGCCGATGGCAAAGGCTTCAAGCCACTGGCGGATGAACTTCACGCGATGGGATTTCGATTCGGCATTCACGTCATGCGCGGCATCCCGCGCCTTGGTGTCAATGCCAATGCTCCGATTGAAGGCACGGTGCTGCGGGCGAGCGATGCGGCGGACGTTAACAATATCTGCAAATGGTGCCCGGATATGTATGGCGTCAACGCAACGACTGCGGCGGGACAGGCGTACTATGACTCGATATTCCGGCTGTACGCGGGGTGGGGAGTGGATTACGTGAAAGTTGACGACCTTTCGCGGCCCTATAGCACAAATGAAATCGAGGCGATCCGCATCGCCATCGACCGTTGCGGCCGGCCGATCGTATTTTCAACATCGCCCGGCGAAACGTCTATCGAGCATGCCGATCATATTGCGATGCACGCGAACTCGTGGCGCGTTTCGGACGATCTTTGGGACGACTGGAATCCTCTCAACCACGCTTTTGATCTTGCCGCCAGATGGCAAGGTCACGGTGGAACCGGGCACTGGCCCGATTTGGACATGCTGCCGCTGGGACACATCGGCATACGCAGCGTCGGGAAACCGCGCACCAGCAGGTTTACCGCGGCGGAGAAAATAACGCTCATGTCGCTCTGGGCGATAGCGCCGTCACCGCTGATGCTGGGAGGAAACCTGCCGGATAATTCGCCGGCCGATCTGGCGCTGATCACGAACGATGCGATGATTGCGATCAACCAGGATCGATCCGGGCATCAAGCCATCCGCATCGTGAAAAATGGCGACCTTGAAGTCTGGATGAAGCAATTGAGCGGCGGCGATAAAGCGGTGGGATTTTTCAACCGGGGAAAGACCGACGGCCAGATCACCGTCACCTGGCATGATTTGGGAATTACCGGAAAGTATCGAGTGCGGGATGTATGGAGCGAGGCTGACCTTGGCGTGATGGAGGGGTCGATTTCCCAGGCGATACCCGCACATGGGGCTGGGCTAGTGAGACTGAATATCCCAAGATAGCAAGGTTTAAACGCAGGGAGATTCGCTTCTTCAGCGAACGGAGAGATTATGAATGTGGGCGATACAGGGCTCGAACCTGTGACCTCACGGGTGTGATCCGTGCGCTCTGGCCAACTGAGCTAATCGCCCCTAATTGCCTCTCAATGGTATCGCCCGTAGGAATATCGTTCAAGTCCAAAGAGCGCCTGACTTATCCCCAGTTTCGGCAATAGCCTTGGGAGATGAGGGGCTGAATGCAAAATCATTTTTGTCGTTGCGCGGGCGATGCCGAACACGGTTATTGGCTCGAATAATAACGCCCGTGTCCGCTGCGAACGGGCATGGTGGGCAAGGCGACGGTCGGAGCATCCTTTGGAAAGAGACGCGGTGAGTCGCCGCCTTCGGCCTGTGCAGGAGGATGCAGCGAACGTCGCCGGGCCTACCGGTGCGCCAGAAACGGCAGTGCCGATTCCCTCTTCGGTATTGGAAAGGACGCTGCGCCCCCTTGCGATACGCAAACCTCGGCAGATATAACCCATCTACATTATGCTGGATCCCCGCATCGACAAGTTCGCGAAAATGCTCGTCACCTATTCCTGCGACTTGAAGAAGGATGAAAAAATCCTCATCGAGGCGATTGATGTGCCGCATGAGTTCACAGCGGCGCTGGCGCGGCATGCGTCGGCGGTGGGCGGGCATCCGCTGGTAATGCTCAAGAGCAATCAGATCAACCGCGTTCTGCTGCAGGTGGGCCGCGAGGCGGGATGGGAGACGATCGCCCGGGTTGAAAAACTGCAGATGCAGAACGTGCAGTGTTATATCGGCGCTCGGGGAAGCCCCAATGTTTCGGAGCTTTCGGATGTGGCCGGCGATCAACAAAAACTTTACGAGTCCACGGTCTGGGAAAAGGTGCATCGGGATGTGCGAATCACCAAGACGCGGTGGTGCGTGCTGCGCTGGCCGTCGCCGTCGATGGCACAGATGGCGGAGATGAGCACGGAGGCGTTCGAGAATTTTTACTTCGACGTCTGCACGATGAATTACGCGAAGATGAGCCGGGCGATGCAGCCGCTGAAAAAGTTGATGGAAAAGACGGATCGCGTGCGTCTCAAGGGGCCGGGCGAGACCGACCTGACGTTCAGCATCAAAAACATCCCCGCGGTCTGCTGCGACGGGCATGTGAATATCCCCGACGGGGAAGTGTTCACGGCGCCGGTCAAGACGAGCGTGAACGGCATCATCCGGTTCAACTGCCCGACGATTTACCGCGGCATCACGCACAGCGACATCCGCCTGGTTTTCCGGGACGGAAAGATCGTCGAAGCCTCCAGCTCAGACACGAAGAAACTGAACGAAGTTCTCGACACCGATGCCGGCGCGCGCTATGTAGGGGAATTTGCCATTGGTTTTAATCCGTATGTGACCAAACCGATGAAGGATATTCTGTTTGATGAGAAAATCGCCGGCAGCATTCATTTCACGCCCGGCGCGTGCTATGACGAGGCCAGCAATGGAAACAAGAGCAAGATTCACTGGGATCTGGTGATGCGCCAAACGCCGGAAGTGGGCGGCGGTGAAGTCTGGTTCGACGACAAGCTGATTCGCAAGGATGGGATGTTTGTGGTGAAGGAACTGAAGGGGTTGAATCCGGAAAAGCTGAAATGAGAATCGGCGGGGAAGGTCAACAGCAACTTTGATATTACATCGCTCATCACGCGCCCATACAATTGTGCGTGAATGATTTCCCTGCCGATTGACTCTTATCTGCCGCTGATTGTTCGTCAGCTTGCCGGGGCGGGGTCGATTGTGATCGTGGCCGAGCCGGGCGCGGGGAAGACGACGCGGGTGCCGCCGGCGATTTTGCGCGATGAAATTCTCTCTCCGGAATACCCCAACGTGATTATGCTGCAGCCACGGCGGGTTGCGGCTCGGGCGGCGGCGATGCGGATCGCGGAAGAGAACGGATGGCAGATCGGCCGCGAGGTGGGATATCACATCCGCTTTGAGAAAAAGATCGGTCCTGAAACCCGTTTGCGAATCCTGACCGAGGGGGTGCTCACCCGGCAGATGCTGGAGGACCCATTCCTTCATGGCGTCGGCGCGGTGATCCTGGACGAGTTTCACGAGCGGTCGCTGAATGTCGATCTGGCGATTGCGATGCTGCGCGAGGTGCAGCAAACCGTGCGTCAGGATTTGCGGATCATCGTGATGTCGGCGACGCTCGAGGCAGCGCCGGCATCGCGATTTCTCGGCGGTTGCCCGGTGGTGAATGTGCCGGGCCGGACGTTTGGCGTGGAGATTGAATATCATCCGCATGCCAGCGCATCGGTCGCCGCGCGCGTGGCGGGCTGCGTCGAGGAGATCTGCTCGCGACAGGATTCGGATGGCGATGTGCTGGCGTTTCTGCCGGGCGCCGAGGAGATTCGGCGCACGATGGCACAACTGCAACCGCTGGCCGATCTGCTCGACCTGGCGGTGCTGCCGCTGCACGCGAGCCTGCCGGCGGATCAGCAGATGCTGGCGCTTCGGCCTTCGCCGCGGCGGAAGATCATCCTGGCAACCAACATCGCGGAAACATCGCTGACCATCGACGGCGTGCGCTGGGTGGTGGACGGCGGGCTGGCGAAGATTCCGATGTTCGATCCGCACCGCGGGCTGGATCGGCTGGAGCTGAAACGCATCAGTAAGGCATCGGCCATTCAGCGCGCAGGACGGGCAGGCCGCACGGCGCCGGGGCGGTGCCTGCGGCTCTGGTCGGCCAAGGAGCACGCGGTGCTGGCGGAGTTCGAATCGCCGGAAATCAACCGCGTCGATCTTTGCGGAGTGGTGCTCGATCTGCACATATGGGGAACATCGGACGCGGCGAAATTCGGATGGTTCGATGCGCCGGAGCCGTCGGCGCTGCAGTCGGCCGGGCGAATTCTGGAAATGCTGGGCGCGGTTCGGGGGTCGGGGATCACGGAATTGGGAAAGAGATTGAGCCGATTGCCGCTGCATCCGCGGATCGCCCGGCTGATGGACGCCGCGGCTGATGCGGGGTGCGCGGACGAGGGCGCGGCGATCGCCGCCCTTCTGTCGGAAAAAGATATTCGCCGTTCGGTTGACCCCGGGCCGCGCCATAATCGCACGGCCACCACGCGCGGCGACAGCGATATTCTGCTTCGACTGGATGATCTTTCCGAAGCCGAGCGATTTCATTTCGCGGCGCACCTGCGCGATCGCGGGGTTGATCCGTTTGCCGCCCGGCAGGTCGTGCAGACTCGAAATGAACTTCAGCGACTGGCGCGCCGGCAGCTTTCGGCTTTCAGAAAAGAGCCCTCGCGAGAGACTTTACTGAAACTGATGCTGCTGGCGTATCCCGACCGAGTGTGCCGACGCCGCGGCGGTGACCGCTCTGCCGCGATCATGACGGGTGGCAACGGGGTCCGGCTCGATCCGGAATCGATCGTAACCGATTACGAATTTTTCCTGGCTTTGGACGCGCGGGATGATCCGCGTTCGGCGCATCGCGAGGCGATCGTTCGCATCGCCAGCGCGATCGAGCCGCAATGGCTGATGGAGCTTTTTCCTGAATCGATCTCGCGGGAGCGGATCAGCGAGTTTGACGATAACCGCCGGCGCGTGGTGGGAAAAACCATCGTGCGATATCGCGATTTGATTCTGTCGGAGGAAATCGACACCGCCATCGATCCGGCATCAGCCGGCGAAGCGTTGTCGGATGCGCTGCGGCCGCGAGCGCGGGAGATTTTCAGCGGCGATGAGCGGGCGATGAATGTTCTGCGCCGGGTCTCGCTGTTGCAAAAGATCATGCCGGAGCATCCGTGGCCGATGTTTGATGATGCCGAGTTGTCGGAAATCCTGGGGGATTTGTGCGCCGGGAAATCCAGCGTCGAGGAGGTGATGCGCGAATCTCTGGCCGATGCGCTGCTGGGCCGGTTGCAATACCCGCTGGACCAGTTGCTTCGGCAGCACGCGCCGGAGGCTTTGGAGGTTCCCAGCAGGAGTCGAATTGAATTGCAGTACCGCGAGGATCAACCGCCGATCCTTGCGGTTCGGCTGCAGGAAGTTTTTGGATGGCGCGACACGCCGCGCATCGCGGATGGGCGGGTGGCGGTGCTGCTGCACCTGCTGGGACCGAATTTCCGGCCGGTGCAGATCACCTCCGATCTGAAAAGTTTCTGGGCAACGGCGTATTTTCAGGTGCGTAAGGATTTGCGGGTGAGATATCCGAAACATTCCTGGCCAGACGATCCGCTGACGGCGCCGCCGGTGGCGAAGGGGCGGGCGAGGAAGCGGTAAATTGACTGGATTATTTTCCTTTCACAATCGTGATCGTCACCGATCCGTCCTGATTTTGCGGTGATTCGACAAACTGGGGGTTTGACTGGGAAATTCGGCTCGGATCGAGGGCATGGCGGCCGTAGCCGATGAGATAATCGCGGATGGTTTGCAACCGCGAGCGGGCGATGGCAAGCGTGGCGGCGCGGGTGCGGCGCAGGGCCTGGCGGTCTGCGCCGGGACGCAGAAGGTCGTAGGCGTGATCGAGTTCATTTTCCGTATATGCCAGCTCGCGATCGATGGTGCGGAGTCGCTGGATGGCGGCATCGGCGTCAGCGGTGTCGCTGGAGGCGAGCAGCGCCCGAACCTGGCTGGCGGCATCGAGGTGCGCTGCCAGCAACGCATCGCGGCGGCGCTCAAACGCGGCGGCCAGCACCGCGGCGTCTTCCACGCCGGGATTTACGCGGCGGCCGGCCAGCCAGACATCGTCGCGTCCGGCATCGCAGCGCAGCGTCACGCGCAGCGAGTCATCCTTCCGCAACTGCTCGGAAAGTGCCTTGAGCCGGGGAAACTGGTCCGGGCTGACATCGGCATATCCCGCGGCGAATGAAATCCGCACGGGCGGCTCGGCGGCGTTTTGTTTGCTGCCCAAAAGCAGGCCGGCGAGCTTGAGCGGAGCCGACGCCAGCGCGGTCGTGACAATTTCCGCCAGCGCCCCCACTCCCGCGCCGAGGACCGATGCGGTGCTGAACTGGCCCTGATGAATCGGGATGTTCAGCGGGACCGTGATCGAGCCGTCCTGATCCTGCAGCGCCGCGATCACGATATCCAGCGATGCCGGCAGGCGCAGCGTGTGCGAGATGAACCCGTTGGGCGGCTCAGAGAGGGACAGGTCGGTCAGAACCAGTCTTGTGCTGGTATCGATGGTGCCGTCACCGGCGAATCGGAGATCGACATCTCCATCGAATGTACCGCCGCCGACGGTGATGCGTTCTTCGTGCGCGAGCCCGCGAACGCCCAGCAGCTCGAAGCCGCTGAGGGAAAGTTTCGCCCAACCTTTGGGCTGTGGGACCATGGCGATTTCCCCGCTGCCGGCGATTTGCGAGAAAAGCTCGCGGTTTTCATCGGCGGAGCCTTCGCGGCCGGGGACGGAAACCTTGTCGGCGGATGCCAGCAGATTAAATCGAATCGGCTGGTCGCCTGCGGTAGGCCGATTGGTGAGGTTGGTGACTTCAACGTCGAGCCCATTGATGGGAATGACCGCATGCGGCTGGCACGTTTCATCCTCCACGCGGCAGTCGATTCCGCTGATGAGGAGTCGATCAATTTTCACTGTGGGCGGCGGATATGGATTGGGAGTGATCGTTGGTGGTGGATCATCCTGAATATTCGCCACGGGCGGCGCGTCGGCCGTTTGAGTGGGGCGCGTCGTGGGCATTTTTATGATGAGGCCCAGAGCGTGAATGCCGTCGGATTCCCGGCGCGCGCGGCCGATGAGGTTGTCGATTTCCAGTTCCTTGAACTCGATGGCGGTCAGATTGGGAGAGAGGATTACGCCATCGGAGCGGATTTCGCCGACGCCGCAGAGCACAGGGCCGACGGGTGAATCGCGAAATTCCGTTTTAGCGACGCTGAAATCCAGCTTGCCGCCGTGGGCGAGATCAAAATCGGTGGGCAGATTGGTCTGCAATTTCAGCGCGGCCTGTAGAGATGTGGTGAACTGCCCATCCGTCATCGCCGCACCGTCGATTGTGGAGGCAAGCTGCGGCGCGATCGCGGTCAGGCCAGCGCCGTGAATCCCGGAGATCTTCACGTCGACGTCCAGCGTCTTCTGGCGAAGAAACGGCGCGGCCTTGGCGTCGATCATTAATTGGTCGGCGATGGGATCGATTCTGCCGGTTACCGTAATTTCCGCTGGAGGATTCGATTCGGGATCGCGTCCCAGCAGAGCCAGCGGCTGGGTGTTTTTGATCTGAAGGTTCGAAACGACTATTGGCGACGCCTGCGGATGGGTGGCATCGGTCATCGTGAATTTGCGGATGCTCAAATTCAGATTGGCGAGCTTCACCAGCGGAAATTTTTCGCGCTCGGACGCGATCTGGCGGAGGATATCGTTATTGCTGGGCTGGGACGTTGAGGACGATTCCATCGTGGGCGCTGCGGGAGTGGGATTCGATGGCGGCGATGGCGGCTGCGGTGAAGATTTACCAAATTCCAGGCCCAGAAGATTTAGTCCCGAGTCGGTCTTTTGCGCGCCGGTTTCCAGACCTGTCAGGGTGAGATCGTCGATGGAAACCACTTTGGCGGCCGGGTCTAGACGTGGGGCTTTCAAGTGAAATGTATCGAACTGGAGATACGGCGCATTGAATTCATCGTGATAATTGAAATCGCTGACTCCAATTTCGACCACCTGGCCGCCGAGCGGATTTTCGGAGACGTCGCCCGCGACACTCATGTGAATCGAGCCATTTTTCAGTCTGGAATGGATTCCCGACGGCAGGTATGCCGTCATCGGTCCGGCGCGCACGCCGCTGGCGTCGAAGTTCAATCGCATGCTCTGGGCTGATGGCGATATCGCCAGCGTGCCGGCAACGTTCATCGCATCCATGCAGCCATCGACGCTGGCCTGGGCGTGCAGTTGGGCGGGATAGGGATGATCGCTGAAATTAAAATCCGCGAGTTGCGCCTGGGCGCGAATCGTCGTTTGCACGTTCGGGGTGGCGGCGCGATCGATCCAATCAACCGCCAAATCGGAAAGAGTCAGCGAGTGGACATTGGCATCGACGGACGGCGACGGTGCGGGCGGCGGATCGATAATCGGCGGCCCCGCAACCTGCACGGGCGATTTGGCCGGCGGCCTGGCGATGAAATGCAGGCCAGCGGTTTCCACGCCGCCGTCGAGTCGGCGAACGACCCGCGCGTGCGGAGACGTTACCGCAATCGAATCCACACTGATTTTTCCTGCAGCGGTGCTGACGCTGTCGACGTGCACGGCACCGACTGAGATTAACGATTCCGATCCGTCGCGATAATCCAAATGGTCCATCGCAAGCGAGACGCGCGGTGTTTCGGCTGTCTGATCTAATTTCGCCGTACCGTGGAGTTCGAGTGAACCGTTTTTCAGCGTCGGCTCGATCCCGAGCGGGCGGAGATAACTCGCCAGCGCATCACCGTGCAACCCTTCTCCGCGGATTTTGAAATCGCACTGGGTCTTGTCCCATGCGGGGGTGACGTCCGCTTCGAAGGAGAGCCGTGAGGCGAGATTCGGCGCTTGCAGCCAGGCAAGGATTTTTCCGGTGTGCGGCGGTTCTGAAGTGGGTTTGAGATGGATGGCGAGGTCGGTGGCCGAAACGCCCGCATCGGAAATCGACAGGTCCGCGGGTGGGCTCACGCTATCGTCCTTCAGATCGACATGCACATTGTTCCAGGCGAAATGCTTGAGCTGGATGTGATCAAAAGGCGCCGGCGCAGCGGGCGGAGCGGCCGATTCGTTGTCTGATGGCGCGGCTGGCGCGGGCGGCACGATTGCGGCCGGAACCGTTTTGAAACCGAACAGATGCAGATTTCCATCGGCATCGCGCCGTGCGTGAATACCCGGGCCGGAGATATCAATCCCATCGACGCGCAGCGTTCTCGTTTGGGAATCGATTCCGACGCCGTTGACGCCGGCATGGTCGATCGCGAGAAATTCTTCCGGCCCGTCGGCGAGGAGAAGATTGGAGAGACGGGCGCTGGCGGTCAGTCCGCCGGGATCAAGAGAAATATTTCCATCGGCATCGACCGAGAAATGTCCATCCTTCCATTCCGAAGCGAATCCGGCGGTGTTGAGATAGGGCTGGGCGGCCGACAAGGTGATGCCATCAGCGGAGGCGGCAAGCTTGAACGATTTGTCGGCTGCGAAGGGGGAGATTTCGCCGTTTATATTTATCGCGCGCACCATTCCGGGAGCGGTGAACCCCATAGAAAATTTCGCCGGTGAATCGGGATGCAGCGAATCGACCTTGTCGATTTCAAAGCCGGTGGAATCGAGCGAAAGAACGACGGACGGCGAAAGCGACTGATCGGTGAAATTCATGTGCAGGCCGCTGAGGGTCATCTGGTTCAGGCTCAACTGGATCGGCGAAGAAGACGCGGGCGTGGGTACCCTGGAACCCGGCGCGGGGGAAACCTGCGGTTGCGGCGAACTTGCGGGGGCATGGCCGATTTCAATCCCCGCCATCGCCAGCGCGCCATCGGGATTTCTTGTTGCTTCGCAGCGGACACCAGTGATGGCGAGGTTGCCGAGTTTCAGCGCTCCGGGCGTCAGGGAATCGATTCCCAGGGAAAGGCTGTCGAGGGCGGCCGCTTCCCTGCCGTCGCTGGTGAGGCGGGCATTGGTGAAGCTTAGCGTCCCGCCGATGCCATCACCGGGATTGGGACCGACCGATGCGGTGAGCTGTCCATCGGCGGCGGCGTTGATGTCGTCGGCGACGGCGCGCATGCCAAGAACCGAAAGATATCCCTGCGCGGGTTTGAGATGCAGGCCGCGCATCAGCAGGTGGAGGCTGGCCCATATCTGTTTGGGATTTCCGGTGGCACTTCCGTAGATTTGAAGCGAATCGAGGAATGGATCGGAGGAGAAATCGAGTTCGAAGCGCGTCGGCTCGCCGGGCGTTGCGAGGTTGGAAACGCGGAGATCGAGCGACAGCCGGGCGTCGATGTTGGGTTGGACAGCCAGATCGCGCACACGGGCGCGCACATGCTCGAGGCGCAGGGCGTCGATCCGCAGGGGGGGTTGCAGATCGAGCGGGGCCGGCTGGGTGGTTGGCGCGGAAGTTTTTGGCTGGGATTGAGCGCTGCCGCTCGATGCGAAGCGATCAAGGAGGGGAATTCGACCATCGGCCTGTCGCTCGAAAGTCGCATCGACGCCATCGGCGGCGGCGCGATAAACCACCAGGCGGCCGCGCAGCAGCGCCAGGACGGAAATATCACCCTGGAGATAGTCGGCTCGCAGAACCGGATCGCCTCCCTCGATGGGCACAAGCTGAAAACCCCACATGGCCGCGGTGCCGCCGGTGAGGCTGAGGTCGAGGCGATCGTAATGGCATTGGAGTTTGTAAAGATGGGCGACCCTGTTCATCACCGCAGGCAGGAGGAGCGCCAGAGCGATGCGGAAAATCACGGCGACGGCCAGAAGCGAGATGAGCGCCACCACGCCACGCCGCCGCCAGCGGTGCGGCCTTTTTTTCGCGGGGGCGGAACCTGTTTCCGTCATTGTCCGGCTCCCGATGAAGATGTGCTCGACAATGCCTGATCGAGCGCCGCTCGCCGCTGCTTAGGCGAACCGAGCGGATCGAATCCGGCCGGGGCGAGATGCTGCGCCGTCAGCCAGTTGAACGCGCGAACCCTGGAGGCGGGCGAGCTGTCCTCGAGATAGATAAAATTTTCGGAGATGAGTTTCTGGCGAAGCTCGCTGGTGCTGGAGGTGTCGCGCATGATCTCATCGACCGCCGCCGCATGTCGGCCCGGCTCGCCGAAATGTTCGGTCAGCACGGCGAAAAGCTCCGGGGGCAGCGTTGTTTTGGTCAGCAACGGCTGAAGGGCCGCAATCGCGGATTGATCGAGAATCCACGTGAACTGCGGAAGATTTCCCTCCTTGATGGCGGTGGGCGCATCGCGCTTCACGCCGGCGGCAATGCCCGCGAGCATCGCATCATCGGCAAGCATCGCCACGTCCTGGCAAAGGGATGAATCGCCCTGCTGCGCGAGATAAACCAGCGCGGCTCGGCGGCGCTGCGGCTCGTTCAATTCGCTGATGGCACGCGCCAGGCCGAGCGTCCAGATCGGGTTTTCCTCCGCGACGGGATTGGCCGCGAGATCGCTCCTGCATCGCGCCAGCGCGGCTTTGAAACCGGCATCGATAGTCGGGGCATTAATCGTCACAAACGCCGCCACCGCCTGGTTGGGCATTCCGGCGAATTGAAACGGCTGGATCACCAGGAACGATTGCGGCACGGAGGTGACCGGATCGTCTAGAATCGCCAGCTCGTATTGATAAACCCCCGATGGCCAGCGCGGTGAATCGGTCGCATTCGCGGAGGGCGCGGGCTGATCCTCGACGCCCAGTGCGATCTTCACAGTTTTCGCGGGCGTCTGAAATAAACTGATCTCGACAAATCGCGGCTGGGGACGCAGCAGGGTCTGATCGCGCGTTCCAGCGGTTTCCAGCGCGCGGAAGGTGACGGTAGTGCCGGGCGGCAATGCGGCGCGGGACTGGCCGATCTGGAAAAACCGGCTGGGATTGGCATCGAAGACGGCATTCTGCGGATCGACTTGGCAGTACCAGGCGATGCGGGCGACGCTCGTCAAACCAGTCGCGGGCAAAACCGCCAGGTCGGCGAGGCTGGAGGTGATCAGCGTCGCCTTGCTGGCCAGAAGCGGTAACTGGCGGCAATTGAATTGCTCCAGCGAGAACCAGGTGACGTGGACATCCAGCGCATTGTGATAATCAATGGAGGATTCCACTGGTGCGGATGGCGCTGAGATGGGTGTGCCGATGTGGTGCGCCGTCAGCACATCGGCGGAATGAATTTCAAAGGGCGGAGGGGGATGGTTCGTCGCACAGGCTGTCAGCAAGATCAGCGGCGAAAAGAACAAAAGTACAAATCTTGGCGGCACTGATCGCTCCGGAGGCTGGCGATGGAATTCTAGTGTTCGCTCGAGGCATGGCAAACAAAAAAAGCGACTCGCAAGCGAGGCGGCTAAACGGGGAGGCTTTGTGTGCGGACCTCCTCGCGTTAATCTTTTGCGACAGGATGCTCTGGTTTTCTCTTTACCTTGTTTATGCGGTCATTGGGTGGGGAATTCGTGCGGGTATGGTGACCGTGGTTCTGCGGCGGCAATTCGCGCCGGGAGCGTCGCTGGCGTGGCTGGGGATCGTGTTTCTGCATCCTTACATCGGGGTGACGCTGTATCTGCTGGTCGGTGAAAGCCGGCTGGGGCCGCGGCGGATGGAGCGGCATCGGCAGATCGTCGCGCGGTTTCGAGATCCATCGCGAAATGTGGAGCGGGCGGCGCATCAGATCAAGCCGGATTCACCGCCGAGCTATCAGCCGATCATCGCGCAGGTGGAGAAAATCAGCGGGTTGCCGGTGCTGGCGGGAAACAAGATCGATTTCTACGTCGATACGCCGCATTTTCGGGAGCAACTTTGCGGAGAGATCGCCGCGGCGAAGAAGTCCGTGAACCTGCTGTATTACATTTTTTCAAACGACAAGACCGGCTGCACGGTGGCGGATGCGGTGGAAGCGGCGCAGAAGCGCGGAGTAAAATGCCGCGTGCTGGCCGATGCGCTGGCGTCGCGCACATTTTTCCATCACCGGGGGCTTTCGACCCGGCTGAGAGAGGTGGGCGTGGAAGTCATCGCCGCCCTGCCGGTGGCACCATTGCGGCGGCGGATGGCGCGGATGGATTTGCGCAATCATCGCAAGCTGGGGATCATCGACGACAAAATCGCGTTCGCGGGGAGCCACAATCTGATCGATCCTGATTATGGCGGGCGGCGCGGGAATCCTTGGATCGACGTGACGGGAAAGTTTACCGGGCCGATCGTCGGGGAACTGGCCTCCATATTTGCCGAGGACTGGGCGTTTGAGACCGGTGAGGAAATCGAAATCCCCTACCCGGATTCGAATTATTCCCCGGCCGACAGCAATTCATCGGATATTTTCTCGGCGCAGGTGGTTCCCACCGGCCCGACCGTGCCGGATGCGACGTTTCGGCGGCTGCTTTTGGCGGCGATCCAGAGTGCGCGGAAGGAATTGATTCTCACCAGCCCGTATTTCGTGCCGGATGAGACGGTACTGCTGTCGATGGTGATGGCAGCCGATCGCGGCGTGGATGTGAAGCTGATTTTACCGAAAGTCGCCGATCACTTTTTCGCCGCCGCCGCGGGAAGGTCGCACTTTGCATATCTGCTACGCTCGGGGGTGGAGATTTATCTCTACCAACCCGCCCTGCTGCACGCCAAGACGACCACGGTTGACGATGCGTTCGCGCTCTTCGGCTCGGCGAATCTCGACGTGCGCAGCTTCAGTTTGAATTTCGAGCTGAGCATCATGCTGTATGGCGAATCGATCACGCAGCGGCTGCGGGCGATTCAACAGGAATATCTGGCGCGCTCCGAGCCGCTGAAACTGGCGGACTGGGAATCCCGCCCGGCGGCGAAGGATTATACGGACCGGGCGGTGGCGCTGCTGTCGCCGCTGCTGTGAGGAACTCGCCCCGCGAGCGGGGCGGCTAAACAATGGTTATCATTGAATTCGCATGGCACAGATGACCCTGGAGCAGGGACTGGTCTCGGCGTTTAATCTTCAGAACGCGGGGCGGCTCGGCGATGCGGAGAAACTTTATCGCCAGATCATCGCGCAGCATCCGGATTGCGCCGATGCGCTGCATCTTCTGGGGGTGATTCGTGCGCAGCGCGGGGAGCATGCCGAAGGGCTGGAGCTGATTCGCCGGGCGATCGAGCTGCATCCGGACATCGCGGGGTATCATGCGAATCTTGGCAATATTCTCGTGGCTGTCGGTCAGGCGGAGGATGCGATCGCGGCATACCGGTACGCGCTTCAGTTGAATTCGGGGCATGCCGACACGTACATGAACCTGGGGATCGCGCTGGAGAGTTTGGGCCGGCTGGATGAGGCGCTGGAGGCGTTTGGGCAGGCGCTGAGTATCCATCCCAACTCGGCGAGGGCGCATCATTATCTCGGGTCGGTGCTGCAGAGGCAGGGAAATCTCGATGCGGCGATTTCCGAATATCGCGCCGCGATCGCGCTGCAGCCGAATTTCGTCCGCTCGAAAAACAATTTGGGAAACGCGCTGCTTGAGCAGCGGCGTTTTGACGAGGCGATCCGGTGCTATCGCGCGGCGCTGGCGGTCAAGCCGGATTTTGCCGAAGCCTGGTCGAACCTGGGAAATGTGCAGCGCGAACAGGGAGATTATGCGCAGGCGATCGAGTCGGCCGAGAAGGCGCTGGCAATTCGACCGGATTTTGCCGAGGCGATTGGGGTGCTGGGCAACGCGCTGCGCGAGTCGGGCCGGGTGGATGAGGCGATCGAGCAATACCGCAAATCGCTGGCGATTCGGCCGGATATCGCTGAGATTCACGTCAATCTGGGGCTGGCGCTGGCGAAGCGGGCGCGGTTTGACGAGGCGATGGCGGCGATCGACAAGGCAATTGAGCTGCGCCCGGACTGGGCGCTGGCGTGGAGCAACCGCGCCAAGCTGCTGCGCGACCAGGGATGGCTCGAAGAGGCTATTGCGGCATCGCGGCGGGCGCTGGAGATTTCGCCCGATCTGGCCGAGGCGCACATCAACCTCGGCGGGGCGCTGCTGGATTCGGGAAATCCGCAGGGAGCACTGGCGTCGGCGGTGCGGGCGATTGAGATCGCGCCGAATAGCGCGCCGGCCCACAATCTGGCCGCCAATGCGCGTAAGGATTTTGGCGAGATTGCGCAGGCGGCGGCGGAGCTGGAGCGCGCGATCGAGCTGGAGCCGGGCAACGCGATATTCCACAGCAACAAGATTTTTCTCCTGAATTTCGATCCGAGGATCGATGCGCCGACGCTGTTCGATGAGCAGCGGAAATGGAACCAGCGCCATGCGGCGCCGCTGGCGAAAGAAATTGAGCCGCATGAAAACGATCGCGATCCGCACCGGCGGCTGCGGATTGGATATGTCTCCCCGGATTTCCGCGATCACTGCCAGTCGTTTTTCACACTGCCGCTGTTTTCCAACCACGATCACGCCAATTTCGAGCTGTTCGCCTATGCCGACCTGCGGCGTGAGGATGCCGTCACCGGGCAGATTCGCCACTGCTTTGACCTGTGGCGCTCGATTCGCGGCATGAGCGATGCCGCGGCCGCTGAGATCATTCGGCGGGATCAAATTGATATCCTCGTCGATCTCACGATGCACATGGCCGATGGGCATCTGCTGGTTTTCGCCCGCAAGCCCGCGCCGGTGCGGGTCACGTGGCTGGCGTATCCGGGATCGACAGGAATGCCCGCGATCGATTATCGATTGACCGATCCCTATCTCGATCCGGCGGGCTTTGATGATCGATATTATGCGGAAAAATCGATCCGCCTTCCCGATACTTTCTGGTGCTATCAGCCGCCGGAAATTAGTTCCGTTCCTGGCGCTTTGCCGGCTTCAACCAATGGTTTTGTCACGTTCGGATGCTTGAACAATTTCTGCAAGGTGAACGAGGCGGTGCTGAAGCTGTGGGCGCGGGTTTTGTCGGCGGTGGAGCGATCTCGATTGATCTTGCTCTGCCCCGAGGGCGAGCATCGAACGGCGATTTTCGATCTCTTCGGCCGCGAGGGAATCGATCGGGATCGCGTTGAACTGGTGACAAATCGCCCCCGGCCGCGATATCTGGAGCTTTATCAGCGAATCGATCTGGGGCTGGATACTTTTCCGTACAACGGCCACACGACGAGCCTCGATTCGCTGTGGATGGGCGTGCCGGTGGTGACGCTGGCGGGGCAGAGGGTCGTCGGTCGCGCCGGGGTTTCGCAGCTTACGAATCTGGATCTGAAAGAACTGGTGGCTTTCACGCCGGAGGAATATGTGAAGATCGCGAAAAATCTCGCCGGCAATGTGCGGCGATTGGCGGAATTGCGCGCCTCGCTTCGCCAGCGGATGCAGAATTCACCGCTCATGGATGGCCGGCGATTTGCCCGCGGGGTTGAATCGGCGTACCGGCAGATGTGGAAGGATTTTTGCGCTGTGCACAAGAAAGAGAGATAGGTTCATGCCTGATATTTTAATTCAGCAAACGGAAATTGCGGTCTCCGATGGGACGAAAATGGTCTTGCACTGGGCCGCGCCATCTCCTGAAAAAAGTGGGCCGGGAATTATCGTTCTTCAGGAAGCGTTCGGCGTGAATTCGCATATCCGCAGCATCGTCGGTCGGTTCGCCGCTTTGGGATATTGGGCGGCCGCGCCGGAATTGTTTCACCGCACGGCGAGGAATTTCGAGGCGGCGTATACCGATTTCCCCTCGGTCCAACCGCACATGCAGGCGGTGACGCAGGCGACGATCGAAGCTGATTGCCGGGCAACGTTCGACTGGCTGAAATCGCAGCGCGGCGTGTTGCCGGGAAAAATCGCCGCCATCGGGTTTTGCCTGGGTGGCCGGGCCTCTTACATCGCCAACGCGGCGCTTCCGCTGAGTGCGGTCATCTCATTTTACGGCGGCCGGATCGCGCCCGATCTTTTGCCGCTGGCGGCATCGCAGCACGCGCCGATCATGCTGATCTGGGGCGGAAAGGATCAGCACAATCCGCTTTCGCTGGTGCGCACCGTGGCCGATGCGCTATCCCAGGCAGGCAAACCGCACGTGCATGTGGAATTTTCCGAAGGGGATCACGGATTTTTCTGCGACGAGCGCAAGCAATACAACCCCCCCGCCGCCGCCGAAGCATGGGCGCTGTCGTTCAGCTTTTTGAAAACTCACTTGGATTTGTGAGGCCAGCCCGCAATTTTTAGACCGCCGTTGCCTGCTGGAATTCCTTGCGGCGGTCGGCCATCTGGGCTTTGAGTCTTGCGAGAATCGAGCTGTGCATCTGGCTGACGCGGCTCTCGCTGAGGTCCAGCGTGAGGCCGATTTCCTTCATTGTCATCTCTTCGAAATAATAGAGAATGATGATGAGGCGCTCGGCGCGGGAGAGGCCCTTGGTCATCAATTCCTTGAGGTCCTTGCGCTGAATTTCGCGAACCGGATCGGCGCCGCGCTTGTCTTCCAGCACGTCGATTTCGCGGACATCCTTGTTGCTGTCGGTTTCAAACCACTTGCGCGACAGCGACACCACGCCGACGGCGCTGGCGTCCTTGGCCATCTTTTCGAATTCGGGGATCGACACCTTCAGGCGATGGGCGATTTCATTGTTCGTGGGGGAACGGCCGAGTTCGGCTTCGAGGCTCTTGGCGGCAGTATCGAGCTTGTGGGCGCGCGAGCGAACCAGGCGCGGGACCCAGTCCATCGAGCGGAGTTCGTCCAGAATTGCGCCGCGGATTCTGGGAGCGCAATAGGTTTCGAACTTGACGCCGCGCTCCAGGTCAAATGCGTTGATCGCATCCATCAATCCGAAGATGCCGGCGGACATCAGGTCGTCCAGCTCGACCTCATCGGGCAATTTGACGTGGATTCGCTCGGCGTTGTAGCGCACCAGGTGAAGGAAATTTTCCATCAGCATGTTGCGGAGCTTTTCGGATTTGGTCTTTTTGAAGTCGATCCAAACCTGCTTGATGTCCTTGATGGGCGGCGCCTTGGACATTGATCCTCCCGGTCCGTGGGTCTTGAACGCGGTTCGCATTTCGGCCTCTTTCAAAAGGTGGTGGATTTAACCCGGTTCGGGTGAAAATCCGGACTTAATCACTTTCGTTTATCGGTCATCCCCCGGTGGTTTTGACCAGTTTTTCTTGATGGTTTGAGCCTGGGACTGAACATTTTCCTCGAGCATTTTCCGCGCCATGGAGCCGACGATGAGTCCGATAACCAGCGTCGCCCCCATTGCCGCCAGCGCCCGCTCCACCGTGGTGGCGAAGGTGTTGTCGGCCCCAAGGCCGCCGACGATCAGGCAAACGACAAACGCCAGAAGCGCCGTTACCGCAGCCATTCGATTGACCATGACAGACTCCTATCGATTTTCATCGTCTAAACCACTTGCTCATTCGATTGAAGAACCCCCCGCCGGCAACATCGGCGGCGGGCGCGACGCCGCGCTCCAGCCGCATCGCGAGCTGGCAGATATATCGGCTGGCCGGGCAGCGCGGGCTGGCCAGCAAAAACGGCGTCCGCCGGCGCACGGATGCGGGAACCTCCGGGTCGGAGGGGATAAATCCGGCATCCATCACGTGAACGCCCAGAAACTGCTTGGCCACCTTGGCGATGCGCTCGTACACAAGCTGCCCCTCGCCCTGCACGCGAACCTGGTTCACGAGCAGGCTGAGAGGTCGCTCGGGGGCGTCGCGGCTGATGACTTTGATCACCGCATACGCATCAGTGATGGCCGTCGGCTCGGGGGTCGTGACCACCAGCACCTGATCGGCGCAGCGGGTGAAGCTCAGAACGTTGGGACTTATTCCCGCGCCCGTGTCGATGAGAATGATGTCGCTCTGCGCTTCGAGTTCCGCCAGGGCGCTCACGAGCCGCTGGCGATCGAAATCGCTCAGGTCGGCCATTCGCGCCAGGCCCGACGCGCCGCCGATCAGCTTGAATCCCCCCGGTCCATCCACCATCACATCGGCCAGCTCGCGCTTGCGCGAGATCACGTGGGAGAGATTGGACGGCAGATCGATGTTGCACAGGACATCGGCGTTGGCCAGGCCGAGATCGGCGTCGAGCAGCACGACGCGCTTGCCGGCGGAGGCCAGCTTGATGGCGAGATTCACCGCGATATTGCTCTTTCCGACACCCCCCTTGCCGCTGGTGACGGCAATGACGGTGGCGCGCGCCGTCTGGCGGGCGATTCGCCGCAATTGTGTTGCCTGATCGATCAAGACGGACATGGCTGTTTCCTTGTTGCTGGGTAATTTCCCGTGTTAATGCGGCTTTTCCATGACGAGCTGTCGGCCCTGGGGCGAAAGGATCAGTTCCGCCAGCCGCCGCGGCTGGCCCACTTCGATGTCATCCGGCACATTCTGCCCGGTGGTGACGTACGACAGACTTTTGTTGACCTTGTGCACCACGTTCAGCACGACGCCGATGTGCGCGGCCTCGTCGAGTTTCGTGAAAATGATCTTGTCCACGCGCACTTCACAGAATCGGTCGATCGCAAGCTCCACGCATTTCTGGTTGGAAGTGGAGGAAAGAACCAGATGAACCTCATCGGGCGCGGCGGCGGCGAGGAGGCCTTTCAGCTCGCTGAGCTTCAGGACGTCGTTGGGGCTGCGGCCGGCAGTGTCGATCAGGATGAATTCGCAGTCCTGCATCGACTGCACGGCGGCGGATAATTCCTCGGCCGAGGAGACCACTCGCAGCGGCGAGCAGAGAATATCGGCATATTTTTTGAGCTGCTCGATGGCGGCGATGCGGTAAGTGTCGAGCGTCACCAGACCGACGCGGCGTTTTTCGCGGAGCTTGAGGCTTGCGGCGAGCTTGGCCAGCGTGGTCGTCTTGCCGACGCCCGTGGGACCGACCAGGGCCACGACGTGCGGGCCGACGGTTTTGGTGCGAATGATGGGGCCGGCGGCGGGGAGATTTTTTTCGATCTGCTCGGCGAGCTTGGCGCGGACGAAATCGGCCTGTCGCGCGTGCTCGGGGCGGATTTGCTTCTGGATCGTCTTGATCATGCTGGTGGCGAGTTCCTGAGCCACCTGGTTTTCAATGAGTTGGGAATAAAACGCGAAGAGTTCATCGGGAATATTGGGGCACATGCTGCGATTGACGTGGGTGGCCAGTTCTTCCACAACGGTGCGGAGGCCGGATACTTCCTTGAAAATTCCTGCGATTGCGGCATTTTGGACGACGGGGGTTTCCATGAGTTGCCGGCGCATTTCGGCGGGCGGCTTGATCACCATCGGCGCGGGGCGCGCGGCGATCTGGCGGACCTGGCGATTGCCGCCGCGGGCATCCCGGCCGGCGGTGATCTCAAAGATCTCCTGCCGGCGCAGTCCCAGCCAGCGGTTCTTGGTGAAGCTGCGCGTCTGCAGGATCACCGCGGTGGGGCCCAGTTCCTGTTTGACGACCGCCAGGGCGGCGCTCATTGTGGTGGCTTGAAATGTCCTGTAGTCCATGGCTTTTTTACCCGTTCATTCCCACCAGCGCCACGGCCTGCACCGTGGCTTCCGGCACAATTTCGTTGTATCCGAGCACCGCAAGCTGCGGGGCCCCCGCTTCGATCATCCTGCGCACCGCACCGCGAATCTGCGGCCCGCAGAGCAGCACCGCCGAGCGTCCAGCCTGCGTCAACTCGACGCTTTTGCCGACGATCTGCTGAACAAGCTGCTGGGCGGTTTGCGGGGGTAGCGTGTTGTTGGTGCCGCGCTCGCTGCGCTCGAGATGGCTGTTGATCAATTCTTCCACCGCCGGATCGAGCGTCAGGCACCAGAGGGTGTCACGCTCATCCACGTATTGCTTGCAGATCGTCCGCGCCAGGGAATGGCGGGCATATTCGCTGAGAACCTCCAGGTCCTTGGTGCGGGATGAATAATCGCCGAGCGTTTCCAGGATCGTTTCCAGATCGCGCACCGGCACGCGCTCGCGGAGAAGGTTCTGCATCACCTTCTGCAGCTCGCCGGGCTTCACCTGCGTGGGAATGACTTCCTCGATCAGGGCCGGCACGCGGGTCTTGAGATTGTCGAGCAGGTTCTTCACCGATTGGCGGGTGAGCAATTCGTGGGCGTGGCTCTTGATCAATTCCGTGAGATGCGTGGCGATCACCGCGGTGGCTTCGACGACGGTGTAATTGTTCATCTCCGCCTGCTGCTTCTGGGATTCGGTGATCCAGTAGGCGGGCAGGCCGAAGGCGGGCTCCTTGGTCTGGGTTGCACCGAGGATCGGGCCGGTGGTTGCGCCGTTGTCCATGGCCAGGAATTGTTCGGGATATGCCACTCCCTTGCCGACGACCTGGCCTTTGATGCGAACGGCATAGTCGTTGGTGGAAAGCTGGATGTTGTCGCGGATGCGCACGGGCGGGACGATGATGCCGAGGTCGATCGCCACTTGTCTTCGGATCATGCTGATGCGATCGAGGAGATCGCCGCCCTTGGTTGCGTCCACGAGGCGGACGAGGCCGTAGCCGATTTCCAGCTCCATGGTGTCGAGGTCGAGGAGCTTTTCGACCTTTTCCGGCTCCTTTTTGGCGGCTTTTTCCTTTTCCCCGGCGGCGACTTTCACGGCCTTTCGCTGCTTGACCGACATCGTCCACGAAAGCAGGCCGGTGCAGGTGCCGAGGATCGTCAGCGGAACCTTGGGTAAGCCTGTGAACATCATCAGGCCGACGAAAATGCAGGCGATCATGAGGGCTTTGGGCTTGGCGAAAAGCTGGCTGAGGACTTCATCGCCGAGATTTGTCTTGCTGCTCGTGCGGGTGACGATCAGGCCCGCGGCGAGGGAGACGATGAATGCGGGAACCTGGCTGACCAATCCATCGCCGATGCTCAGTTTCGTGTAGAGCGAAAGGCATGGAAGGAGGCTCCAGCCATGTTCGAACATGCCGACGTAGAGACCGCCCAGAACATTGACGAAGGTGATGATGATTCCCGCGACGGCGTCGCCGCGGACGAATTTGCTGGCACCGTCCATGGCTCCGTAGAAGTCGGCTTCCTGCGAGATTTCGGAGCGGCGCTTGCGCGCTTCGGGTTCGGTGATATTGCCGGCGTTGAGGTCGGCATCGATGGCCATCTGTTTTCCGGGCATCGCGTCCAAGGTGAATCGGGCGGCAACTTCGGAGATGCGCGTGGCGCCTTTGGTGATGACGGCAAATTGAATGACAACGATGATGATGAAGATGATCACACCGACGGCCAGCGAGCCCTTGGTGACGAAGTCGGCGAAGGTGTGAATGACCTCACCGGCGCTGCTCATCGCCATGGTGGGATCGCCCGCGCGATCGCCCGCGGTGAGAATCAGCCGCACCGTCGCCACGTTCAGCACCAGGCGAAACAGCGTCAACGCCAGCAGCAGGGAGGGAAATACGGCCAGCTCCAGAGCGCTGGAGACGTAAATCGTGGTCACCAGGACGATCACGGAAAGCGTGAGGTTGAAGCAGAGGAGAATATCGAGCACCTGCGTCGGCAGCGGAATCAGAATCACCAGCACCAGGCTGACGAACGCGATGGGGAAGACCATTCCGCGGTTGTCGTGGAGTTTCATGAAAAGAGGATTGGAGGCGATGGTGGCCATCGGTTCAGCTCACCGCCCCCGCCGGCCGCACGGCAACCAGTTGCTTGCCGGAAAGCTCGTAAACGTACGCGAGAATTTCCGCGACGGCGGCGTACAGCTCTTCGGGGATTTCCTCGCCGACATCGACCATGCGGTAGATCGCCCGCGCCAGGGGCGGACGCTCGATGACGGGGATGCCGGCCTCGCTGGCCAGGTAGCGGATGCGCAGGGCCATGAAATCGGCGCCCTTGGCCACCAGCTTCGGGGCGCGCATTTGCGATTGCTCGTATTTCAGCGCGACGGCGAAATGGGTGGGATTGGTGACGACCACATCCGCCTTGGGGACCTCTTTTTTCAGGCGCTGCATCGCGCGCTGCATGGCGATCTGGCGGCGGCGATTTTTCATCACCGGGTCGCCGTCCATGCTGCGCATCTCGTCTTTCACTTCCTGCTTGGTCATGCGCAGAGAGCGCTCGACGCGAAACCGCTGGTAGAAATAATCGAGGATCGCCAGCACCAGCAGCAGGATGCCGATGCGCATGCCGATGGTGTAGACCATATCTGCGCCCAGCGCGAAGATCTGGATGTAGGCGAGTTGCTGCACCGCGATGATCTGTCCGAGGCGTCCGGCGATGGCGGACCAACCGACCAGTCCCACCAGCACGACTTTCAGGAGATTTAAGAGTAGTTGCGGCCCGCTCTGGCGGAATGCGAAAATCTTATTGAAGCCTCGGGCGGGATTGAGCGCGGCGAAATTGATCGCCAAACGCTGTGGGCTGAAATTGAGACCCACCTGGGCAAGATTGACAACGATGACCAGCACCATCGCCCCCACGAGCAGCGGGGCCAGTGCGCTCGATGCGCGGCCGAGACAGAACATCACCTGCGTGCCGACGCGCTGGGTGCCCAGATCGGTGAGTGAATCGGCCGAGAGAAATTTGTGAACGATATCTCGCAGCGCCAGGATGAGCGCCGGGCCGAACCATTTCATCAGCAGCAAGCCGCCGACGAGGAGAACCGCGCTGGTGAGATCGTGGCTGCGGGCGATGTTTCCCTGCTGGCGCGCTTCCAGCCTGCGCCGGGGCGTCGGGGCTTCGGTTCTATCGCCATCATTTTCCGCCATGATTCAACCCGATCGTTAATGCCCGTAAGCTTTCCACACAATTCCCACCGTGCCGAGCAGCTCGGCGCGGATGATGGAGCTGGTGAGGCCCAGCCCGACGATCAGCACCAGCATTCCCGCGAGCGCACGGACGGAAATTCCCGCGGTCATGATGTTGAGCTGCGGAACCGATTTTCCGACGAATCCCAGGACCATGTCGACGACGAGCATCGTGACGAGCATCGGCGCGGCCAATTGCATTGCCAAAACCATCGCGCCCTGAAATACGGAGACAATCGTGCCGAGCAGCGGGCGCGTGAGCGAAACCGAAAGCAGCGGCAACGCGGTGAAGCTGTCGTAGACGCCCTTCACCAGGGCCATGTGTCCACCGATGGAAAGGAATACGAGCAGGGCCAGGAAGAAATAGAGATCGCCGACCACCGAACCGCCGCCGCCGTACTGCGGATTGAGCGTCTGCCCGAGGTTCAGGCCCATTTGCTGCCCGATCATTTCCCCGGCCCATTGCCCGGCGACGAAGACAAGGCTGAGAATCAAACCAATCGCGGCGCCGAAGGCGATCTCACCGCCAATGGCAACGGCAAGCGTCCAGGGGCTTTGGGGAATGGCGACGGTGATGGAAAGCGTGGGCGCGATCGCGGCCGCGAGCACGCAGGCGATCATCGCCTTGATTTGCCTGGGTATCTGCGCGCTTCCCAGCAGCGGCGCCCAGATCATCATGCCGGCGATGCGGAACAGCACCAGCACGTAGATGGGAACGAAATTGAAGGCCGCGTCGAGCATGGGGCTGATTACCTCACGTGCCCGTTGGTGAACATGTCGAACGTGTACTGCATGAGCCGGTTGCTCATCCAGGGCATGAGGGCGATGGCGGCAAGCACCATGGCGACGATCTTGGGGATGAACGTCAGCGTCTGCTCCTGGATTTGCGTCAGCGCCTGAAGCAGGGAAATGATGATGCCGACGACCAGACCGATCAGCAGCATCGGGGCGGAGATCACCAGCGCCAGCAGAAGCGTATCGCGTATGAGTTCAGCGGCCTGTTGAGGAGACATGCGCACCCTTCCTTGAGTGTAAGACCGCCCATCCATGGGCGGAGCCCTTTTGGAGCTACATCACAAAACTACCCATCAGGCTGGCGGTTATCAAGTGCCAGCCATCGACCAGTACAAACAAAAGCAACTTAAATGGCAAAGAGATTAGAACCGGTGGAAGCATCATCATGCCCATGCTGACCAGGACCGACGAGATCACCATGTCAATGATGACAAACGGAAGATACACGCGGAATCCAAGGAGAAAAGCGGTCTTGAGTTCGCTGAGCATGAATGCGGGCACGAGCGTCATCGTGCCGACTTCGTGGAATGTGTGCGCGGGCGGTTGATGGGCAAAGTGCACGAACATGTCCACGTCCGATTCGTTGTGGCTCTGGTGGATCTGGTTGATCATGAACGCGCGAACCGGCTGGACCGCCAGCGGAAGCGCTTCGGTTTGCGTCAATTTTCCACTCATGTAGGGCTGAAGCGCGTTATCGTTGACGCGCTGCCAGGTCGGTGCCATCACCAGGAATGTCATGAACATCGCCAGACCGACGAGAATCTGGTTGGGTGGAAGCTGCTGCGTTCCCAGCGCCTGCCGCAGCAGTGCAAGCACGATGACGATGCGCGTGAAGCTGGTCATCATCAGCATGATCGCCGGAGCCAGCGACAGCACGGTGAGCAGCACGACGATCTGCATGGCGGCGGAGAAATTTTCGCGCTTGGAAAGATCGGGAAGCTGATGCTCGGCGGCGGGGATTGGATTGGCGGTGGAGAGCGCATCGGCGGTGGGCGTGCCGGTTGTCACGCCGGGGGTCGTCAATGCGGGATCGGTTGAATTCGGATCGGCCCGGGAGATGGCGGGCAGCGCCAGAAGCGCCAGCAAAATCAAAACGCCCCAAACCATCAATCTCACGAGAGCATCCTTTCTCTTCGTGCGTGAACGTGAGCCGATTTATAACATGCGATTTTCCAAAGCGGTAGCGCGCTTTGGGAAAACTTTGAATTTTTCAGATGGAATTTTTTCGGCGCAATTTATGCGCGGCCGATCTGTCGCGCGACGTCGCGCACTTTTTCCTGGAGGTCGGAAAGCTCCTTGCGCGTGTCGCGCAGGGCCGGATCGTCCGGTGAACTGATGTCACGCGTATCGGAAAATGATTCAGCGGAAGTCGGCTCGGGGTCTTCGTCGAAATCTTTTCGCGCGCGGCCGAACATCGATTCGAATCGCTGGGCGACGGAGATCGATTCATCGCGCGCCTGGGCGAGAATGTCGGCGACTTCCTGCGGATCGGTGATCTCACACAAGGGGTTGAGGTTTGTCCCCGCATCGCCCACCAGCACCAGCCGCTTGCCGAATTGAACGACCAGCAGATTTTGCCGTGCCGACACGGGACATCGCCCGAGAATTTTCACGGCGGATGAGGCGCGAGCGGCGGCGACGCCGGGCATCACCCGCTTGGCGAAGATGCGCAGCATGACGATCAGGCCGATCACTCCACCGAGCGCCAGAACCACGCGGCCGATTTGCATCGCGCCGCTGGAGGCGGTGGACTGATCGTATTTCGCGAAGCTGCCGCCGGCGTTTGGGGGATTCAGCGGGGTTGATTCCAGGGCGTCAGAATCCAACGGGCCGGAAGCGGCTTTGGATGGAGTCCCGGCTGCGATTGAAATCACCAGCATCACGGCGATGCCCAGGAGAAATTTCAATCGCGGCGGGCGATGGGCGGTCACATCGCCTCCTCTTGGGCCACGGGGACGATTTCGTTCACGCGAACGCAGAAATTATCATTAAGCACCAGAACCTCGCCGCGGGCGACCAGCTTGTCGTTGACGAAAACATCCACCGGATCGCCGGCAAGCTTGTCGAGTTCCACCACGCTGCCTTCGCTGAGCTGGAGCACTTCTTCCACGAGCATGCGGCTGCGGCCGAGTTCGATTTTGACGTTCAGCTCGACATCGCGGAGCAGATCGATGCTGGAGACCTGGGCATCGGCCATCACCTGCTGGAAGCTGGGGAGCTTGAAACCTTCCGCCTCGCTGCCGGGCAGATCGGCGGGATTTGCGGTGTCTTCGAAGTTCGCCTGCTGAAGAAGCTCTTCGATGGAAGGCCCGACCGCGGATTCGGCGGCATGGGTGTCGGGGCTTTCGAAATTCGCCTGCTTCAGGAGGGCGTCGATCGATTCCTGATCAACGGCGGCATCGTCACCGGCGGCCTGCGGATCGGCCGATGCGGCGGCGGCAACGGTTTCCACTGGAGGTTGCGGCGCGGCGGATGCGGCAGCATCAGCCGATGCGACCGCCTCTACCGGCGCGACCGGTTCCGCAGCCACGGGTTGAGGCGCTTGTGCTTCGGGTTGGGGAGTCGGTTCGGGAGAACTTTGGGGCGCGGCGTCTGGGGCGGGCTCTTCTGCCATGTGTCACCATCCTTGGCGATCTGGCGCAGCGATTAAATGCTTGCGCCGAATTTCATTCCGCAGGGAACGGAAGACACTGCGGAATCAGAACATCGTCGATCAATCCATCGCCGACGATTTCGTCCAATTGATACTTCACCTGCCGACGGAGCGTTTCCAGCCCCGGCTCGGCGCCTCCGCCGAGCTTATCAGGATCGGTCTCGGCGATTATCGTCCGAACCCGGTCCTGGATCAAGGCATCGTGCTCGGTCACGATCGATTTTACTTTGTCCGCGGACTCTTTTTTCACCGAAAGCACGATTTTCAGGTCATACAGATACGCCCGGCCGCTGCGCTTGTTGGGAAAGCGCGCTTCCAGCAGCGGGATTTCCGCGGTCGCGTTGTCATCTTCGGTGGCGGCGGTTTTGTCGCCGTCGGGGGCATCATCTTTTTTCACCTGCGTGGTCAGGTCGGCGGCGTTGGCGTTCTTCGCGCCGCCGGTGATGAATTTGAATCCCGCGAAAAGAACGACGGCTTCAATCAGCATCGCCCCGCCCAGAAGGACGGGTGTCTTGCCGAGCATTCCCCCCCCGCCGGCTTTCGCGGCGGCGGCGGGCGCCGCCGGTGCTGGGGCGGCCTCGGCTTTGGCGGCGGGTTTCTTGTCGGCGGGTGCGGCGGCATCCGGCTTCTTTTCTTTTTCTGCCATGATCCCTGCGTCCTTTTCTTGCGTCCGATAACCGCGAGAGCGCATCGCCCTCACAATTCCAATATCGGCGAGAAAAGGACCCGACTGGACTATGAGTCGGTCAATACACGGCCCGCAAGCCGGGCCGGCTAAACAAATTTCTTCAATCGGTGATCGGCTTGCGAATCACCCGGGCATAATCGATCGCCCGCCGCGTCACTTCCGCAAGGGTCTCGCGCACCATCATCTTTTCGCCGGTATCGCAGCAAACGACGGTGTCGGGCGTGGATTCGATATAACGGATTTTATCGGCATTCATCACAAATGCCTGGCCGTTCAGGCGGGTTAGGTTAATCATGGCGATGCCTCATCTATATATATTGCCTAAATCTGCGAATTCAGCAGGTTGGTCAGCAACTGGTCGCTGGTGCTTATCACCTTGCTGGATGCGCTGAACCCTGTGGACGCGATGATCAGATTGATGAACTCGCGCGACAGATCGACATTGCTTTGCTCCAGCGCGCCCGACTGGACGGTTCCTGTGCCGTTGGCGGTGGCGGCGCCGATCAGGGCCGATCCGCTGTTGGGGCCCTGGTCGTAAAGATTGTTTCCCTGGGCGATGAGCCCCTCGGGATTGTTGAAATTCGCCAGTGCGACCTGCCCCAGCGATTTGGTCAATCCGTTGGTGAACTGCCCGGTGATGGTGCCATCGCCCCCCACCGAAAAGGAGGTGAGCGTGCCGATCGACTCGCCATCCTGCGAGCCCATAACAATGTTGGAGGTGGTGCTGGCCAGCGCGGTCGTGGTATTGAAATTGAGATTGATGACCAGTGGATTCTGCGCGCCGCTTCCGGTGCGGTCGATGGAAAGCTGCGTCCCGGTGCTCGAGACGAGCGTTCCCGAGCTGTTGTAGGTCAACTGTCCGGTGCCGACGACCGGGCCGTTGCCGCCGAGGTTGTCGGGGCTGGTGGCGTAAAATCTCCACACGTCTCCGCCGGAGGGCGTCGTGCTTTCCAGCACGGTGGTCAGGTTGATGTTAATCGGATTTCCCAGCGAATCGTACGCGGTGATGGTGGTGTTGGTGCTTTCGCCTGTGGGGTTGTTGGTGAAGGTTCCGTCGGTACCGCTGACGAGATCGAACGGCGAGGTTCCCGACGTGGTATCGGTGAGACCCTGCGTGCCGAGGGTGAGGGCGTTGTCTGCCCCGGTGTTGCCGATGATCGTGAGCTGCGCTGTGGTGCCGGTGGTTTGCAGCGTTGTGCCTGGAGTTGGATTTCCGGGCTCGGAGACCCCGGTGTTGATGCCCAGCGACTGATTGACGAACGATTCCAGGTCGCCGACGGTGGAAGTGGCCGTCACCGTGAACGACGATGAGGGGAGATCCTGGCCGCCCTGCGTGCCGGCAAGCGTCAGGACATCGCCGACATGCATAAGCGCAACGGGAGGAACGGCGGTGGAAACGAGCGAGCTGAGAAGCGACGTCCCGGTCGGAGCGGTGCCGCCGGAGGTTGAGAAGGCCTGGCTGGTGAGAATGGTCGCGCCGCTAGCGACGGTTCCACCGGCGTTGAGGTTGCCCTGGAGCGTGACGTTCTGCGTCGCCGCGGCCAGCGTGGTATTGCCAAGCGGAATGGTAATGTTCTGAAGCGCTCCGGCGACGATGTTGCCCTGGGCATCGGCTCCGTATCCCTGAACGAAGCTGCCGGCGGCGGTCACGAGCTGGTGATTGGCGTTGAGGCTGAACGTTCCATCGCGGGTAAATTCCTGGCCGTTGGGATTTTTAACGATGAAAAATCCGTCGCCGTTGATCGCCATGTTGGTGTCCACGCCAGTGTCTTGAATCTGCCCGGGCGTGAAATCGGTGGTGATGGATGATACCTGGTCGCCCATGCCGGCCTGGCTGGGATTGGTGCCACCGAAATCTCCGTTTGGGCCGCTGCTGGCAATGTCGGTCACGTAAAACTGGGATGAGAACGACACGTTGCTGGATTTGAAGGCGGTGGTGTCGGCGTTGGCGATGTTGTTGCCGACGACGTTCATCCACGACTGCGTGGTGTCGAGTCCCGAGAGTCCCGTGAATAATGAGCTGGCTAATGACATTGCAAACCCACCTGCGATTGGAAGACATCCGTTAGGTCCATCATCCGCCGCGACTCCGCCGCGATGGGCGCGACCGTTTTCGCCGCGCGCACCTCAGACACGATTTTCACTTCGGCTATGACGGCGTGGTGGAGGCCGTCGCCGTTGGCGCATTGGTGATCGCCGTGATATTGGCCATCGGAAGCGTCACGCCGCTATTGAGCGTCAGATTCACCCCGGAGTTGGTGACCTGCACGGCCGACACGATGCCGGTCTGCTGGTTCTGACTGGAATCCGTCCCCTGCACAAGTTTGCCGATCATCGAGCTCGCCGCCGCCACCTGGTTCTGCTGCACCATGCTGGTCAGACTGCTTTGCAGCGTGTCGGACGACTGAAGCTGGCCGATCTCGCTCATCTGGCTGAGCATCTGGTTGGCATCGGTGGGATCGAGGGGATCCTGATTTTGCAGCTCGGTCACCATGAATTGAATGAAATCGCTGGGCGTCAGCGAGTTGGCCACCGAAGTTCCGGAGCTGGATGAGTTCGAAGATGAACTTGAATTTGCCGTCCCCAGTAGTGAACTGATTGCGCTCATATGAAATCCCTTTCGGCTTAAGGGCCTGCGCTAAATTACAAAACCGAGGTGGTAAACTGGAGCCGTGCCGAAGATGCGCGGGCGGCCGGCGAAAGATGCGCGACCCATGGGATCCTTCAGGCGACGAGGTCGAGCGGATCGCGTCCGCCGCGCGCCCGGCGCCACATGCGGCGCAGATTTTCCCGGCGCTGCTGCTCCTGCTGGGCGCCTCGGCCATCGGAGGAGGGTTGGTCCTTGCTTTCTGAATCGCCACCTTTGCCGCTGGATGATTCGGAACTGGAAACCTGGTGCACGTGCAGGCGCTGGACTGTGACGCCCTGGCCCTCAAGCGCGGTCTTGAGCTGTCCCAGCGAATGCGTGAGCAGGCGCGTCGCCTGGTCGCTGCTGGTTTGAAACGACGCGGACATCGTGCCATCCTGCATCTTCACGGTGATCTGCATCGCGCCCAGATCGGGTGGGTTAAGCGCGATATTCATCGTGCCGCCATTTGGCAGAAGGCTTCCGTGAATCGTGGAGACGATCGTCGGCTGATTCGTTTCCGCGAATTGCGCCACGGGCGTTTGCGGCGTGGCCGTCGGAGCGATTGCGACTTGCGCCGCGTGAACCGTTGAATGTCCGGCGGGCGTTGTGATTTCCGGCAACACCTGCACGGCGGTCTGCAGCGCGGAATCGAAATCCGCCGGCTTGGCGGCATCGGAGGTTTGCGAATCGGCCGGCTGAGCGCTGGTGGAATCAGACTCTGATGAAGAATCCGCTTCTGCCGCCCCGGCCGCCTGAGCCGATGAATCCAGCGCCGCCACTTTCGCCCTCGTAGGCACGGGCGCGGTTTGCTCCTCCGTGTCGTCAGATGCCGAATTTTCCGGGGAATTTGAAGGTTTCTGCTGGGTGTTGTTGGGATCGGCGGACACCTGCTGGATCGCGGCGTTGGTGGCAAGGTCAGCGCTGGACTTAGCCGCATCGGATTCACTTGACGTGGAATCGTCCGATGAGTCTTCCTCCGAATTCGCGGAACTTGCCTTGGCGCCGGCCGCCTTGGCGATGGGAAGATTGGCGGCCAGGATCGCAACCGCGGTCGCGGGAGATTGCGTTGCTTTTTTTGATTCCGCCTGTGATGTAGTCGCGGACGAATCGGAGGCATCTTCTGAATCCTCCGATTGCGATAATTCCACCACGTCCCCATCCTCGGGTTGCTCGGTGGAAGCCGGAGTCGGTTTCGACACGGCTTTGGGAGCGGCCTGCTGTTTCTGCTGAGATTTTGAATCGCCTCTTGCCTGTGCGGATTTCGCGTGCGATTTTTTGGGGGTGGAATTGGCAGCAGGCGCGGAGGCCGATTGCTGCTGCGCCGCGGGTTTGGATTTCGCTTTGCTCAGTTGCTGGGAAAACCCGCTCCCGCTCGGCTGCGACGCCGAAACATCCGCCGTCGCCGGTGGTGGCGTCGGGGGAGGATTGGGCAACACATTTGAGATCGACGGGGTCATGATTATTTGCCGTCCGTGGACGAAACCTGCGACTGGCGAATCCCTTCCAGAACTCTTTGTATGAATGCTGTTTCGTCAGGTGATTTGAATTCCTTGATTATTTTTCCCGCCGTTCGGGCGTCCATGGCCTGCACATACGCCTGAACCGTCGGCTCGCCCAGGGTCATGAAGATCGACTTAACCTGTTTGGGCGGCATCGTTTCATAGAGCGACAGGCTGGTCTGAAACCCCGCATCATCCTGCAGCTTCTGGGCTTCCTGCTCGCGGGCGGTGAGGTCTTTTTCGCGCTTGTCCAGCGCGGCCCGGTCGGACGCCAGTTTCTGGTTCGCCAGATCCACCTGCCGCTGAAGATCGGAAATCGTCCGCTGGCGCTGATCGAGTTCGAGCATTCTCGCGTCGAAGGTCCGGCGGAGGAATTCGATCTGATCCAGTGCGGGCCGGCCGCCTTGGTTCAGCATGAGCGTCGAAAGGTCCGGCTGCGACGGGCCTTTGCCGGACGGCTGGGTGGTGGCGGCGGGCGCCGGCTGGCCAAAAATAACGTCCTTGATCTGCATCAATTTGGTTTTGTTGAGCTGGCCGGATTGACACAGATATCCCACGCCGCCGGCCAGCGCCAGGAAATTGAGCGCGAGCGTCAGGACGATCACCAGGAAAATTTTCTTCATACCGCACCTGTATCCACATTGGCCAGATTATCGTGACCGAGCCGCATGGCGATTTCGTCCATCTCGGCGACGTCGCGGCGCTCGATCTCTTCGCGCCAGCGGGCCATTTGCCGCTCGCGGAGTTTCTCCAGAATTTTCCGCTGTTTGGCGGCTTCCTGAAGATTTTTTCGAGCCTTGTCCACGTGAATCTGCACGGCGGCCATTTTCTCGGCGAGACCCATCGCCTTGCGCTGCATCGCGAGGCTGTAGCGGCGATGCGCCGACAAAAAAGCGAGATCGACCGTTCCAATCAGCCGGTTTGTCCGCAGGTCTTCCACGGACGCGCGCACCGATGTATCCAGGGCGCGAAGCTGGGTATCCAGAATCGTCCACTGCCCCTGCACGATGGCCAGTTCGCGCTGACGCTGGTGCTCGATGTTCTGGCGATGCTTCAGGACGCCGTCGAGTTTGAAGACGAATTTCGCCATGGCTCATCGTCTCATTTCGCCGCCGCCGCAGACGCTGCCGGCTGCGACGCCGCCTGCCGGGGTTTTTGCGACTGCGCCTTGAGCGCCTTGTCGAGCTGCTCGATCCATGTGAACAGATCCGACAATTGCTTGACGGACTGTTCCATCTTCAGCGGCGCTCCACTGTCCTGCTGGAGAAACTGCACGATTTTCGGCCGGGCCTGCACCGCGAGATCGAATTCCAGGTTGGCCCCGGGGACATACGCGCCGATATTCACCAGGTCCTCGATATCCTGAAACACGGCGCTCAGGCTCAGCACGCGCTTGATCTGGCGCGTCTGCTCCGGCGTGACCACGTCGCCGCGAAGACGGCTGATGCTTTGCAGCACGTCGATCGCCGGGAAATGGGAACGGTTGGCCAGCGACCGGCTGAGCCAGAGATGCCCATCGACGATTCCCTTCACCGCGTCGGAAATCGGCTCGTTGAAATCATCCCCTTCTACCAGCACGGTATAAAACCCCGTGATCGATCCGCGCTGGGTGCGGCCCGCGCGCTCCAGAATCTGCGGGAGGATCGAAAATACGCTGGGGGGATATCCCTTGGTGGCCGGCGGTTCGCGCGCCGCCAGGCCGATCTGCCGCTGGGCATGGCACAGGCGCGTCAGCGAATCCACGAGCAGCAGCACATTCTTTCCCTCGTCGCGGAAATATTCGGCGATGGTGCAGGCCACTTTGACCGACCGGACGCGCAGCAGCGGCGCTTCATCGCCGGTGCTGACGACAACGACGCAGCGGCGCAGGCCCTCTTCGCCGATGGTTTTCTGGAGAAATTCCTGCACCTCGCGGCCGCGCTCACCGACGAGGGCGACCACCGAGACATCTGCGCTGGTGTGCCGGGCGATCTGCCCCAGCAGCGTGCTCTTGCCCACGCCGGGGCCGGAAAATATTCCCATGCGCTGGCCCAAACCGCAGGTGTGCAGCGCATCGATGCAGCGAACGCTGGTGGAAATCGACTTGTCGATGTTGATGCGCGACAGCGGCTCGACCGAGCGGCTGTCGATGCGGCGGCGAACTCCCATCGGCAGCGGCGCTTTGGAATCGATGGGCCGGCCGAGGCCGTTGAGGACGCGCCCGAGCATTCGGTGCGTGCAATTGAGCATGGAGGCGGCGGCGAGATTTTCCACCCGGTCGCCGCGCGAAACGCCCGCGGACGATTCCATCGACATCAACAGCGTGCGATCGTGCTGGAAGCCGATCACTTCGGCGATCGATTCCTGCCCGCCGAAACTGACGATGCGGCACAGCGATCCCACCGGCAATGCCAGATCGCATGCCTCGATGGTCAATCCACCGATGGCCTGCACCTGCCCGCACACCGGATAGGGCATGGCCGCGTCCACCGCCTGATGCTGCGAGGAAAGATACGTCACTTGCCCTCCGAGCCGGGCAGCAGATCGGCCATCACGTGCTCGAGCTGCGCGTCCAGATCGCCGTCGATTTTTCCATGATGGGTGAATACCCGCGCGCCGCCGCGGGCGATGGCGGCATCTTCCATCAGATCGATATGCTTGAGTTGCGGCCACGCGAGGCGAAGATTAGGCAGCTCATCCTGAAGCGTTTTGAACTGTGAAGGATGCACCGCGATGCGCACATCGGCCGCGTGCACGGCCAGCGAAAGCGCTTCGCGGAGATTTTCGCACATGACGCGCTCGTCCATCGCTGCCTGCCGCTTGGTCACTTTGCGGGCGATGGCGCACGCGAGGGCGACGACTTCGTTGATCGCGTTGGTCTGAAGCTGATCGCGACCATCGTCGATCAATTTGATCGCTTCGGTGAGGGAATTGATGAGCTGCGTCATCGCCGCCTGGTGGGCCGCGAGCGCTTCGGCATGACCGGCTTTTTTCCCCGCTTCAAAACCTTCGGTGCGGCCCAGCGCGAATCCCTCGGAATGCCCTGACTTGCGCGCCTGCGATTTTGATTCCTGGGCCTCGGATTTAGCCTCGCTGATGATCTGCTCCGCCTGACGCCGGGCGCGCAGCAGCACCGACTTGGCCGCGGCTTCGATGTCCTGCATCGAAAACACGGACACGCTCAGAGGAATATCGGGCGATTTGATCAGACCCATGGATTCTCCAATTCACGACGGGCACGCGACATTCAATGTGGTCAGACGACCATTTCCTTCTCGCCGCCGCGGCCGGCAATGATGATTTCGCCCGCGTCTTCCAGCCGGCGCACGATGTCCACGATTTTCTGCTGCGCGGATTCCACATCGCTCACGCGCACGGGGCCCATGTACTGCATGTCTTCCTGAATAAGCTGGGCGGCGCGCTCGGACATATTCTTGAAAATCTTCTGCTTGAGGTCTTCGCTGGCGGTCTTGAGCGCCAGGGCCAGCTCCTCGTTGTCCACTTCCTTGAGCACGGACTGAATGCCCTTGTCGTTGACGAGCAGGATGTCCTCGAAGACGAACATAAGCCGGCGAATCTGCTCGACGAGATCGGGGTCTTCAGCTTCGAGGCCTTCCATGATTCCCTTTTCCGTGGACCTGTCGGCGAGGTTGAGGATTTCCGCCACGGTGTCCACGCCGCCGGCTTTTTCAAACGTCTGGCTCACGATGTCGGAGAGCCGATGCTCCAGGCCGCGCTCCACTTCCTTGATCACTTCGGGGTTGGTCTGCTCCATGTTGGCGACGCGCTTGACGACT
>Ga0302326_10000611_pt1 | contig 97608 bp, 88 predicted proteins | sample Palsa_T0_3_FD_202264 | JGI IMG/M metagenome (GOLD analysis project Ga0302326, IMG submission 202264) | Peat permafrost microbial communities from Stordalen Mire near Abisko, Sweden - Palsa_T0_3 | ecosystem: Environmental > Terrestrial > Soil > Palsa > Peat permafrost | place: Sweden: Abisko... | reverse complement strand
GTGCCGCCGCAGTCGGCGACCACCAGTGGGCAGACCGCGCACGCCTCCGCGCCGCGTTGGTGATACCAACGACAAGTGCGGCGGATCGCGCAGGCGGGCAGCCCGCGTGATGGGGCCGGCGGATCGGTGGGCACCGTCGACTCAGCCGCGAGCTCGCCGACTGGCGTGGGCGCAGGTGCAGGGCGCTCGTCGTCCATCACGAGGTCGATCAGACCACAGCCGTTGCCGTTCCACTGCGAGCAGCCCGCCTCGATGCATGGCAGCGAGAAACGAAGTCGGCTCTCTGGCCGCCCCCGCTCGTGAGCGGTCGCCACGAACGCGCTGTCGACGCGGGTGGGCGGCTGGACGTAGGCCAGCCGCCCCGCCCCCGTCCGCACCCCGAGCAGCAGCGCACCCTCGATGCACGGGGCGCTCGGGCACGACTTGATCTCGTGTGTCGTCGTGGCCGGCGGGTCCTGATCAGGCTGCCGTGGGGAGGGCGCCATGGCGGCTACTCCCCGCTCTTGACCTGCTCAGAGACGTAGGTCTCAAGCGCATGGCGGACGTCGATTGGCGGGAGCCCGAGCCAGGAGACGGGGTACCCGCCCCGGCCGGGATGGAAGGTGATCGACTCGCCCGGGGTGAGGTCGCCAACGGCGAGGATCCCAGCCTGGGAGACCGCGCGTGAGATGCGCTCCTGCTGCTCGGGGGTGAGGTCTACGTCTGAAACGACGAACTTGAAGACGTGCGTGGCCATCTCTGCCAGCCTTTCGTGTTGGGTGACCCTGCCGGCGCTGGGCGCGCGACAGAGGTGACATCACCCGGTATGAGAGACCAGCCCGTTCCGTGATACACGCATGCCAGGACAGGGCCTCGATCGCCAGACACCCCCGACGCCAAGGCGATCTCAGACCAACAAGGAGATCGCCGAGAACCTCGGCATCTCCGCCAAAACGGCAGGCCACCACGTCCAGCACATCCTCGACAGGACGGGCGTGCGAACCCGGTCGGCGGTCAGCGTGAATCCAGTGCGATCCGGTCGATGTCCGAGTTCAGCACGCCCTGCGACGAGTACAGCCCGTCGTGGACGTAGGCCACCTGACCGTCGCGGTCGATGTAGATCGTCGTCGGCAGCCCCTCGAGCCCACCTTTGAGGAGCTTGCTCAGTCCGGTTTGGGTGACGGAATAGCTCGGGTAGCTGACATGGTGCTGGCTCAGGAACGATCTTCCGTTGTCGGGTGAAGCGTCCGCGTCGGCGCCGAGGAACGCGACCTGCCGACCGAACTGAACCGAGGCGCTGGCGAACAGGGGAGACTCTTCCTGGCAGGGTTGGCACCACGACGCCCAGACGTTGACGACGATCGGATACCCCTGGAGCGCCTTGATCCGGGCCAGCAGTTGCGGCTCTGCGCCGATCAGCGAGCTCGCCTGGCGATGCAGCTTCGCCAGCGGCACGGGTGAGCCGATCAGTTGCGGCTGGATCGTATCTGCGTTGCGTGGGTTGGGGGAGAGCGCGGCCCTGACCTCGGTATGAAGTTGCGCGAGTGTCGGCCATGGCGAGGTCTCGATCCCGTCATACCAGAGGATCTTGCCGCTCGGCGCGGTGAGCACCAGCCATGGTTCGCCCTGAACCTGATAGCCGTCGGCGATCTGTCCGGTCGTGTCGATCGCGACCGGGTATCGCAGTGGTTTGGGCAGCGTGGCCAGGAAGTCCGGAAGTGCCGATCGAGTGGGTTCGACGCTGCCTTCATCGACGGCGGTCAGCTCGGGCAGCCCGCCCTTGGATGCGGTTGCCGCGTAGGTGTTGAGCGTGTCGAGTTCGCCGGCGAGGCTGGTGGTCTCACGGTTCCACGTGTCAAAGAACGCGTAGAGGTGCGCCTTGCCCGGCCCGAGCGCGACTCGGCCGCCGCCGGCCCGCGGGAGCGTCACGTGGCGGGTCGGCGGGATCGTCGGAACCGGCCGGTAGGACAGATGCGAGTGCACCGGTGGATGGCCTGGAAGCAGCCGGGATGCTTCACGGGCGAGCTCCTGTCCGAGCTGCCCGACCGCTGAGTAGCTCTGCTGGGTGATGTACAGGCGCTGCAGCCGGCCGTGGGTGTCGATCACGTACAGGGCGGGGGTGTGGGAGATCAGCCCGCGCTGAATGTCTGCCTGGATGCCGTACTCGCGCCAGACCTTTCGCAGCTGCGGCAGGGCGCCGGTCAAGAACTGCCACTTGCCGGTCAGGCCATGCAGCTGGGTGTAACTGAGCACATCGTTGATCTCGGTCGCCTTGGGGTTGGCGTCGACCCCGAGCAGTTGCACGTGGCGGGCGGCCGGCCCGAGCATCCGCTTGGCGTCGAGCATCGCGGTCGTCGTCAGCGGACAGACCGTCGTGCACTCCGAGTCGTTGAAGTCCAGCAGAATGACTTTGCCGCGGAACTGGCGCAGCGAGGTCCGGCGACCGGCCTGGTTGTACAGCGTGAAATTCGGTGCGAGCCTGGCCGGCAGCGGCGCCCCGGGGTCCAGGTTCGGATTGGTCTCCAACGCATCGGCTTGTGATCCGGGCGAGCCGGCATGGATGACCAGCACCAGCGCGGCCAGCGCGGCGATCGCGACACCACCGACGGCCAGCATTGCGCGGCGCGGCCGGCGGCTGGATGGAGCCGTGGTGATCGCGACGCCTGCGGGTGCATCGGGCTCGGGCGAGATCGCGATGATGCGATTGGCCTGAGTGGCGCGCAGGCCGTCGTTCACGCGCGGCCGGCGGGTGATCGCCGCGCGGGCTGACCTCAGCACCGTCGCGGTGCGTGCGCGCCAGCGTCGGTGGCGCCCGAGCGCGATGACGACGAGCGCCAGCGCGACGACGATCGCGCCCGCGACCGCGACCCAGACGTCGCTGCCACCGCCGGCGTGCGCGGCGGACGTGGCGCCGCCAGCGACAGGTGACGATCCGATCGTGATCGTGGGGATCGATCGGGTCTTGTGGCCGGGCGCCGTTGGGGCGGGCCTCGGCGCAGCGGGCGTGATCTTGACCCCGAGCCGGCGGTCGAGCGCCTGCGCGGCGTGCAGACCGGCGGCAACCATCCCGGCACCCCCCGGCCTGATCGCGATACCCGAGATCGACCTCAACGCTGTGGCGGTCGAATGCCCGGGCCAGTTGACCCCGAACCCGTTGGGCATCACCACCAGCAGCTGGCCCTTGTAGCCCAGCGACAGCTCGATCCCGAGAAACCGGGCGTAGGCCTGCGGCTTGCGCCACAGGGCAGTCACCGCTCCCAGATCGTCACGGCGGGCGATGATCGCCACGCGGATCGGCGCCTTGACTCTGGCGGCGGCACGGAGCAGCGCGGTCAAGCGCAGCTGATCACCGACCGAGACATCCGCGTCCGGGGGGACGAACGATGGTTGATAGACCAGCACGTCGCTGCCGGGATCGCCGTCAGCGCGCGCGTTGACCGGCGCGCCGCACACGACCAGCAGCACGACGACGACCACCGCGATCACTCTCATCGCGGCCAGCCGGGGCTTCTCGGGATGCGACATGGAGACCACAGCGAAGCGCTCGGCGCGAGGCTAGCGCCCGGCGCCGGTCGCCGCGCAGATCGACCTTTCGCCGGATCCAAGCCCGCCGAGCCCGTCGATCGAGGCGCCCAGCCGGTTCACCGGGCTCGGCGTTTACCAGCGGCGAGATCGATCGGCTCGATCCTCGATCGAAAGCCACAGCTCAAGTGCGCCGAGCAGGGCACTCGCTCCGACGTACTCAAGCGTGCAGATCGGTTCCGGCGCATGCTCGGTGGCTGCGATCAGACGGTCGGTCGGGCCGATCAGAAGCTCGACCAGCCGCCGGTGAGGTCGCGCTTGCTGACGATCCGCGCTGAGGACGCCCGACCGGCCGACGTCGTAGCGAAGCGCCGCGTCATCGTCTGGGTCGAGGTAGGAGAACGGTCCCTGCATACGATCGAGAACGCGTTGGACGCTGTCGGAGCCTGGGATGAGCAGGAACTGCCGGTGCTCGGAGTCGGCGGTGAGTTGAGCGATGAGGATCGGGCTCACAGCTTCGGGCTCGAGTCGATCAAGGCCGCGGAGATCGAGGATGATTCGTTCGGCGCGCGTCTCGAGAGCATGTTCCAGGCAGATCGAGAGGCGGTTCGCGTTTGCGCGGCTGAGATCGCCGAAGAGCTCGATCCTGATCACGTGCCGCGAGTCCGCGACGCGTAGCTCAAGCCCGGCGCTCAGCTGTGGTTCGCGGACCTCGGGCGGTGGCGTGGTGTCATGCGATCGGCGGGGTTTCCGACTGTTTGCGGCCAGTCGCCGAGATCGATCCCGCACCCGGACCAGGCGCGGCTGACGGTTGCTGCTCGGCTGCGCGCGCATCGTCACCCACCGGCGGTCCGGTCGCGAGATCGGACATCTCGGCCGCCTGGGCACGATCGGGCCGAGGGAAGGCGCACCGCCGCGGTGGAGTTTCGGCGCAGTGTCAGGAACACTGGGGTCATCGATCCGCCTTCGGTTGCAGATTCGAGGAGCCCGCGGGGCGGCGAGAAAGAGCGACCGCCCGCCGGTGTGTCCGTCGTCCTGATTCGTCACGCCCGAGCGACGTCTCGAACCACTTGTCAGGCTAGCACCGGCCGCCTCGATCGCCCCGTCGTCCTTCCGTCACGCAACTGCACAGCTCGCCGGTCCGCTGATCCGCTCGCGCGGGCGCCCGTCGTCTGCGGCCCGCGGTCACGGCGCCCAGATCTCGCCCTCGAGCAGCTCGACCGAGTTGCCGGCGGGATCACGGAAGTACAGCGACTCACCGTGGTCGCCCCAGCGCTGCTCCTGCTCGATCGGGACGCCGAGCTCGGCCAGCCGGCGACGCCAGCGTTCCAGCTCGCCGGAACCGACTGCGAACGCGACGTGACCGGCGCCGAGCGCGCCGTGGGCCGGCACCGCGCGGCCGGCCTCCGAGGCTCGGGCGGGGTCAAAGATCAGCAGGACGGAGTCGTCCCCGAGCCGTAGCGCGGCGCTGTGCTGATCCGGCCCGTCGATCTGGCGCAGCTGCAGGACGTCGCGATAGAACACGGTGGCTCGATCCACGTCAGCGGCGTATACGACGATCTCGTACGCGCGCAGGGTCAGTGGATCAGCCATCACCCGACGATACGCCGCCCGGACTGGGCACGCAGCGGGAACGGCCGGCCGCCGGGACCGCGGCCATATGATCGACGACGGCGCCATGGACGCACCGGTGAATCGCGACGAACGATGGGTGCGGGCGATCTATGAGCTCGCGGGGATGCAGCGGCCGTCGGCGTCGGAGGGTGAGCGGATCGCGGCCGAGTCGATCGCGGACCATCTGCGCGCGCTCGGGTGCGAGACCGAGGTCGAGCAGGGGCGCGCGCACGGCGGCTACTGGTGGCCGATCGGTTTGGCCAACGGGGTCGCTGCCACGGCGGCGGTCGTGGCGCTGCGCGGCGCTCGCCGGCGCGCCCGGCTCGCCGCCGCTGCGGCGGCGGGGATCGCCGCCGCAGGGCTGTGGGACGACCTCGGCCAGGGCCGTCGCTGGATGCGCCGGATGCTGCCGCGCCGGCCGACGTATAACGTCGTGGCGCAGGCCGGCGACGCCGATGCCGATCGCACGATCGTGGTCGTCGCCCATCACGACGCGGCCCACTCGGGACTCGTGTTTCACCCGGCACTCGGGCAGCTCGGTCCCAGGCTCGCGCCTGAGCACCACGAACGCGCCCAGCAGACCGCGCCGATCATGTTCGCGGTCTGGCTTGGGCCGGTGATGATCGGAGTCGGCGCCGCCGCGGGGGTCACGCGGCTGCTCCGGGCCGGCCTGGCGATATCGCTCGGCTCGATCGCGGCGATGGTCGACATCGGCTCACGGTCGGTGGTGCCGGGCGCCAACGACAACCTGACCGCGGTCGGTGCGGTGATCGCGATCGCGCAGCGGCTGCGTGACCAGCCGCTGACCGGTGCCCGGGTGCTGCTGGTCTCGACCGGCTCGGAGGAGTCGTTCAGCGAGGGGATGTCGGCGTTCCTGGCCCGCCACGGCGACGAGCTCGACCCGTCGCGGACGGAGCTCCTCTGTTTGGAGTGCCTTGGCGGCGCCCGGCTGATCGTGGTCGAAGGCGAGGGGATGCTGCGGATGCGTGACTACCCGGCGGCGATGTGCGACGCGCTCGCGGATGCCGCCGATCGCGCCGGCATCCCGGTCGAGCGCGGGGCCAAGACCGTCGCCGCGACCGACGCGCTGGTGGCGCTGCGCGCCGGCTATCCGGTCGTGACGCTGGCGTCGATGGAGGACACGAAGCTGCCACTGAACTACCACTGGCCCAACGACGTGCCTGAGAACCTCCGCTGGCCGACGCTCGAACGCGCGATCGAGGTCTGCGAGCAGTTCGTCCGGATGCGCGCGGCGGCAAACGTATCGGGAGGGTGAGCCACACGCGGGCGGCCTCGCGTCAAGCGCATGTACCCGCTCTGGGCGATGGAGCTGATCGCGCCCCTCGTTCGATGTCGCTGCGGCGGTCGCGGACGCCATCGGCAGCGGCTTGGCGGATGCCGGAATGCCAAGGGACGCAATCCTGCCTACCGGCGAGGCGCTACTGCGCGTCGAGCCGCTCGGCAAGCAGCAGCGCCGCGCGCTCGTGCGCCGCGTAGGTGGCTCGCAGCGCCGGGACGACATCGTCGCCGTCGGCGCGGACTGGAGGCGGGTGCGCGATCAGCAGCGCCCGGACGCGACGGCCGAGCGGCTCGCCGCCGATCTCGTCGGCGAGCGCCGCCAGCGCGTCGGCGCGGACCCGCGCGCCCTCGACGAACGAACCGATCACGGTCTCGCGGGTCAGCGGCGCGCGGCCGTAGACCCGCGCGTGCAGCACCGCGGGGTTGACCGCGTGCGGCCGCTGCAGCGCCCGGCGCTCGTCGGCATCGAGGCCGGCGGCGACGGCGAGCAGTTCGATCGCCCGGGTCACCCCCTGCGCGTCAACCGGCAGCGACGTCTGCAGGTTGGCGGGCAGCTGCGCGACAAGCGTCTCGTGGTCGGCAGCCGCCTGATCCAGCAGCGCCTGCACCCGCTCACGATGCCTCGACTCCATGTGCCTCAAGGTAGCTCCGGTGGCAGCGTGCTCGCGCCTCGATATCGCTGCCCCGCGAACGGCTAGGTCGGCCCGCTGAACCCGGTGTAGGAGTGGTGCGCTGAGCGCTCCAGCGGGATCGTCGTCGTATCACGCGCGATCTCGGCCGAGTCAAACCCGTCGATCACGAGGTCCGCGGCGTCGATCCGCATCAGCTCGTCACGGCTCCACTCGCGCTCGGTGTCGGCGGTCAGACGGGCCGCGTGCTTGAACCGCGCCGCCTCCAGCGCGTTGCGCACGGTGCGGCCGTTGGCGAACCGCGGATCCCGGCGGTGGGCATCGAGATAGAGGTGAAACGCGGACGTCGCGTCGTCTGACAGGTAGTAGCCCGACTGGTGCATCATCACTCGACCGATCGCGTCGAGCTCGGGCACGGTGTAGTCGGCGAAGTGCAGATGAAATGCGATCCGCGAGCGCAGCCCCGGATTGGACTCGAGGAACGCCTCCATCCGGTCCGGGTAGCCGGCGAAGATCACGACCAGCCGGTCGCGGTTGTTCTCCATCACCTGCATCATCACCTCGATCGCCTCCTGCCCGTAGTCCTTGGCGCTCTCGTCGCGATACAGGTGGTAGGCCTCGTCGATGAACAGCACGCCGCCCATCGCGCGTTTCATCACCTTGTGGGTCATCGGCGCGGTCTGGCCGACGAACTGGCCGACGAGCTCGTCGCGCATAACCGACACCAGCTGACCCTCCTCGAGGTAGCCGAGCCGCTTGAGCAGGTCCGCCATCCGCAAGCCGACCGTCGTTTTGCCGGTTCCCGGCGAGCCGGTGAAGCACATGTGCAGGCTCGGACGTGGAGCCTTCAGTCCGAATCGCTGGCGGACCCGGTCGACCAGCAGCAACGAGGCGATCTCGGCGATCCGGTCCTTCACCGGCTGCAGACCGACGAGGTCCTGGTCGAGCGAGCGCAGGACGTCGTCGATCCCGGCGGCCTCGCGTTCGGCGGCGAAGCTGACCTTGGCGTCCGGAGCCAGCATCTCGCGGCGCTCCTGTACACGGCGAATCCGCCCGCGCAGCGGACCTCCTGTCGACCCTGATCCTGAAGCGGCGCCCATCAAGCAGCGCAAACTCTAGGGGTCAGGGTGTGCGGACCGCGACCGTCGCCTTCGCGAGCTGGCGCTCGGGCGAGATCCGGATCACGTTCCACGCCAGACCGATGCGCTCCAGGCCGCCGATGATCCAGGCCGACGGGTCGACCTCCCAGCGGCGCAGGCCGTGCATCGCGGAGCGCGGGAACGCGTGATGGTTGTGGTGCCAGGACTCGCCCAGCGACAGCAGCGACAACCAGGCGACGTTCGTCGAGCGGTCGTCGATCTCGAACCGCCGCGTGCCGTAGAAATGGCAGATCGAATTGACCGACCAGGTCACGTGGTGGACGAGGAAGATCCGGACCAGGCCGCCCCAGACCAGGCCCTGCAACGCCCCGGACAGGGTGAAGCCGTGCAACGCCCACCCAGCGAACGTCGGCGCCGCCAACGAGACGAACACCAGCAACGGGAACCGCCGTCCGATCGTGCGCATCGCCGGATCGTCGTAGAGATCACGGGCGTACTTGCTCCAGTCGGCCTGGCCCTGCGTCTCCAGCAGCCAGCCGGTGTGCGCGTGCCACAGCCCGGCCAGGCCGGAGCCGTGACCGACATGCGGGCTGTGCGGGTCGCCCTCGACATCGGTGTGCGCGTGGTGCTTGCGATGGTCGGCGACCCAGTCCATCACCGAGCCTTGCACCGACAGCGAGCCCATCACCGCGAACGTGCGCTCCAGCCATGGGTAGGTGGCGAACGCGCGATGGGTCAACAGGCGATGGAATCCGACGGTGACACCGATCGCGGTCACCAGGTAGGACACGACGAGGATCCCGACGTCGGTCAGGTTGGCGGCGCGGTTCCACAGCAAGACAATCGCGGCGATCACGCCGACGAACGGAACGACGACGCCGGTCAGGTTGGCGATGCGCTCACCGCGGGTCACGCAAACCGTACTCTGGGTGGAGCCCGCGGTTACGCGTCTCTGACAGGCTCCCGGGGTGGCGACCGCCGTCGAGATGTCGAATGCAGGATCGGCGAGCTCCGGGCCGAAGCAGCGGTGATGGCACCGGAGGCCTGGGTCTACCTGCTGCGCTGCCGCGACGGCTCGCTGTACACGGGCTGGACGACCGACATGGATCGCCGCCTCGCCCGCCATCAGGCCGGAACCGCCAGCCGTTATACCGCGAGCCGGCTGCCCGTCGAGCTGGAACTGGCGTTGCCGATGGAGAGTCGCACCGGCGCCCGGCGCGAGGAGGCGCGGATCAAGCGCCTCTCACGCCGGGCGAAGCTGGCGCTGGTATACGAGCGACGCCGCGTGACGGCTACCCGATCTTCTGGAGCAGCTTGACGCCGGCGACGATCTTGTTGTGACCCGCCAGAGCGATCTTCGCGTTGGCGTTGATCTGACTCTGTGACAGGCCCTTGGAGCCGGCCTTCTTGAGCTCGGCGGCGAACTTCGAATACGAGCTTGCGACCAGCGTCGCGCCGGAGGCGATGTCGTCGCGGCCCTGGCCGCCCCGGCGGCTCGACGCCGACTGCGCCTTGAGCTGTGAGACAAACGAGTGCAGGTCGGATACCTCGTGGGTCAGGTCGGCGACGACCGGTGCGGCCTGGCGGTTCTTCTTGTACCGCTTTTCCGCCTTCGCGATCTTCTGCTCGTCCTTTTGGACGATCGGGCTCCATTTGTTGACGACTCCGATAATCGAGCTGTCACTGGCCGAAGCCGTGGCGATGATCGGCCCGGCGAGCGCGAAGCAGGCGACGACCGCGAGCATCGATACCAGCAGGCGGGGTTTGATGTGCGCTGACAAAGGGTCTCCTAACGTGGTTTGCACGATGTGACTCTCGAGCCCTGTCAGCGATCTAACCATAAATGCGGAAAGCTAACCAGAAATGCGGAAAGCGAACCAACCGCGCGTCGCCGGGAGGCCAGCAGCAAACCGACAGCGACGGTGTTCAGACGCCGGTGAGCTGCGGCGTAAACGCCGGCTGCTCGGCGATCGGCCGCACGTCGACGGCGACCACCTTGTACTCGGGGCATGAGGTGTTGACATCGGCGGACTGGCCGATCAGAAGGTTGGTCCGCGTCTCGGGAAAATGGAACGTCGTGAACACGTGGCCGCGCTCGATCCGGTCGGTGATCCTCGCGTCGAGCTCGGTTGCACCGACGCGGCTGCGAATCGAGACGGTGTCGCCCTCGCAGATCCACAGGCGATCGGCGTCGTCGGGGTGGATCTCCAGCCAGTCGCGGTCGACCAGGTCGGCGTTGCCCGTCCGGCGCGTCATCGTGCCTGAGTTGTAATGCTGCAGCACGCGTCCGGTGACGAGCACGAGCGGGAACTCACGGTCGGGCGCGTCACCCGGCGCCTTGTACGGGAGCGCCGCGAATGCACCCTTCCCACCAGCTCGATCGAAGTACTGGTCGTAGAGGGTGGGGGAATCCGAGCCGTCCGCGCGGACCGGCCACTGCAGGCCGGTGCGGCCGAGCCGCTCGTAGCTGACGCCCGCGTAGTGCGGGGTCAGCCGCGCCACCTCGTCCAGCGCGTCCCACGGCGTCGTCCAGCCCATCTCGTGGCCGAGCATCCGGCTGACGGTGGTGATGATCTCGAAGTCGGTCCGCGCCCCGCCGGGTGGGTCGATCGACGCTTCGACGAGCTGGAAGCGACGTTCGGCGTTGACGAACGTCCCGCACTTCTCCAGGAACGCCGACGCCGGCAGCACCACGTCGGCGTATTGGGTCGTCTCGTTCTCGAAGATCTCCTGGCAGACCATGAACTCGAGGCTCTCGAGCGCATGCTGGACGTGGGCCGTGTCGGGGTCGGTCTGGGCGATGTCCTCGCCGAACACGTACATCGCTTTCAGGTCGCCGGCGACCGCGGCGTCGAACATCTCAGGGATCTTGTAGCCGACCCGGCGCGACAGCGAAACGCCCCACGCCTGCTCGAACAGCTGCGCCGTCTCCTCGTCGTCGACCCGCCGATACGCGGTGTAGGTGTCCGGCAGCGCGCCCATGTCCGACGAGCCCTGGACGTTGTTCTGGCCGCGCAGCGGCAGCAGCGCCGAGCCACGCTTGCCGACCTTGCCGGTCATCATCGCCAGGTTGCAGAGCAGCTGGACGACCTCGGAGCCGTACTTGTGCTCGGTCACGCCCAAGCCCCACAGCAGGCAGCCGGTGCCGGCCTCGCCGTACAGATGCGCGGCCTGCTCGAGCTGGGCAGCGGGGACTCCGGAGATCTCCTGCACAGCCTGCGGCGTGTACACGTCCAGCAGCTCCTCAAGTGCCGCGTAGCCCTCGGTCCGCTCGGCGATGAACGTCGCGTCGATCAGCCCGTCGCGGCGGATCACGTGGCTGAGCCCGAGCACCACCGCGGCGTTTGAGCCGGGCCGCGGCGCGAGGTGCAGGGCGCCGTAGTCCGCCAGCTCGATCCGGCGCGGGTCGATCGTCACCAGCTTGCAGCCCCGCAGCGCCGCCTGCTTGATCCGCGCGCCGACGACCGGGTGACCCTGCGTCGGGTTGACGCCGATCAGCACCGCCACGTCGGCGTCGTCGATGTCCGAGAACGAGCCGGTTGCGCCTGACAGGCCGAACGACCTGCGCATCGCGAACGAGGTCGGCGAGTGGCACACGCGTGAGCAGTTGTCGATGTTGTTGGTGCCGATCGCGGCGCGGATCAGACGCTGCATCGCGTAGCAGTCCTCGTTGGTGGCGCGGCTCGATGCCAGGCCGGCGATCGCGTCCGGACCGTACGTGTCCTTGATCCGGGTCAGTTCCGACACGATCTTCTGCAGCGCCTCGTCCCAGCTGGCAACGCGCAGGTCGCCGTTCTCCCGGATCAGCGGCGAAGTCAGCCGGTCGCGCGAGCGCGTGAACTGGTGCGCGAAGCGGCCCTTCAGGCAGGTGTGGCCCTCGTTGGCGGGACCGTCGTCGGCGGGGGAGATCGACACGATCCGGCCCTGGCGGGCGTGCGCCTCAAGCCGGCAACCAACGCCGCAGTAGCCGCAGGTCGTGGTGACTGTCTTGTCGAACCGGTCCGCGTCCGTCGTGCTCATCGCCCGTACTCCCTCGGTTTGCCTGTCACTCGGATGCTAGTGGCCGTCGCTTGCGGCGCCCGCGCTCTCGTGGCCGTGGCGGCCGCTGCGCAGCGACGCCGTCCAACAACGTGATCTCGGTGATCGCGTCGGTCGGACAGGTGTCGGCGCATGCGCCACACGACACGCAGCTGGAGTCCTCGAATCCGGCGTCGAGGCCGGCCGCGACGTTCGACTGAAAGCCACGGCCGGTGGCGGTCAGCGCGAACGCCCCCTGGACCTCGTCGCAGGCGCGCACGCAGCGGCCGCAGGAGATGCAGAGCTCGTGCTGGAAGGCAAGGTAAGGATGGCGGAAGTCCTGCCCGAGCTCGTGCGTGGCGCCGGGCCAGCGTGAGCCCGTGACCTCCAGGCGGTCGGCGATCCGCCCGAGCTCGGTGTGGGGCTCGGGCGCGGTCGGCAGTTCGGACAGCACGAGCTCGACGACCGCGGTCGCGACCCGTCGCGCGGTCGCGTCGTGGGTGTCGATCACCATCCCGTCACGGCACGGGGTCGTACATGCAGGTAACGGCTTGGGCGTGCTCTCGATCGCGACCAGGCAAACGCGACACGCGCCGAACGGGGCCTGTCGCTCGTCGAAGCACAGGGTGGGGACCCAGGCGTCCGCCAAGTTGGCCGCCTCGAGGACCGTCGTGCCCTCGGCGATCTCGAGCTCTGAGCCGTCGACCGTCACCGTGATCGACATCTACGTCAGCCCCAGCTCGTCGGGGAAGTGGCGCAGCAGCGAGCGCATCGGAGCCGGGATACCGCCCCCGTGCGCGCACAGCGATCCGAGCTCCAGCGCCTCGAGCAGTTGCTCAAAGCGCGCCCGGTCGACCGCCGCGTCGGACGCGAACTCGTCATATGCGCGGCGCAGACCGATCCGGCACGGGAAGCACTTGCCGCAGCTCTCGTGCGCGCCGAAGCGCAGCAGGTGCGTGGCCACCGCGCGCATGTCGGTGGTCTCGTCGAACGCGAGGATCGAGCCGTGGCCGACCATGCACCCCTCCGCCGCCAGCGCGTCGAAATCGAACGCGGTGTCGAGCTTGGATGCCGGCAGGATCCCGCCGAGTGGGCCGCCGAGCTGAATCGCCTTGATCGCGCGGCCGCTCTTGAGACCGCCGGCGACGTCCTCGCACAACTCGCGCATGCTGATCCCGAACGGAACCTCATAGATCGTCGGTCTGACGAACCGCTCGTTGAAGCAGACGAGCTTTGAGCCGGCGGTCTCGGAGTCGGGGCTGAGCGCGTGGTAGGCGTCGGCGCCGGAGGCTGCGATGAAGCTCATGTTGCACAGCGTCTCGACATTGTTGACGACCGTCGGGCGGTTGAACACGCCGCGCTCGGCCGGGAACGGCGGTCGGGCCGAGACCGTGCCGCGCAGCCCCTGCAGGCAGGCCAGCAGCGCCGTCTCCTCGCCGACGACGTAGGAGCCGGCCCCCTCGACGATCGTCACGTCGAAATCGAAGCCTGAGCCGAGGATGTCGGTTCCGAGCCAGCCGTCGGCGTGGGCCCGGGCGATCGCCAGATCCAGCGCGGGCTTGGACAGCGGGTACTCCGAACGGGTCAGGACGAATCCGTGCCGGGCGCCGACCGCGAAGCCGGCGAGCGCGAGTCCTTCGAGCAGCCGGTTGGGGGTCTGCTCCATCAGGTACTTGTCGATGTAGGAGCCGGGGTCGCCCTCGTCGCCGTTGGCGACGATGAACTTCTCATCGCCCTTGGCGGCCTTCGTGAACTTCCACTTGGTGCCGGCCGGGAAGCCGGCGCCGCCGCGGCCACGGACCTTCGCGGCCTCGACCTGCGCCAGCAGCGCCTCTGGACCGAGCTCGATCAGCGCGCGGCGGAGTCCGGACCAGTCGGCCGGCTCGGTCAGCACCGGCGTGGCCAGCAGGCTGCGCCACGCCGGTTCGAGCGCGGGCCTCGCGCGGTCGTCGGCGACGCGCCTGATCACGTCGGGGCCGGCGTCGATCGTGTCGCCGTCGCGCACGGCGGGGGAGGAGTGGCAGAAGCCCAGGCAGACCGTCTCGACCAGCGACACGGAGCCGTCGACTGAGCGCTCGCCGAGCTTGAGGCCGAACGTGTCCTCGATCTCGCGGACGTGCTCGTCGCCGGTCGCCGCGAAGCAGGCGGTGCCGGTGCAGACCCGGACGTGGCGCTGGCCGCGCCGGACGAGCAGGTCGTCATAGAACGTCGAGATCCCGTAGACCGCCGCCTCCGGCACCCCGGAGAGCTCGGCCGCGTGCCGGCGGTCGTCGTCGGTCACCTCGCCGTGGTCCTCGACCGCCTGCTTCAGCACCTCCAGCGCGCTCGGCGCGTCGACTGCGTGGTGGCGGCGAATCAGCTCAACGAGGTTCTGCGACACGTCTCTCCCTGGCGCCGTGGTTACACGGCTTTGAACCAATTGGTCTGAGTCTGACAGAGATCGGGTTGATGCTGTTGAAGCTTCCCATGGCGGGCGGCCCGGAACCATCATCGATCGATCGCCGCCGGAGAGGGGCGGCGCCGCTGTCACGGGGCCCGGCCCACGGGGCGGGCCAAAGCCGCGGTCCGAGCGCGGCAGATGAGGTGCAACGGCGATTTGGCCCGGTGAGCGGGCCAGAACTGCCTCGCGGCCGCCATCGCAGGACTCAAACCCGGATATGACCGCCCCCGCGTTCGGCGGACGGCGCGGGGCGCGGGGTGCGGGGCGCGGGGCGCGTCTGCCCAACTTTGTCGATCGTCTTCGGAGGGGTCGAAGGCGATCGACAAAGTTGACCCGACGCGTGTCGCAGCGCCGGCCGACGCGGCCGGACCATGGCCCGCCCGCCCGTACACTCGGGTCGATGCCCTCAGGGTTCGTCACGCGCACGGCCGGGAAGGTCGCCGACCGGGTTCCCGGCCTGCGCCGGGTGCCGGTCGTCCAGCTGCTGTCAGCCGCCGAGATCGCGCTGCTCACGCGTGATCACGTGATGCGGCTGACGCCCGACGAGCGAAGGCGGCTGCTGACGCTCGTCCGGATCGGACGGGGACGGCGGGCACGGCTGACGGAGGCGCAGCGGACCGAGCTTGAGCAGATCGTCGCCAAGCTCGCGCCCCGGACGCTCGTCGGCGAGGCGGTCAGCAAGCTGTCGCCGGTGCCGCTGCCTCGCCGCCTGACACACGGTCCGAAGCGGCGCTGACGCCGCGCGGCCGGGGATTGCTGGCATGGGCCGGCCGGGTCGCCGGCCCACGCGGACTCAGACTACCGGTGCTCGATCTGCGAGAGCATGCCCTTGCGGCGCGGCGCGGGCGTCGTCGGAACGCCGATCTGCATCTCCAGGAGCCGCCGCTGGGCGTACTCGAGCTCGGTGGACAGGTTGCGCGCGCGAGCGGCGGCACGCTGGGAGCGGGTGGTCGGGATGGTGGGCATGGCTGGCTTCTTTCACAGGTCGTGGTGTGCCGTTTCGACGCCGTGCTTCGGAGCGTCTCCACGTCCTTGACACTAGCTCCGTCAAGCGGGATTTTGAGTGTGCACTGCCTCACACAATCTCCTGCAAATGCAGCACAAATGAAGCGCAACACGGGTTCGCATCACGTCCGTTATCAAAGCCGTGAACGGCGTCGATCGAAACGCTCCGCGGAGTGGTTGAGAACGGGCGCTGCGGTGCCGTCTCGGCCGGTCGCTCCTGTAACGTCCGTCACGTGCACGAGGAGCCGATCGAGGCTGGCCAGCGCGGCGGCGACCCGGTCGTGGTCGCAGCGCTGGCGCTCGGCTGGGAGATGGCCGACCTGTACGCCGCGCGCTGGGTCGACGGGCCGACGCCCGAGCTGCCCGAGACGCTGCCCGGTGTCCGCGGTTTGACCCCCCGCCAGACCGTGCACGCGACGCTGCTGCGGATCCGCACGCTGATTCGCCAGGCACTCGGCCCCAGTGTCGCCGACACGATCAGATTGCCGTCGGCGCAGATCCTCGGCGAGCTGCCGGAGGGCGATCAGCCCGCGTGGGGGCAGGCCCTGTACGACTTGCACGTGCAGATCTCGGGCGCGCTGCGCGCCGGCGGCGACGCGCCCCTGCACGCCTACGACGCCGGCCGCGCGCTGGCCGAGGTCTGCCAAAACCCCAAGGACCTCTCCGAGCTGATGGATCGCCTGGAGACGGGCAACGTGATCCCGATTCAGGGCCGCCTCGCCGATCTCGCGACGCTGCTGCCCGCGCACTCCGCCGCCGCCGTGTCGGCGACGCTCGAGCAGTGGCGGCGGTGGACGGCCGACGCGCGCGCCCGCGAGAACATCAACGACGTCCGCGCGGCACTGACGCGTCAGGCGGAGCTGTGGCGGTCGCTGCTGTCGGGCGACAAGGACGCGCGCCAGATGATCGACCCCGACACGGTCGTGGCGGCCTCGGTCCGCCACGCAAGCCGGCTCGGGACGCTGATCCGGGGGCTCGCCGGCGCCTACCTGCCCGCGCTTGGGCTGGCCGCGTGCGCGACGTTGCTGCTGGTCTACGCGATCCTGTTCCACAACGGGATCGCGACCGTGGTGGGGGCACTCGGCGCCGTCGCTGCGACCCTGATCGTGCTCAGGCGGGTCGTCTCGCTGACGGTCGGCAACACGATCGACGAGCTGCGCGATGGCCTGTGGAGCGCCGAGCTGGACTCGGCGGTGGCTCAGTCGATCCTGCGTCTCCCGGCGAGCGCCGCGGCGGCGCCGCGGCCACGGCCGACGCTCACTCCCAACCCGCCTGAGACCCAGACCCAGAAGGTCCAGGCGGGAATCACCAAGCGGGTCGAACGGGCGCTGCGCGTGACCCGCAACGCCCGCGCTCAGGGGTTCCACATGCCGGCCTCGGGCCCGACCTCGACGACACCCGGCGAGGCCGACGAGGACTCGGTCACCAACGGCAAGCCCGGCGCCTGACGCGCGGCCGCCGGTGGCCCGCGACGCGCCGCGCGGCCGTGATCCATAGGCTGTGCGAGGCGATGGATCCAGCCGGCAAGCACATCGTGATCACCGGCGCCGCCTCGGGGATCGGACGCGCGTGCGCCGCCCGGTTCGCGGGCGCGGGCGGGAAGGTCGTGATCGCCGATCTCGACGGCGACGCGGCGCGTGCGGCGGCCGCCGAGATCGGCGGTGCGCTGGCGGTCCGGACCGATGTCGCGCATGAGCGCGAGATCGTGGCGCTGGTCGAGGTCGCACGGGAGCACAACGGCCCGATCGATCTGTTCTTCTCGAACGCCGGCGTCGCCGGCCCGCCCGGTCTGCCCGATCGTGACGACGCCGCGATGCAGCTGACCTGGGACGTCAACGTGATGGCGCATCTGTGGGCGGCGCGGGCGTTGCTGCCCGAGATGACCGCGCGAGGCGACGGCTACCTGGTCAGCACCGCATCGGCCGCGGGGGTGTTGACGCAGCTCTCGGGGCTTGGATACTCGATCACCAAGCATGCCGCGGTGGCGCTCGCCGAGTGGTTGTCGATCACCTACGCCGACGCGGGGATCAAGGTCTCATGCGTCTGCCCGCAGGCGGTCAACACGCCGCTGTTGGCAGTCGCGCTCGAAGGGGACCCGGTCGGATCGGCGCCGATGATGGCCGACGCGGTGCTCGAGCCCGAGGACGTGGCCGCCGCCGTGCTGGAGGGCGTCGCCGAGGAGCGGTTCCTGATTCTGCCGCACGCCGACGTCGCCAAGTACATGGCGTTCAAGGGCGCGCAGCCGGAGCGCTGGCTGGCCGGCATGCGTCAGCTGCTGCGCGACGCCCGCGCGGCCGCCGGCAGCTGAGCGCCCCCACTCAGTGCGCGACGATGCCGCGCAGCCGGCGGGCGACGCTCCCGGCATCGCCGTGATGGAGGCCGACCAAGCCGGTGATCCCGATGAACACGCAGAACAGCCCGGCCACGAGGCCGACCACGGCGAGCGCGACCGGCCAATGGCGTTCCAGCCAGATCCGAGCCCTGACGAGCGTCCGCTGCGCATCGGACCCGGCGAACGCCAGGACCCCGACGATCGCCAGCAGCGGCAGTACGAACGCGACGTTGAAGATCAGGATCAGGAACACCTGATGCCAGACGCCGTAGCCCGACCCGACGACGGCGGCGATCGCGGCGAAGTATGGGAATGCGGTCGGCAGCTCGACCGCGGTGATCGTGGCGCCGAGCAGCGCGCTGGAGCGGCCATCGGTATGGACCTCCGGGAGCTCGCGGTTGGCGAGTAGGTGGCGGAACGACCACAGGACCGCCGCGAGGGTCAGCAGCACGACGCCGCCGACGATCTCGAACAGATATTTCAACCCAGGGCGCGGATGGGGCACGAGATGCAGGAGCAGTTCGCCCGGTCCCAGCGCCACCGCCAGCCCCCCGACCAGGTACACCGCGAACACGGCGAGCGTGAACTGCGTCACCTGCCCCCGGGCGTTGCGGCTGTCGGTGGCGAGGTACATCGCCGGAGCAACCGTGCTGGGGTTCACCGAGTCGGCGAACCCGATCGAGATCATGAGACCGATCAGCCGGAGCATCGCGCCATTCTCGCGGGCCGCGCGGCCGCCGTCGCGCGCCGCTACACTCAAACCAGCGCCGGGTGGCGTTTGTTTTGACGCCCGTGGCTCGGTCGCTGATCTTCGACCACAACGAATTCTTCGCAGAAAGGGCGCCTCATGGCCCGTGGAGACGTGCGGATCGCAGCCACCCTCGCCTGCGAGGAGTGCAAGCGCCGTAATTATCAAACCAACAAGAGCAAGCGCAACAACCCCGAGCGGCTGCAGCTGAAGAAGTACTGCCGCTGGTGCCGGTGCCACACTGCGCACCGCGAGACGCGCTGAGCGCTCTGCGTCACCACTAGCCGTGGCCCCAGAGAACCGCTCCCGCGACGCCGGACCGCAAGGTCCCTCAGGTGAGGGACCGGGTATGGCGACCACGGCCGGCGAGGGCGACGAGGCCGCCGACGCGGATGGTCTCTACGACGAGCTAGGCTACGACGCCGAGTCCGATCAGGATCCGGCGGTCGGCGAAGACGGTGGCGGCGGTCGATCCCGACGTCGGACCCGCGAGGGTGCGGGCGGCGAAGGATCGGGCGGTGAGATCGTCCATCGGCCGGGTCCGGCGGTGCGGCTGGTGCGCTTCCTACAGGGAAGTTGGCGTGAGCTTCACCGGGTACAGTGGCCCGACCGTCCGCAGGTGGTCCAGGCGACGGGCGTCGTGATCGGCTTCGTGATCGTCGCCGGCGCGTTTCTGGCGGGCGGCGATTGGGTCGCTCAGCACATCGTCAACTTCATCCTCAAGTAATAGGGCTCACCACCCACCCCGCCACCCCATCTAGCTCCCCCTGTCGATCGAGAACGAGTCACTGAAATGTTCCGCTGGTACGTCGTCAACACTTATTCGGGCCACGAAAACAAGGTCAAGCACAACCTCGAGCACCGGATCGTCTCGCTCAACCAGCAGCGTGCGGTGCGTCAGATCGTGGTCCCGACCGAGTCGGTGTCGGAGATGAAGGACAACCAGAAGGTGACCGTCGAGAAGCGGACGATGCCTGGCTACGTGCTCGTGCAGATGGACATGAACGACGACACCTGGTCGTTGGTGAAGGGGACCCCCGGCGTGACCGGGTTCGTCGGTGGCGCGGCCACCGAACCGGTCCCGTTGACCCAGGCCGAGGTCGACCGGCTGCTGAACATCGAGCCGACCGAGCGTCCGCGCAGTCGCGCGCAGTTCTCGATCGGCGAGTCGGTCAAGGTCGTCTCCGGGCCGCTGTCGGACTTCTCCGGCGAGATCTCGGAAGTCAATGAGGATGCACAGCGCCTGAAGGTGCTGGTCTCGATCTTCGGCCGGGAGACACCGGTCGAGGTCGGGTTCGATCAGGTCAAGAAGATCTAGGCTCAAGAGAAACCAATGGCGAAGAAAGTCCTAACTCAAATCAAGCTTCAGGCGGTCGGCGGACAGGCCAGCCCGGCGCCGCCGGTCGGCCCCGCGCTGGGCCAGCACGGCGTCAACATCATGGAGTTCGTCAAGGCGTTCAACGCCCAGACGCAGTCCGACGCCGGCACGGTGATTCCGGTCGTGATCACGGTCTACGAGGATCGGTCGTTCACGTTCGTGACCAAGAGCCCGCCCGCGGCCGTCCTGATCAAGCAGGCGCTGTCGCTGGACAAGGGCTCCGCCGAGCCCCACCGCGACAAGGTCGCGACGATCAGCCAGGACCAGCTCCGGGCGATCGCCGAGAAGAAGATGGCCGACCTCAACGCCAACGACATCGACGCGGCCGCGAAGATCATCGCCGGCACCGCGCGCTCGATGGGCGTCGACGTGGTGGCGTGACCATGAACGTACGGATTGCCAGGAGCGACGGCTGATGCCCAAGCATGGAAAGGCGTATCTCGACGCCAAGCAGCGCTTCGACCGCGCGCGTGAGTACGAGCCCGGCGAGGCGATCTCGCTGGTCAAGCAGCTCAGCCCGGCGAAGTTCAACGAGTCGATCGAGGTGCACGTCCGCACCGGCCTCAACGTCCGGCATGCCGACGAGCAGCTGCGCGGCACGATCGCGCTGCCCAACGGGCTCGGCAAGGAGGTCAAGATCGCCGTGTTCGCTCAGGGCGATAAGGCTCGTGAAGCCGAGGAGGCCGGCGCCGACGTGGTCGGTGGGGAGGACCTCGCCAAGCGCATCCAGGAGGGCTTCGACGATTTCGACGTCGCGATCGCGACGCCGGACATGATGCCGATCGTCGGCCGGCTGGGCCGGATCCTCGGGCCGGCGGGCAAGATGCCGAACCCGAAGGTCGGCACCGTGACGATGGACGTCGGCCGAGCAGTCGCCGAGTCCAAGTCAGGCAAGGTCGAGTACCGCACCGACCGCACCGCGATCGTCCACCTCGTGATCGGCAAGAAGGATTTCGAGGACCAGCAGCTGCTGGAGAACTACGCGGCCGTGATCGACGAGCTCGTCCGGGCCAAGCCGTCAGCCGCCAAGGGCCGCTACATCCGCTCGGTCACCTTTGCCTCGACGATGGGACCGGGCGTCAAGGTCGACCCGTCTCGGACCCGTGACATCGTCGAGGAGCCGGTCGCGGCGTAGTACCCCGTACTAGGATCGCCTGAGCAACTTCAAAGAGACAAGGCCCAAGACCTCCGGCGGCGATTGCGCGCAAGCCCGGAGCAGGCGGAATCTCGAGCACCGTGCAGTCCTGGCTTGTGAACCAAGTCAGGGCGAGACCGGCCTCTGAGACGCCCGCCTGATCAGCGGGCGTTGTTCGTGAGAGCGAGCGTTATTGCAATGAACAGAGACCAGAAGGCAGCGGTCGTCGAGGAGATCGCGGAGCAGTTCAGGTCCGCCGATGCGGTGTTCGCGGTCGACTATCGCGGGATCTCGGTCGCCCAGGCGGCCGACCTGCGCGCGCGGCTGCGCGAGGTCGACTCCCGTCTCCGGGTGGTCAAGAACTCGCTGTCCGAGCGCGCCGCCGACCAGGCCGGCATGGAGTCGATCAAGCCGATGCTGACCGGCCCGACGGCGCTGACGTTCGTCTCCGGCGACGCGGCCGCCGCGGCCAAGGCGTTGAATGACGCCGCTCGCGCGCTGCAGCTGCTCGAGTTCAAGGGCGGTGTGCTCGGCGGCTCGGTGCTGAGCGGCGACGATGTTCGCTCGATCGCGCGGCTGCCCAGCCGGGACATCATGATCGCCCAGCTGGTGGCGACGATTGCAGCGCCGCTGTCGGGTCTGGCGCGGACGCTCAACGCGCTCGTCGGCGGGCTGGCGATTGCGCTGCAGGCGGTCGTGGACTTGGACCCGCCCGTCCTCGTGAGGGGCGAGGCGCCGGCCGTTGCCGCGGAGGCCCCGGCTGCGGTGGCGGAGGCATCGGCTGCGGTGGAACAGGCCCCGGCTGCGGTGAAACAGGCACCGGCTGAACCCGAGGCTGCGACTCCGGCCGAAGCCGAGGCTGCGGCTCCGGCCGAGCCCAAGGCTCCGGCCGAGCCCGAGCCTGCGGCTCCGGCCGAAGCCGAGGCTGCGGCTCTGGCCGAGCCCGAGGCTGCGACTCCGGCCGAGCCCGAGGCTGCGACTCCGGCCGAGCCCGAGGCCGCGACTCCGGCCGAGCCGGCGCCGGAGACCGAACCGGCGGCCACGGCCACGGCCGAGCCCGGCACCGAAACAACTTCAGATACCGAAACGTCAGCCGCGTCGGACGCGGCCGAGTCCGACGACTAAGGAGGAATGACAATGGCCACTAGCACTGAAGAGTGGATCGAGGAGCTCAAGACGATCTCCGTGCTCGAGCTCTCCGAGCGCATCAAGGCCCTGGAGGAGACGTTTGGCGTCTCCGCGCAGGCAGTCGCGGCCCCGGCCGCAATCGGCGGTCCCGCCGCCGAGAGCGCCGAGGAGGCGGAGGAGCAGACGGCGTTCGACGTCGTCCTGACCGCCGCCGGCGAAAAGAAGATCCAGGTGATCAAGGTCGTACGCGCCGCTACCGGCCTGGGCCTCAAGGAGGCCAAGGCGCTGGTCGACGAGGCGCCCAAGCCGATCAAGGAGGGCGTCGACAAGGAGGAGGCCGACAAGCTCAAGGCCGATCTCGAGGAGGCCGGCGGCAGCGTCGAGCTCAAGTAGCTTCCGGTCCGCCACGAGCGACGTATTCCCGCGATGCCGCGCCCGTGATGGGCGCGGCATCGCTCGTTTCAGAGATGGCTTCGTGTCCTCGGGACTGAAGCGGACGATTAAGCGGCTACGCGCCTCGCAGCCCGCCAACGTCGTGGTGACCACCACCGTGCGGAGGGCCCTGCGTCTGGCGGGCGTCCGCTCCGAGTTCGCCGCGATGCATCTCCCGCGCGTCGGCACCACCCGCTCGCGGCTCCCCAACGGCAGCGTGTTGACGCTGCGGGCCGCCGGCGACGACTGGGTCTCCAACCGCGTCTTCTGGTTCGGCTGGGCCGGGTACGAGCCCGAAGCGTCTGCCATCTTCTTCGACCTGGCGCGCCGGTCACGGTGCACGATCGACGTCGGCGCCCACGTCGGCTTCTACGCGCTGCTCGCCGCCCACGCGAACCCCGCCGGGTGCGTGATCGCGTTCGAGCCGGTCGACTTCGTGTTCGAGCGGCTGACGCGCAACGTGGCGCTCAACCGCGTGACCAACATCGAGGCCGAGCCGCTCGCGGTCGGCGAGCGCGCGGGACGCCGGTGGTTTCACCTGCCGGCCGGCGACGGCATCCCGTCGCATGCTGGGTTCGACGCGGGCGGTGACGGCACACTCGCGGTCGAGGTCGAGTCGGTTCGCTTGGACGACTACGTCCGCGAGCACGCGATCCGCGCGGTTGACCTGATCAAGCTCGACGTCGAGAGCAGCGAGCCCGAGGTGCTAGCGGGTATGCCCGGGACGCTGGCTCGCGACCGTCCCGACATCCTCTGCGAGGTGCTCCCCTGGGCGGACACCGAGCGGCTGGAGCGGCTGCTCGCGGCGCACGGCTACCGCTACTACCAGTTGCTCGGCGACGGTCCGGCGCGGCGGCGGCGGATCACCGGCGAACCGGTCTGGTTCAACTATCTGTTCACCGCCCGAACATCCGTGTGAGCGCGGGCGATCCGCGGCGAGCTCTGCGCCATCGCTGCCGCCAGCTGGATCGTGCCGCGGCGAGGCTGGCTTCTGGCGCCGCAGCGGAGCGTCCTGCGTCGGCTTCGCGGGACGCCGGGGGCGTCTCACCGCGACGTCCGCCGCGATGGGATGGCTGGTGAGAGCGATGTCCCACACGGTGGTGGGAGCCGGGCGGACCGGCGATCGCGCGCCCTGAGGCCGGCAGCGCTCGGGCGATCGCGTCCCTGAGGGCGACTGCGCTCGGGCGATCGCGTCCCTGAGGGCGACTGCGCTCGGGCGATCGCGTCCCTGAGGGCGACGGCGCACGGGTGATCGCTCGCGCCGGGTGCACGCGACCTCCCGCGTCCGGGGCGCGTCAGGTCGCTTCGGCAACTCTTCTGGATCCGCAAGGTGATCGTTGAAGCTCCGGTGCTGATCTGTAGGCATGACGATCGAAGCCCGCTCCTCCACCCGAGCCAACCAGCTCTGGAGCGTGCGGGCGCGTGCCGCCGAGCGCGACACCCGCCAGCTCAGCTCCCCGCCTCCGGCCCTGGTCGACGCCTACGGGCTGCTCGACCATCGCACTCGTGAGTCGACCGTGCCGCAGGACGCGGCGCCGCCCGGCCGCTATCTGGCGATCGAGGACGGCGACCGCCGACGGCTGATCTCGCTGACACGGCCGATCACCCACATCGGCCGTGGCCTGATCGCCGACGTCCGGCTGGAGGACCCGCACGTGTCTCGCCGCCAGGCGATCATCGCGATCCGCGGCGACGGCCCCGGCGCGGTCCGCATACTCGACGACCGCAGCTCCGGGGGAACGTTCGTCAACGGCGAGGAGGTGACCGTCGCCAACCTGCACGACGGTGACATCGTGCGCGTCGGGCGCGTGGTGTTCCGCTTCACCGAGATCGCGCCGACGCTCAAGCGCGACGGTGCCCTGCGCCGGATCCCGCTCCGCGCCGGGCGCCCCCGGCGGGCGCGTGCGGCGGCGGCCTCGTGAGGTCGGTTGCTCGATCCTGACGACCGGGCGGGCACGCCGGTGACGCCCCGATCGAACGCTGGATAAAGCCGGTGTGTGCGGGACTTGTAGACGGACCGATAACCCCCTACACTGCGCCGGCCAGCCAATAGTCGTAGCCGCCCGGATATACGGTCCCGCGCCACATACGCGGTGTGCCAAGGGCGGGGGCCGTGAGAGCTGAGCCACCCTGCACAGGGCGACGCTGCCGTGTGCTATCTTTGCTGGTCGCGCTTTCTCTAGGGCCGCGCGGGTCCGGCGGAAGTGCAAGTTCGCCTCCCTCTCGATCGCCCGAGGAGTCGCCGTCTTGGCTACCGCTCATGCACCCCGGACGCGCCGGTCTTTCGCGCGTCTGAACAAGGTCCTTGAAGTCCCCAACCTCATCGATATTCAGCGCAAGTCGTTTGAATGGCTGACCGACCCCACCGGAGGCGGCCTGCGCGAGACGATCGACGACATCTCGCCGATCGAGGACTACACCGGCAATCTGGCCGTGCAATTCGGCGATTTTCAGTTCGACAACCCGGTCGCCGACCTGGAGCAGTGCCGTGAGAAGGACCTGACCTACGCGCGGCCGCTGACGGTGACGGTCGCGTTCATCAACCGGGAGACCGGCGAGATCCGTGAGCAGTCGGTGTTCATGGGCGACTTCCCGTGGATGACCGAGCGCGGCACGTTCATCATCAACGGCACCGAGCGCGTCGTGGTGACGCAGCTGGTCCGTTCGCCCGGCGCCTACGTGATGGAGCCCAAGGACCGTGAGAAGCAGGTCTTCATCGCCAACCTGATGCCGGCCCGGGGCTCGTGGCTGGAGCTGGAGATCGACAAGAAGGGGCGCGTCTACGTCCGCATCGACCGCAAGCGCAAGCTGCCGGTCACGGTGCTGCTGCGGGCGATGGGCTACGCCTCAGACGAGGAGATCGTCAACCTGTTCGACGGCTCGCTCTACATCCGCAACACCGTCGATGCGGATCCGGAGGCGACCCGCACCGAGGAGGGCGCGCTGATCGAGCTGTTCAAGAAGCAGCGCCCGGGCGAGCCGCCGTCGGTCGACGCCGCGCGCTCGCTGCTCAACCAGCTGTTCTTCGATCCCAAGCGCTATGACCTGACGCGAGTCGGTCGTTACAAGCTCAACAGCCGGCTCGGCCTCGACATCGACCTCGACAGCCGCACGCTGACCCACGACGACATCATCGCCCTGGTCAAGGAGCTGGTGTCGCTGCCGAAGCTGCTCGGGATGCCCGAGGAGCCCGACTCCGAGATCAAGGACTACGCGGCCGAGGCCGTGTCGATGCCGCGGGAGCCGGTCCAGGATCACCTCGACGAGTACGAGCACTTCGGCAACCGCCGCCTGCGCACCGTCGGGGAGCTGATCCAGGAGGCATTCCGGATCGGTCTGTACCGGATGGAGCGCGTCGTCCGCGAGCGCCTCACCACCGAGGACGCCGACACGATCACGCCGCAGACGATCGTCAACATCCGCCCGGTCGTGGCCGCGCTGAAGGAGTTCTTCGGAAGCTCCCAGCTCAGCCAGTTCATGGACCAGACGAACTCGCTGGCGGGCCTGACCCACCGCCGTCGTCTGTCGGCGCTCGGCGCCGGTGGCCTGACCCGTGAGCGGGCGCCGATCGAGGTTCGCGACGTGCACCCGACCCATTACGGGCGGATGTGTCCGATCGAGACCCCCGAGGGTCCGAACATCGGCCTGATCGGCTCGCTGTCGTCATACGCCGAGATCTCCGAGCACGGGTTCGTGACGACCCCGTACCAGGTGGTCCGCGACGGCAAGGTGACCGACGAGGTCCTGCGGATCGACGCCAACCAGGAGGAAGACCAGATCATCGCCCAGGCGAACACGCCGGTCGACGATCAGGGCAACCTGCTGGGTAACGAGATCCTCTGCCGGACGCAGGCCGGTCAGTACGTGACGGTGACCCCGCAGGAGGTCGATCTGATCGACGTCTCGCCGGAGCAGATCTGGTCGGTCGCGACCGCGATGATCCCGTTCCTCGAGCACGACGACGCCAACCGCGCGCTGATGGGATCCAACATGCAGCGCCAGGCGGTGCCGCTGCTGGTGACCGACGCGCCCGTGATCGGCACCGGGATGGAGCGCCGGGCGGCGATGGACACCGGCGACGTTGCGATCGCGCACCAGCCCGGGACCGTCTCCTACGTCGATGCCGAGCGGATCGTGATCGACGGCTCAGAGATGCAGGAGGAGTACCCGCTACAGAAGTTCATGCGCTCCAATCAGGGGACGCTGATTCACCAGAAGCCGATCGTGGACGTCGGTTCCGAGGTCGCGGCCGGCGACGTGCTGGCCGATGGCTCGGCGACCGACATGGGCGAGATGGCGCTCGGCAAGAACCTGCTGGTCGCGTTCATGTCCTGGGAGGGTTACAACTTCGAGGACGCGATCATCCTCTCCAAGCGCCTCGTGCAGGACGACGAGCTCACCTCGATCCACATCGAGGAGTATGAGATCGACGCTCGCACGACCAAGCTCGGCGACGAGGAGATCACCCGCGACATCCCGAACCGTTCGGAGGAGTCGCTGCGCAACCTCGACGACCGCGGGATCGTCCGGATCGGCGCCGAGGTCCAGTCCGGCGACCTGCTCGTCGGCAAGGTCACGCCCAAGGGCGAGACCGAGCTGACCGCCGAGGAGAAGCTGATCCGCGCGATCTTCAAGGAGAAGGCGCGGGAGGTTCGCGACACCTCGCTGAAGGTGCCGCACGGCGAGGGCGGCGTCGTGATCGACGTCAAGACCTTCAGCCGCGACGAGGGCGACGACCTGCCGCCCGGCGTCAACGACCTCGTCCGCGTGTTCGTCGCCAAGAAGCGCAAGATCTCCGAGGGCGACAAGCTCGCGGGGCGCCACGGCAACAAGGGCGTGATCTCCAAGATCGTCGACCAGCAGGACATGCCGTTCCTGGAGGACGGGACGCCGGTCGACGTGATCCTCAACCCGCTCGGCGTGCCGAGCCGGATGAACATCGGTCAGATCCTCGAGGTCCACCTCGGCTGGGTCGCGGCCAACGGCTGGTACGAGGACGGCTCCGAGGCCCGCGCGCACGCCACCAACGGCGGCTCGCACGCCGACGGCCGGCCCGGCAAGGTGTACGTCGCGACGCCGGTGTTCGACGGCGCCACCACGGCCGACGTCGACGAGGCGCTGGTGCGCTGGCAGGACGAGCACACCGAGTCCAACGGCCTGATCCGGATGGACGTCGACAAGCGCCGTCGCACCGGCGAGCAGGCGTCCGGCAAGGCGACCCTGTTCAACGGCCGCACCGGCGAGCCGTTCGAGGAGCAGGTGACGGTCGGCTACATGTACATCCTGAAGCTGCTGCACCTGGTCGACGACAAGATCCACGCCCGCTCGACGGGGCCGTACTCGCTCGTCACCCAGCAGCCGCTCGGCGGCAAGGCGCAGTTCGGCGGCCAGCGCTTCGGCGAGATGGAGGTCTGGGCGCTGGAGGCCTACGGCGCCGCGTACACGCTGCAGGAGATGCTGACGATCAAGTCCGACGACACGGTCGGGCGTGTGAAGGCATACGAGGCGATCGTCAAGGGCGAGAACATCGCCGAGCCGTCGATCCCCGAGTCGTTCAAGGTGCTGCTCAAGGAGATGCAGTCGCTGGCGCTCGACGTCAACGTCGTCTCCGAGGAGGGCGAGCGCGCCGAGATGCGCGAGGAGGACGACGACCTACTGCGGGCCGCCGAGGAGCTCGGCATCGACCTGTCGGGCGTCCGCGCGACCGACGGCCAGGCGGCCGACGAGACCGAGGAGCACGAGGGCGAGACGGTCGAGGCGTCCGCGGAGGAGCTCGAGACCGAGGATCCCGCACTGGAGTCCGGCGAGGAGCTGGAGGCCGAGGACCTGAGCACCACCGATGACCCGATGCTCGAGGCCGGTATCCCCGCGGGAGACGCCGAAGGGGTTCTGGAGGAGGACGAGGTCTGAGGCAGCCGGCTCGGCTTTAGAGGGGAGCCCACCCCGCACAGGCCGCACGCGAGCCTGTGCGGTGCGGACTCCCCACGGACCCGGCCTACCGAGTCGGTTCGTCCACATTTTTTCTAGCGCTAAGGATTCACTTTGATTGACATCAACAATTTCGACGCAATCGAGATCGGCCTCGCCTCCAGCAAGCAGATCCGCAGCTGGTCCTCAGGCGAGGTCACCAAGCCCGAGACGATCAACTACCGCACGCTCAAGCCTGAGAAGGACGGGCTGTTCTGCGAGCGCATCTTCGGTCCGACCAAGGACTGGGAGTGCTACTGCGGCAAGTACAAGCGAGTCCGGTACAAGGGCATCGTGTGCGAGCGCTGCGGCGTCGAGGTCACGCGCTCCAAGGTCCGCCGTGAGCGGATGGGGCACATCGACCTGGCCGCGCCGGTCTCGCACATCTGGTTCTTCAAGGGCGTCCCGAGCCGGATCGGCTACCTGCTCGACATGGCCCCCAAGGAGCTCGAGAAGGTCCTGTACTTCGCGGCCTCGATGATCACCTGGGTCGACGACGAGGCGCGTGAGCGCGACCTCGACAAGCTGCAGGACGAGGTCCAGACGGTGCTCGACGCATACGCCGCCGAGAAGGAGGAGCGTGTCCTCGAGCTCAAGGAGTCGCTGGCCCGCCGCGAGGAGTTCCTGAACTCCGCCAAGACCGGCCGTGACTTCTCCGACGACGACCACCTATGGGCCGAGACGCTCGACGTCAACGTCGCCAAGCTGTCCGACGAAGAGCGCGAGAAGATGCTCAAGGAGCTGCGCAAGGCGTTCACGGCCGACATCGACGACACCGAGGCCTACATCGAGGACGCGGCCGCGCGGATGGGCGACGTGTGGGAACTGTTCAAGACGATGAAGTCCAAGGACGTCGTCAACGACGAGACGATCTTCCGTGAGCTGCGTGAGCGGTTCGGCTCGCCGTACGGGTTCGGCGAGTACTTCCGCGGCGGCATGGGCGCCGAGGCCGTCCGCGATCTGCTGCAGCAGGTCAACCTCGAGACCGAGTCCGAGGACCTGCAGGAGCAGGTGAAGACGGCCAAGGGCCAGAAGCAGGCCCGTGCGGTCAAGCGCCTGAAGGTCGTCACGGCATTCCTGCAGTCGGGCAACCGGCCCGAGATGATGGTGCTCGAGGCCGTTCCGGTGATCCCACCGGAGCTGCGCCCGATGGTGCAGCTGGACGGCGGCCGCTTCGCGACCTCCGACCTCAACGACCTGTATCGCCGGGTGATCAACCGCAACAATCGCCTCAAGCGGCTGCTCGACCTCGGCGCGCCGGAGATCATCGTCAACAACGAGAAGCGGATGCTGCAGGAGTCCGTCGACGCGCTGTTCGACAACGGCCGCCGCGGGCGGCCGGTCACCGGCCCCGGCAACCGGCCGCTGAAGTCCCTGAGCGACATGCTCAAGGGCAAGCAGGGTCGCTTCCGCCAGAACCTGCTGGGCAAGCGCGTGGACTACAGCGGTCGCAGCGTGATCGTGTCGGGTCCGTCGCTGCGCCTGCACCAGTGCGGGCTGCCGAAGCTGATGGCGCTGGAGCTGTTCAAGCCGTTCATCATGGCCCGGCTGGTCGAGCGCAAGTCCGCCCAGAACATCAAGGCGGCCAAGAAGATGGTCGACTCGATGATCCCGGAGGTTTGGGACGTGCTGGAGGAGGTCATCCACGAGCATCCGGTGCTGCTCAACCGCGCGCCGACGCTGCACCGCCTCGGGATCCAGGCGTTCGAGCCGATCCTCGTCGAGGGCAAGGCGATCCAGGTCCACCCGCTCGTCTGCCACGCGTTCAACGCGGACTTCGACGGCGATCAGATGGCGGTCCATCTGCCGCTGTCGGCCGAGGCCCAGGCCGAGGCGCGGATCCTGATGCTGTCGGCCAACAACATCCTGTCCCCGGCGCACGGCGAGCCACTGGCGACGCCGTCGCAGGACATGGTGCTGGGCGCCTACTACCTGACCTATGGCCCGAGCGAGGGCGATCTGGCGAAGATGGATCCGTCGAAGATCGAGCCGCGGCCGCACGTGTTCCGCACCGCCCAGGAGGCGGAGTGGTCCTACGAGCATCGCGTCTGCAAGCTCCACGACCTGGCCGAGTACCGGCCGCTGGGTCTGGAGGGCGGCCACGTGCTGACGACGGTCGGACGGGTCATCTACAACGAGGCGATCGAGCGGGCTCTGGCCGAGGCACTGGGCGACGAGTTCAAGCCGGCCGACTACGAGTTCATGAACCGCTCGATGCGCAAGAAGGACACGACCAACCTGATCGACCAGCTGGTGCAGAAGTACGGCGCCAGCTCGATCTCGATGGTGCTCGACGCGTTCAAGGACGTGGGCTTCAAGTACGCGACCCGCGCCGGCGTGACGTTCTCCAAGAACGACGTGCAGACGCCACCGAGCAAGTGGGAGATCCTCGGGCGCTACGACAAGGAGGTCGCCGCGATCGAGGGCAAGTACCTCGACGGCGAGATCACCCAGGAGGAGCGCCACGAGGCTGTCACCGACATGTGGGACCGGGCAACCGACGAGGTCGGCAAGGCGCTGCGTGCGCACCTGACCCCGCTGAACCCGATCGCGATGATGGCCGACTCCGGCGCCCGTGGCTCGTTCTCCCAGATCCGCCAGCTGGCCGGCATGCGCGGCCTGATGGCCAACCCGAAGGGCGAGATCATCGAGCGGCCGATCAAGGCCAACTTCATGGAGGGCCTGAGCGTGCTCGAGTTCTTCATCTCGACCCACGGCGCGCGTAAGGGTCTGGCCGATACGGCCCTGCGGACCGCCGACTCCGGGTACCTGACCCGGCGTCTGGTGGACGTCTCACAGGACGTGATCATCCGTCAGGAGGACTGCGGCACCGAGGAGTACATCGAGATGCCGGTGTCCGAGCTCGAGAACGATCCCGAGACGCACGCGCTGCGCCCGACGGGGTCGGCCAACAGCGACTTGATCGGGCGGATCGCCGCACGTGAGATCGCTGCGAAGGGCCGCGTGATCGTCGAGCAGGGCGTGGAGATCGATCGGGCCGAGGCGGCCGACATCGTCGCGTCGTTCGCCGACGAGACCGCGAAGGGCGAGATCATCACGATCCCGGTTCGCTCCGTGCTCAAGTGCGAGGCGCCGACCGGTGTCTGCCAGGCGTGCTACGGACGGTCGATGGCGACCGGCAACATCGCGCAGATCGGCGATGCGGTCGGGATCATCGCCGCCCAGTCGATCGGCGAGCCGGGCACCCAGCTGACGATGCGGACGTTCCATCAGGGCGGCATCGCCGGCGCCGACATCACCCAGGGCCTGCCGCGCGTCGTCGAGCTGTTCGAGGCGCGCAAGCCGAAGGGTCTGGCGAAGATCTCCGAGATCGGCGGCACGGTCACGATCGAATCGACCGACAAGGCGCTGACGGTCGTGGTCACCGACGAGGGCGGCGAGGAGCACCGCAACACGTTCCCGCGGCGCACCCTGCTGTACGTCGAGTCAGGCCAGCAGATCGAGCCGGGCACCCAGCTCAACGAGGGGTCGTTGTACCCGCACGAGCTGCTGGCGATCCGTGACCGGACCGAGACGGAGCTGTACCTCGTGCGCGAGGTGCAGGACGTCTACAAGTCCCAGGGTGTGGATATCAACGACAAGCACATCGAGCTGATCGTCCGCCAGATGATGAAGAAGGTCCGGGTCGATCAGAAGGGCGATACCGACCTCCTGCCGGGCCAGTTCGTCGACCGTCACGAGTACGCCCGGATCAACGGCGAGGTAATCGACAAGGGTGGCGAGGCGGCGCAGGCCGAGGAGATCATCCTCGGGATCACGAAGGCGTCGCTGAACACGGACTCGTTCCTGTCGGCCGCCTCCTTCCAGGAGACGACCAAGGTTCTAACCGATGCGGCGCTGGAGGGCAAGACCGACCGCCTCAACGGGCTCAAGGAGAACGTGATCATCGGCAAGCTGATCCCGGCCGCGACCGGGCTCAAGCGCTACCGCCGGATCGAGATCGAGCCGACCGAGCCGCTCCCGCGCGGGATCGACGAGGTCGGGCTGCTCGACCACGACGACCTGGCGGCCGAGCTCGGCCTGACCGACGGCGAGTCGCTGAGCGGCTTCGGCGGCGGGATCGAGGCCGACCTGTCCGATCTCGAGGACATCGGATCGGGCGCGTCACTCGGGTTCGCCGAGGAGCTCGCGGACCTTGATCTGCCGATCGATGATTCGGGCGAAGACGAGCAGTAGCCCGCTGCACTAACGCGGTATCTCAGACGGGGCGGTCGCCGGGTTCGGCGGCCGCCCCGTTGTACGTGCTGGGGCGGTCGCCGGGTTCGGCGACCGCCCCGTTGTGCGTGCCTGCCGGGGCGTCCGCGTGCGCCGGTGTGGGCGTCCTGGCCGCTGTCCTGGGATCCGTTCGACCTCCCGACCGGACCGCTCAGCGTCAGATCGGTGTCAGCTTTCCGGGTTGAACCCCTGCTCAGCTACGACATTTGTCGAGTCTGAAGCGATCTGCTAAACATCGCGGAGCGAAGGATTGCGTAGGTCCCGCTGTCGAGGCGGATTTAAGGTGCGTTAGGGGAGTGGCACGGTAACAAGGCCGCTCCTGGGGCAGTGACGTAAGAAGGCACGTGTCGGAGCCGCGAGGTGGCAACGACATGAACACGAAGCGCAGGACGTTCGGTGAGCCCACCCACCGGTGGTCTGCGATGAATTCGAAGGCGACTTCGAGCTGGGGGTCAGATGGGCAAGGGCACGGACAATCTGGATCTGCCAGCCGCGTCGGCGGATGTAGCGCTGGGGTACGACTACGAGCGCTACAGCACGCTGGCGGGCGAGCTCGAGGAGCCCATGCAGGGGCCGATCGTCCGTTATCGTCGCCCGGCCGGGGCGCGGCCGCGCCGCCAGCTCGCGGGCACGGTGACCGTGATGCTGATCCAGACCGGATTTCTGATCTGGCTGATGCTTCCCAGCCACCTGCCGCATCTGTCGCATCATCCGGTGATCGCGGCCGCGTCGATCGTGATGATCGGCTCGATCTATCTGATCGAGCTGTTCCGCTTCATCAACGTCTCGAGCCTGTGCATCGCCTCGACGCTCGCTCGCGACCCGGTTCCGTTGCCCGAGCAGGACGGTACGCGGGTCGCGTTCCTGACCACGATCGTACCGTCCAAAGAGCCGCTCGCGCTCGTCCGCTCGACGCTCGAGGCCGCGCTGCGGATCCGCCACTCCGGGACCCTGGACGTGTGGCTGCTCGACGAGGAGGATGACCCGACGGTTCGGTCGGTCTGCCGCGAGCTCGGCGTACACCACTTCACCCGGCATCAGGTCGCGCGCTACAACCAGCCATCCGGCCGTTTCAAGGCCCGCTCCAAGCACGGCAACTACAACGCGTGGGTCGACGGGCACGGCGACGACTACGAGTTCTTCGTCTCCGTCGACCCCGACCACGTACCGCAGCCCAACTTCTGCGAGCGGCTGCTGGGCTACTTCCGCGACCCCGACGTGGCGTTCGTCGTCGGGCCGCAGGTCTACGGCAACTACGACAACTTCGTCACCAAGGGCGCTGAGTCCCAGCAGTTCGTGTTCCACGGCCTGATCCAGCGGATGGGCAACTTCTTCGGCTGCCCGATGCTGGTGGGGACCAACAACGCGGTCCGGATCTCGGCGCTGCGCGAGATCGGCGGTCTGCGCGACTCGATCACCGAGGACCTCGCGACGTCGCTGTCGTTCCACTCGCGGAAGGATCCGCAGACCGGACGCAACTGGCGGTCGGTGTACACGCCCGACGTGCTCGCCGTCGGCGAGGGCCCGTCGAACTTCACCGACTTCTTCAGTCAGCAGCATCGCTGGAGCCGTGGCACCTTCGAGAACTTCCACGGTCACTTCTGGCGCAGCATGTGGACGCTGCGGTGGGGGGCGCGCCTGCACTATTCGCTGATCACCTCCTACTATCCGACCGCCGCGATCGGCTGGGTGCTGGGCGCCGTCAACTGTGCGGTCTATCTGCTCCTCGGGGCCCGGGGCGTCCTGATCAACCCGCACGTCTGGATTGCGGTGTACATCGACCTGGCGTTCGTCCAGTTCGCGCTGTACGCGTCGAACCGGCGCTACAACGTCTCACCGCACGAGGATCCGGGCTCATCGGGGGCAGCGGGCATGTGCATGTCGGTGATGGCCGCTCCGATCTATGTGATCGCGTTCGTGCAGAGCGCGCTCGGCCGCTCAAGCGGCTTCGTCGTCACGCCCAAGGGACTGATGCGCTCCGCGGACCGGCTGTCGACGTTCCGGCTGCACCTCGGCTGGGCGGCACTGCTCGTGGTCGCGCTCGCACTGTCGTTCAAGGGTGGCCGGCCGGAGACGAGCATGCGGCTGTGGTCCGGGATGCTCGTCGCGGTCTGCCTGACACCCCTGATGATCTCGTTCGGGCAGCGCGTGCGGCTGCGCCGGTCCGAGCGCCGCAACACCGCCCGCGTCGCCCGTCGGATCGGCCCGGCCGACGGCACGCCCGCCGCCCAGTACCAGGGTGCCGAGCTCTGATGATGACGCCTTCCCAGCGCCGCCGCCGGCGGATCCGGATCCAGGCGATCGTCGGCCTGCTGCTGCTGGTGGCTCTGTTCGTCGTCAACGGCCCGCCCATATTCAGCTTCGCGAAGTCGACGTACCTGAACTGGAAGATCAACACGGCCAGCTACAAGCGCCAGTACGGGCACTGGGTGAATCTCACGATTCCGGCAGACAGAAAGATCAGCGCCGTACACGCCGTGATGCTGAACACCGGCAAGGTCCTGATCATGGCCGGCTCCGGCAACAACATCGGCAACTTCCGAGCGGGCCGGTTCGTATCGGAGGTGTTCAACCCCGCCAACGACACGTTCAAGAAGATCCCGACCCCCTACGACATGTTCTGCTCCGGGCACTTCATCCTGCCCGACGGGAACGTGCTGATCGCGGGGGGGACCGCGCGCTACGAGGTCCTCGCCAGCCAGATCAGGTACGCGGCCGGAGTGATGACCGTGGTCAACCGCTCGACCACGCGGCGGCTGGTGCTGCCGGTCGGGACGACGTTCGAGTCGCCCACCGATCAGCTCTACCGGTCGACCAACCCGGTCGAGATCCCGCCCGCGCGCGTGGTCCGGCAGCGCGCCCGCGGCAAAATCGTGCAGTACGTGCAGCCGACCTACACGCCCGACTGGGTCAAGGCCGAGCAGCCCGGCAACGGCTCGGTCTCCAATGTCAACCGGGACTACACGATCCTCGGCGTCCCCGCTGGTATCTCGTCGGACCTGCAGGCGAGCTCGTTCGCGATCAACCGCGCCGAGCAGAACTTCTGGGGCTCGCGCAAGTCCTACGTCTTCAACATCCACACCGAGACCTATCAGCGCGTCTCGAACTTGAACCTGGCACGGTGGTACCCGACGCTGGTCGGGCTCAAGGACGGCAACGTGCTCGCCGTCTCCGGCCTGAACCAGTTCGGCCAGATCATCACCGGGCACTCCGAGGAGTTCAACCTCAAGACGCGGCGCTGGACGATGAAGGCCAAGCTCCAGCACTCGTTCCCGACGTATCCGGCGCTGTTTCTGATGCCCAACGGCGATCTGTTCTTCACCGGCGCCACCACCGGTTACGGGCCCGACAAGAAGTCGTGGCGCGAGCCCGGCATCTGGAACCCGAACACGAACGCCTTCCGGCCCGTGACCGCCGGGCTGCAGGATCCCAACCTGATGGAGACCGCCGGCAGCATCATCCTCCCTCCCGCGCAGGATCAGCGCTACGCGATCATCGGCGGCGGCGGCGTCGGCGAGTCGCCGTTGTCGACCGGCCGGATCGACGTCGTCGACCTCAACAGCAAGGACCCGCGCTGGCGGCCCGACGGCAGCCTGCCGACCGGCACCCGCTATCCCGAGGTCGTGATCACGCCCAACGACGGGGTCGTGATCTCCGGCGGCTCGAAGTTCTACCGCGGCATGCACGGTTCGGACCTGATGACCGCGCACATGTGGATGCCGAACACGGGCGAGGTGACAAACCTCGCCGATCCGCTCGTCGGCCGCGACTACCACTCCGAGGGGCTGCTGCTGCCCGATGCCCAGATCCTGACGCTCGGCGGCAACCCGCTGTATGGCAACAAGCAGGACACTGAGCCGCAGATCTTCCACCGTCAGATCTCGATCTACAGTCCGCCGTACCTCTACCACGGGCCGAGGCCACAGGTGACCGGCGGCCCGACCTATATCCAGCGCGGGCAGACGGCGACGTTCACAACGCCCGACTCGAGCGCGATCGTCAAGGCGCGCCTGATGCACCCGAGCGCGGTGACGCACGTGACCGACGTCCAGCAGCGCTCGGTCGCCCTGACGATCAAGCACGAGCCCGGCGCGGTCGCGCTGACGGTTCCAACGGGAGCCGGCCTGGTGCCGACCGGCTGGTACATGCTGTTCGTCGACAACGGCCGGGGCGTACCCTCAGTAGCCAAGTGGGTGAAGATCTCCTGATCCGCCGTCGCCCGTGATCCGGGCGCACGCTACTGGGTGGCGCGCGCTGATCGCGGTGGCTTTGGCTCTCGCGGCGGCCGTGGCGCTCGTCGCCTGCGGAGGCGGCGGGCACGCAACGGGCGCCACCGACCCGCCAGCGACGACGACCACGACGAGCACGACAGCCACGGCGGCCACGGCGGCCCGCGGATCGGGGCCGCTCGCGGGCTTCAAGCTGTGGATCAACCCGTACTCGCCCGCCGCGGTCCAGGCCCAGATCTGGCGGCGAGACGGGAGCAAACAAGATGCCGCGCTCGTCTCTCGGATCGCTGCCCAGCCGACCTTCAAGTGGCTGACCGGCGGCTCGCAGCCCGCGCAACAGGTGGCCGCGTCGTTCGTGGATCGCGCTCAGCGCGCGCAGGCGGTCGCCCAGCTCGTGCTCTACAACATCCCGGACCGCGACTGCCACGGGCTCTCAGGCGGGGGAGCGGCGGACGCGCCCGCGTACCTCGAGTGGGTGCGCCAGGTGATGGCCGGGATCGGCGACCACCGGGTGATCATCATCCTCGAGCCCGACGCGATCGATCAGGCCGCGTCGGGCTGCCTGAGCGCGGACGACGCCCACGAACGCTACGGCATGCTCGCCAACGCGACCAAGCTGATCGAGCGGGATACGCAGGCGCGCGTGTACCTGGACGCCGGCTCCGCGGGCTGGCTGGCGCCGAAGCAGATCGCGCAGCCGATGTACCTGTCAGGCATCTCCCAGGACGCCGGCTTCTCACTCAACGTCTCGAATTTCTACTCCACCGCGCAGTCGATCGCGTACGGGCGCGAGCTGTCCAAGCTGGTGGGCGGCAAGCACTTCGTGATCGACACCAGCCGCAACGGCAACGGCGCGCCGCCGGGTGGGCCGGGCGTGAACGAGTGGTGCAATCCGCCCGGCCGCGCGCTCGGCCACCCCCCCACGACGAACACCGGGGTCGCGGGCGTCGACGCGTTCCTGTGGGTCAAGTATCCGGGGCAGTCCGACGGCTCGTGCCGGGCCGGTGAGCCGCCGGCGGGAACGTGGTGGCCGTCGTACGCGCTGTCGCTGGTCCGCGACACGCCCCGCTGACGAGGCCCCCCGCCCGCGCTCAGCCGGCGAGCGAGAGCGCGTAGGACAGCCAGAACTGGCCGGCGGCCGGACCGCCGTTGCAGGTTCCGTCGGACTCGCCGACGTCCTTGATCCACAGGTACGCGTCGAGCCCGGCCTGGCCCGTGGCGGCTGTCGGATCGGCACCGATCTTCGCGCCCGCGGGATTGCACCACTGACCGGCGGCGACGCTTCCGCCGGCGCGCGAAGTGTCGATCACGAAGTGACGACCGCCGGCCTTCTGCGAGATCGCATCCCCGTAGGCGATGGCGGTTGCGGCCGAGGAGAAGCTCGAGACGTTGACAGCGAACCCGGCCTTGGCCGAGCCGATTGCCTGCTGCAGCAACGCGGCTTCGGTCGCTGCCGGCTGCCAGGTCGGATTGCCTGCGTCCACGTACACCGAGGCGTTGGCGTCGGTGTCGATCTGCTGCACGGCGTAGCCGATCAGCTGGTCGTAGGTCTGCTGCTGCGCGCTCGACAGGCAGCTCATCTCCGTCAGCGCGTCGGGCTCGACGATCACGACCGCCTTGCCCTGCCCGAGGCCAGAGGTCAGCGAATTGATGAACTGCTCGTAGTCGGCGGGATCGGCGGCGCCGCCCGACGAGTACTGGCCGCAGTCGCGCCAGGGGATGTCGTAGGCGACGAACACCGGGACGGTGCCGCTCGCTGAGGCGGCGCTCATCAGCTGCGGAACGACCGACGGTGCGCCGGCGCTGGTCAGCCAGACCGCCTCCGGCTGTGACGCGATCTTCTCGATCGTGGCCGCCTCTGTGGTCTGGCCCTCCGACTGCAACTGCTGCTCGGCGACGACCGCGGAGTCCGACGGATTGATGTAGAAGTGGTCGCCGGCGAGCGGATCGCTCGCGGTCGATGCGGCCGTGACCGTGACCGGGGCCGGCAACGTGACCGGGGTCGGGACCGTGACCGGGGTCGGGACCGTGACCGGGGCCGGGGCTGCCTTCGGGCTGCCTGCGGTTACCGGGTGGTGGCGATGGGCCCGCTTGTGATGGTGGGCCCGTTTGGGGTGATGGGCCCGTTTCTGGTGATGATGGTGGTGCTTGTGCTGGTGATGGACCCCGGACGGCGCTACCCGCGCGTCCGAGGTGGCGCCCCCGGCAAGGACGAGGGCGATCATCAGCGCGAGCGAAATCGCGAACAGGCCAAGCGCGCGGATGTGTGTTCCAATGTGATCGGGGGGAGTCATTACCCGGTCGTTTTCGGCCGGGCCGGGCCGGGGAGTGAAGCCGGTGCTCGATGGCGGACGCATGGGGGCGCGCCACACCGCCGAACCTACCCATTTGGCTGAAAAGATCACCACACCTGATGGTGGGGCGGTACGATCCGCTCATCGGGGCAACGAAGGTCGATACGCGTGGCTCAGGAGGGGCCGGCACGGGAAACAGGGGCGGACGGGCGCGCGCCGCGCCGCGCCGCGCCCTGACCGCCATCGCGGCGCTGGTGCTCGCCGGGATGATGCTCGTACTGCTCGCCTCGTGTGGCAGCGATCACCAGACCGGCGCAGCGAACGCGCGGTCGGCGAGCCGGGCCCTGGCGCCGGTGAAGCCGCGTGTGTACGTGGTGGGCCGCGGACACGGTTCGCACGCGCGGCACCGGTCGCAGGCAAAGCACCGGTCGCAGGCAAAGCACCGGTCGCAGGCGACGCACCGGGCACAGGCGACGCACCGGGCACAGGCGACGCACCGGGCACAGGCGACGCACCGGGCACAGGCAAAGCACCGCCTGCACCGGCAAGGCAAAGCAGCGGCCGACGCCTCAACCGCGCCGCTGACGCACTCGTTCCCGCTCGGGACGCAAAGTCTCTGCTGCCGGAAGCACCGCGGGACCAGCCGGCACTGAGCCTCCCGCCGGCGGCCGCGCGGCCTTAGTGGCCCGGTTCCACTCAGGGTCGGGCGCGCGCGAACACGCCGAACGCCGGCTTGGGTCGCCCGTCGGCGTACTCGAGGCCGCCGTAAATCCGCCGCGGCTCGTCGAACAGGTGGATCCAGCCCAGCGCGTAGACCTGGGGTAACGCGTGCACGACGGCGAATGCCGAGGACAGCCAGCTCGCCTGGAGCTGCGGATCGACCCAGTACGGGAACTCGGCGTTGCGGTGGGTCGGGATCGTGTACTCCGACAGAAACAGCGGCACCCTGTGGCCGTGGCCGAGCACGCGGTCGACCAGGGCCGACAATCGACCGAGGTCGGAGAAGTCGACCTCGCCGTCGGGCGAGGGCGGGTCCGACAGGTCCGGCCGCCGGTATCCGAACGGGTTGTGGCCGTACATGTCCAGCGGCGGCGTCCGTCCATCGGGAAGCTTGAGATTCTCGATCCACTGCTCGGTATCGATCGTGCCGCCGGTGAAGGTCATCCCGCCAATCACCAGGTTCCGGCGGTTGACGCGCTTGAGCGCGTGATAGGCGGCGGCGAGCAGGCCGGCGTAGATGTGGGGGCCACGTGCCTGTCGGGCGGTCAGTCGCGTTCCCGGCTTGGCCGCCGTCAACGGCATGAAGTCACCGCGGCGATTGGGCTCGCCCCAGATCATCCACAGGTGGACGCTCGGATACCGGCGGGCGGCGGCGGTCGCGAACGCGGCGAAGTCCGACGCGTGCCGCGGCGCCCATGCGGTCGACCGGTGGCCGTTGGCCCAGCGCGGCGCCCGCCACAGCTCGATCGCGACCTGCACGTGGTAGCGCCGGGCGCGCGCGATCGTGCGGGTCAGCGATTGCGGCCAGTCGTACGCGCGGCGGGCAGGCAGGCGGCGATGATCGGCAGCGCGCCGTACGCGCGGATCGTGGCGGTGACGCCGCGGCCGGGGGGCGACCACACCGCGGCCGTTCGGGTCGTCGGGGTGACGCGGTCGCTGGGGGGCGACCACGCTCCAGTCGAGATCGGTCTCATAGATTCCAATCCCGAGCCGGTGATACGTCGGCCACAGCGAGCGTCCGTGGCGGACGTCCGGGCCCCAGATCGCCTTGCGCGCCGAGAAGCGGGCGCTGGCGGGCGTTGCGGCCAGCAGGCACGCCGCGAGCGCGAGCGGGATCGTCGACCGGACGGCGACCCGCCCTCGACGAGCCGTCATCGATCGCCCGCACGGCGGCGGCGGGCGACCCGCCGCAGTCCGAGTCCGCCGGCGCCGCCGAGCGCGATCACGGCGGCGACCAGCGCCAGCGCGTCGGTACTCGACCCGCTCTGACCCAGCGCGGCGATCGCCTCGCCCTGCTCGCGTCGCAGCGCCGCGGCGGCGCGACTGGATCCGGATCGGCGCTGGGCTCCGTCACCGGAGCGATGGCGTTCCCCGGCGTGGGCGCGCGACGTCACGGCGGCGCGGCGGTGCGCGGCCGCGCGCCCGAGTCCGACGCCGAACAGCGGACCCGATCCGGCCGACGCGCCGGCGCTCGAGCGGCCGCCCAGCTGTTGGCGGGTGCTGCCGAGCGGGAACGAGTACTCGGTTCCCGAGGGGCTGTGCGGGTCGACGTGGACGCCTGGCTGCAGACCGACCGCGGCCGGCGCGGCGATCAGCATCACGGTCACGATCAGGCTCACGACGGACGCCGTACGCAGGCGCATCTCGCTCGGAGGTTACGCCTGTCGGCCCGCTTTACTGCGAATCGATGCCCGTGATCCGGTGGTTGCAGGCCGAGCAGCGGGCGCGGCGCGCGCTGGTCGCCGCGCTCGGGCTGGCATTCGGCGCCGCCGCATTCGAATCCGGCTTCTATGCGAACTCGTGGTGGATGCCGGCGTGCCTGGCGTTCCTGGCGGTCACGCTCGCGCTGTGGCTCGGTATGCGAACCCACCCGCCCGCGCCGGCGTGGCTCTCCGTCGGCGGGCTGGCGGGCCTGTGGCTGTGGTCGCTGATCTCCAGTAGCTGGGCGGACCGCGCCGACCTGGCGCTGCAGTCGGCCGACCGGTGGGCGCTGTACGCCGCGATCGCCGCGACCCTGACGATCGTCGTCGGCCGCCGGGAGCGGGTCGGGCGCTGGTTGCTGGCCGCCTGCGCCATCGGTGCGATCGCGGTCGCCGCGATCGACCTGATCGGGATGCTGACTCCGTCGGCCAGCGGGTTGTTCCTCGGCGCCTCGCTGAACGCCCCGATCGGCTACCCGAACGGGACCGCGAACCTGCTGCTGCTCGGGTTCTGGCCGCTGGTCGCGGTGGCGGCCGACGTTCGCCGGCCGCTGCCCGCTGGGATCGCGATCGGCGGCGCGACCGCGATCGGGGGCATGCTGCTCGCCGACCAACGCCGCGGAACGTTGCTGGCGCTCGCCGCCGGCGGCGTGATCCTCGTCGCGGTCGTGCCCGGCCGGCGCGGGCGGGTGTGGGCGCTGCTGGCGATCGTCGGGGCGGTGGCGCTTGCGTCTGGCTCGATCACCCCCGTCTACCAGCATCTCGTCGACGGCGCCGCGACCGCTGCCGCGATCCACCGCGCGGCGCGGGCCAGCCTACTGGCCGGAGCGGCGCTGGCGGTGGTCTGGGCTGGATTGCTGGCGGCGATCGGCGCGGTTCGCTCACGGTCTGAGCGAGCGGGCGTGACCCTCGGCCGGGTTGGCTCCGGCGCGCTGGCGGCGCTCGCCGTGATCGCGGTGGGGGGGCTCGTCGTCGATGCGCATCGGATCTCGCACCGCGTCTCCGATCAGTACCACGCGTTCGTGCACCTGTCGCCCGAGCCGGGGTCGTTCCGGCTGTTCTCCGGCGGCGGTAACCGCTACGACTACTGGCGGGTCGCGCTCAAGGAGTTCGACGGCTCGCCGCTACGGGGCGTCGGCGCCGGCAACTACGACGTCGGCTACTACCGCTACCGGCACACGACCGAGGACATCACGCAGCCGCACTCGATCGAGTTGCAGACGCTGGCCGAGCTCGGACTCGTCGGCGGCGTGCTGCTGCTGGCGTTCCTCGCCGGACCGATGCTCGGGCTGTGGCGCCTGGCGCGCCGGGCGCGCGCGCCCGGACCGCAGCGGCTGGTCGCGGTCGGCGCCGGGGGGATGTTCCTGTCGTGGCTGGCGCAGACGAGCGTCGACTGGATGCAGCTGATCCCGTCGATCACGGCGCTCGCGCTTGGCGCCGGCGTGACCCTGTCGTGCGCGCGGGGAAGCGCGGGTGAACGGCAGCGATCGGCCGAGCCGGAGCGAGCGGATCGCTCTGAACGCGCGCCACGCCGCGCCGCGCCCCGCCGACCGATCGAGATCCGCGCTGCCCTGTCGATCGCGGCGATCGCGGCGGTTGCGGTGGCGGCGCTGACGACCGCACGGATGGAGCTGGCCGACGTTCACCAGGCCCGCGGGCAGCGGCTGCTGGTGGGCGATCCGGTCGGCGCGCTGCGCCAGGCCGATGACGCGATCGACGACGAGAGCGACAGTGTCGAGGGCTACTACCTGCGCTCGGCCGCACTCGCCCGGCTCGATCTCGGCGGACCGGCCAAGACGGCGATGCACGAGGCGATCGCCCACGGTCTGCAGGATTGGGTGTCGTGGGCGCTGCTGGGCGACCTCGATACGCGGACCGGCGATCGGCGCGCCGCGCGAGCCGCTTACCGGTATGCCGCGCGCCTGGATCCCCTCGACGCGCCGGTGCTGACCGGCCCGGCTGCCCGCTGAGGCCTCAGCCCCAGCGTTCCCTGGTCGTCGCGAGAATCACGGCGGCCGCCCGCTCAGCCTCGCCGCGCTCGCCTTCGAGCACGACGCAGCCGCGCGCGGCCGTGGCGACGGCGGCCAGCGACTGGCGCGGTCGCTCCTGGGCCGGCACGCTGTTGGCCAGAAGCGCCAACGCGCCCTGGCCGGCGCTCGTCGCCTGCGGGGCGAACGTCGCGCCGGTCACGTAACGGGTCACGACGATCGCCCCGAGCTCGAGTCGTGTGCCGGCGTCCACGACCTCACCGAGCTCGCCCGGCGGCTGCTGGAGCTCGCCGTCGCCGTCGCGGATCGTCAGCCGCCGGGGAAACGGGTGGACTCCCCCGCCGGCGTCGAGCGGCGCGTACTCGTCGGAGACGTAGGCCGCGCCGGCGCGGACGAGCGCGGCGACGAGGGTCGTCTTGCCGCTGAAGCTGGACCCCGGCATCGCGATCGCCCGGTCGCGCCAGGCGACGACGCCGGCGTGGACGAACACGAGGTCTGGCGACCGCGCGGCAACGAACAGCCGGACCTGGGCGTCGAGCAGTGCGAGCGCCACTTCGCGTGAGGCGTGGGAGATCAGTTGCGCACCGTCGAGCGTGACCTCGTGGCGGTCAGCGGCGGTTGCCGTCAGTACGAAGCGGCCCTGGTCGGCCGCTGGTTCGCTCCTGGCCGAAGCCACCGGCTCCGTGCCCGGCGGCAACGCTTGCCGCGCGAGCGTCCGCAGCTCGGGATCGGCGCATTGCAGCCAGAACCTGACGCCGAACGCCTCGTGACACGTTGCTGAGGCGCCGGCCCGGCGCCGGAATCGCGGTGGCACCGCGCCTATGATGACACGGGATGAGCGCGGTGCTGCTCGGTGCTCGATGTCTGCTCGCGGTCGTGTTCGTGGTCGCCGCGGCCGGCAAGGCACGCGATCGGGCGGGGACGCGAGCGGCGTTAATCGCGTTCGACGCGCCGGCGGGGCTCGCCGGCGTCGGCGCGATCCTGCTGCCGATCGCCGAAACGATCGCCGCGATTGCGCTCGTGCCGGCGACCACGGCGGTGCTCGGTGCGGCGCTGGCGGTGATCCTGCTGGGACTGTTCACGGTCGCGATCGCCAGGCAGCTGGCGGCCGGGCACGCTCCCGAGTGCCACTGCTTCGGCCAGCTGCAGTCCGAGCCGATCGGGCCGTCCTCGCTGGCGCGCAACGTCGTGCTGACCGCGCTGGCGGTGACCGTGATCGTACGCGGCGGCGGTCCCAGCATCACAGCGGCACTGTCCGGTCTGGACGCCACGCAGATCGGACTGGTGATCGTCTCGGTGGCGCTGGCCGCCTTCGGCGTGCTGGCATGGTGGCTGTGGAGCGAGCGACGGCGTCTGGGGCAGCTGCTGCACGCGACGATCCAGGCGCAGATGACGCCCGGCCTCGAGCCCGGGGCGCGAGCGCCCGAGTTCGCGCTGGCGCCGCTGGCCGACGGCCCGAGCACGCTCGGCGAGCTGCTCGGCCCGGGACTGCCGGTCGCGCTCGTGTTCGTCTCCGATCAGTGTGGTCCGTGCGTCGCGCTGATGCCCTCGCTCCGGAGCTGGCAGCAGGCGCTCGGCGAGCGTCTGCGGCTTGCGACCGTCTTCGGGGGGAACCTCGAGGGCGCCCGTCGGCTTGCCGAGGAGCACAGCCTGCCGGCCGCGATGTGCCAGGAGCAGGACGAGGTATTCCGTGAGTACCGGCTTCGGGCGACGCCGACCGCGGTACTCGTCGATGCCTCCGGCACGATCGCGGCGTCGCCCGCCGAGGGCGAGCCGGCGATCGAGGCGCTGATCCGGTCGGCGGTCGGCCGGGCCGGGCGTCCCGCGCTGCTTGTGCACCCGGCCTGATGCCTCGGATTCGGTTTTTGGCGATACGGTGAGACGAATGAACGTGTCGGAAGCCGGCATGCCCCGGTTCCGTGAGGGGCTCCTCACCGAACGGGTCGGCGACGAGGTGATCGTCATCGACCAGGTCGCGGGTCGTGCGCATTGCTTGAGCGGCCTGGCAGCGGCCATCTGGAGCCGCTGCGACGGGACCCACGACGTCACGCGGCTGGCGGAGCTCAGCGGGGCGACCCCCGCGCGGATCGAGGCGGCGCTGGCGGAACTGGACGAGCTGGGCCTGTTGGACTGTGTCGCGGACCAGTCACGCGGGGTGACGCGACGCACGGTGGCGCACCGCGCGATCAAGGTCGGCGCCGGCGCGCTGGTGCTGTCGGTGGCGCTGCCGACGGTCGCGTCGGCGGCGTCACTGATCCCGAACGGGCAGCCGGCGCCGCACTGTACGGCGACGATGCGCGGGTCTGCTGCCGTCGTCGATACGGAGTGTGCGTCTGGGTACTGCTACTTCCCGCACACCGGCGTTGCCATCTGTGCGGTAGGCGCAAATTGTGTCACGTTCGGTAACGTCTGCCTGCTCAATTTGCTGGGGGAATGCTGCGCCGGCCCCACTGTCTGCAACGGGGTCCTCGTCCTCGCGTGCAGTAACTGACGCTCGCTCGCGCGCTCCGACATACGGCTGCCGCGACGTACTCGGGCGATGCGCCAGCGCGCAACGACGGTCAGGCGCGGTGACCGCTGCCCGCTCGCGCGATCTGCCACGCGCGCAGACCGGCAGGCACCTGCCGCAGTACCCACGTCGGTCGGCGGGCGTAGGCCCACAGCAGCCGTGCGCTGCCCCGCTGCGCGGCGGGGTCCCAGTGCTTCATGAACTCCGGCGGCGGTACGAGCTTGCGCCACACGATCGCGGCCCGCGCCCGGAAGCCATCCGCCGCTGCGAGCGTCTCGAACGTCAGCGCGGGCGATGGTGCGCCGGCAGCCCTGAGGCGAGCGTCGACTACGGGGTCAGCGCTGGGCAGCTCCAAGCGGGTGGCCAGCGCGCGCCCGGACTCACAGAGTGCCAGTCCCGCGGCGAGCGCATCCTCGGCGTGCAAGCCTCTCGCCAGGTCAGCCGCATCGCGCCAGACCTGATCCTCGCCGCGCTCGAGCGTCCGGCTCAGGTCCTGGATGCCTTGCCCCCGGCCCGCCCCGTGCTGTGCGGCGTGCAACGCCACGTGCAGCATCCGCGCGGGCTCGCTCAGCGTCAGCAGCTCGGTGCCGCCGACCCGAAGCGATCCGGGATTGACCGACAGCAGCCGCCAGCATTCCCGATCGGGCACCCCGACCCCGGCCAGCGTCCGATGCAGGTCGACGCTGACGCCGTCGTCGTGGCGCAACCACGCGCTGGCGTGCTCGCGCCACCAGGCCGGGAGCACGCGATCGTCGTACTCACGCTGGTATCCGAGCACTCCCAGCGCCCGCTCGGCGACGGGCAGCCACGCCGGGGCGATCAGCACGTCGCAGTCGCCGTACTCGCGCTCGAGCGGGTCCTCGTAGAGCCACCGCGCAACCGACGGCCCTTTGAGCAGACGCGCTTGCGCCCCCGCTTGCGCCAGCGCCGCGAACAGTTGGGCGGTCGCCGCGTCGATCACCATCAGCCGTCCTCGTCGCACGAGTTCCGATTGATCCACTCTCCGAACCGTACCGCCGCCTGGGATCATCGGTGCGATGGGCTCGCAGAACACGCTGACCGCTACCGAGGACCTGGTGCTGACGATGCTCGTCGTCGGCTACGGGCTGGCGTTCGTGCTGCAGCGCCTGCGGCGCCGCCGGTCGATGCTGCGGATCGGACAGCCGCTGGTGTTCGGCATCGTGCTACGGGTGCTGGCCGTGTTCGGGATCAACGCCACCAGCCTGGTGACCAGCGTGCGTGGCGGCGACGAGACGACGTTCCTCGACTTCGCCCATGTGCTGGCCGCGACCCCATGGGGCCACGGCTTTTTGCCCCACGGCCCGTATCAGCTGCAGACGGTGCTGTTCGCGGTCCAGCTCAAGGCGTTCTCGCTGACGCCGACCGCGATGCGGATCACCCAGATCGGGATCTCGATGCTCGGGATCATGCTGATCGCCGCGTCCGTGTACGACTTGGCCGGCCCCCGGCCGGCGCGTCTGACGGTATGGCTGTGCGCGATTGACCCGGCCAACCTGCTGTTCAACAGCGGGCTGCTGAAGGAGCCGCTGATGGTGCTCGCGAGCGGGCTGGTGGTGTTCGGTGCCACCAAGATCTGGCGCGGGCTGCAGCTCGACGGCGCCGTCTGGGCGGCGCTCGGGGGGTTGATCGCGATCTACACCCGCAGCTACGCGGGCTGGTTTTTGGTCAGCGCGTCGGTGCTGGTGCTGGTGCACTCCGCGCTGCGCCGGTTGGATCGGCCGGGGCGCGCGACCTCGGTGCTGTTTGCGGTGTTCGTGATCGCGTTCGTGACGACCCCGACGCTGCTGACCGTCACCTCCTCCAAGAGCCTCCAGACGCTGCAGGCATCCCAGAACGGCAACGCTGCCGGCGCCGCGACCGCCACCGGCCAGGCCAACAGCGACAACCTGGCGCTCGAACGGGTCGATTTCTCGACCCGTGGGGCGGTCGTGCGCAACCTGCCCGGGCGGATCTTCGACCTGATCTTCCGGCCGTTCCCGTGGCAGCTGCAGGACTCCAGCCAGCAGATCGGCGCGATCGGGTCGTTGGTGGCGCTGTTCGGCCTGGGTGCGTTGTTGTTCTACGGCTATCACGCTCGCCGCGATGTGATCGCGTACACCGCGCCGCTCCTGTACCCGTTCGTATTCCTGCTGATTGCGTATGCACTGAGTGCGGGCAATGCAGGCACCGGCTTCCGGTACCGTTCACACCTCGTGCTGCTTGGTGCCGGCATGCTCGCGATTCTGCGAGAACGGACGATCGTGGCCCGCGACCAGCCCGCAGACGCCGGCGAGCCGGTTCCCGCACAACCTCGGCAGATGGTGGTCGCATGAGCGACGTCACCCCACAGCAGGCGCCGGTCGCCGGTCAGGATGTCCGCACAACGCTGCGGATCCTATGGCGGTGGAAGTGGCTATTCCTGGCGATCCTGATCGCTGTTCCGGTCGCGGCCTACGTGTACGAACGCCAGCAGCCCAAGCTGTATCGCGCCAGCACGTTGGTGGAGGTGACCGTCTCATCCGGCCAGGTCGGCGGGGTGCCGCAGCCGGTCGTATCCGATCAGCTACTGACGATCGCCCAGCTCGCCACCGCGCCGCAGGCGGCTCGATCAGCCGCGAAGCTGATCGGGTTGCCGCCGTCGGCCGGCCCCGAGCTCGCCGGCGAAGTCAGCATTTCGCCGAACACCGACACCGGCTTTCTGACGATCAGCGCCCAGGACCTCGATCCGGCCCGCGCGGCGCAGATCGCGAACGCATTCGCCCGAGCGTTGGCCGCGTCGGAGTCCGGCGCAGAGGATCAGCAGATCGCGCTGCAGCTACGCACATTGCAGAAACAGCTGGCGACCATCGGTCGCAATTCAGGCGCACGCACGACGTTGCAACAACAGATCGCCCAGCTGGAGGCGCTCAGGGACATCGGCACGGGCGGCGCGACGATCATCCAGCCGGCGACCGTTCCCAGCTCCCCGTCGTCCCCAGAGACGCGACGGACGGTCGAGATCTCGCTCGTGATCGCGCTGCTGCTGGGTCTCGCGGCGGTGTTGGCGGCCGAATCGACCGATCGGCGGATTCGCAGCACGGCCGACATCGAATCGTTCGTGGACTGGCCGCTGCTCGGCGTGTTGCCGCGCTCGGCGTTCGCCCCCGATCAGCTCAACAGCCCCCGCGAGCAGGAGGCGTTCCAGATGCTCGCCGCCGCACTGACGTACTTCAACGTCGATCGACCGCCGCGCAGCGTCGCGGTGATCAGCGCGTTGATGGACGACGGCAAGACGACGGTTGCGACCGGGCTGGCGGTGGCTGCCGGACGTGCCGGGCTGCACACGGTCCTGGTCGATGCTGACCTGCGGCGTTCGCAGGCGCTTGACCGGCTGCACGTGCCGCCCAATGGCGGCCTGCCGGCGGCACTGACCGGCGCCCAGCCGCTCGACGAGCTGCTCTCCGCGGTCCCGCTCGCGACCGATACCGGCGGCAGCCTGTCGGTGCTCGGCGCCGCCGGTCACGCGCTGACACCGGCCGCGGTCCTCGGATCCGAGCGGATGGCACGGTTGGTCTCAGAGCTCGAGCACCGCTGCGATCTGGTGATCGTCGACACCGCCGCGATGCTCGCTGTCGGGGATTCGCTGCCGCTGCTGCGGCTCGTCTCCGGCGTCGTCGTCGTCGTGCGGTTGAACCGCAGCTCGCGGATGTCGCTGAAGCGTCTGCGCAGCGTGATCGAGTCGGCCGAGGCGACCGTCTCAGGAGTGGTCGCGACCGGCGGCGCCGGGCCGACCTCCGGCTACGGCTACTACTACTACGGCGGGCACGGCGGCCGGCGCGGCCTGACGGGCCGGCTGCCGTGGCGGCGCCGCGCCACGGCGATTGACGATCGGCCGGCGGACGACGAAGGGCGCCAGCTCGACCCGTCCGAGCCACAGCTCACAGAGACCGCCCCGTGGGTCGCGATCTCGACACGTGAGCACGGCGGCGAACGATCCGACCGCCGAGATGAGCACGACTGACGACAGCGCGCGCGCACCTGGTCGTCGGCGACAGCACCAGCGCCGCGATCGTCTGGGCGACCGCGATGCCGGGCAGCAGCGTTCGCAGCCAGGCCGGCGCGGCCGGGTCGGACCGCAACCGTGCCCTGACCGCGGCCGCGTTGCCGAGCAGCACCCGGCGGCGCAGCGGGGCGTTGCCGGGCGAGTCAGCCCGCGCGCGATAGCGGAGGGCCGGGCGGGAGTCGAACCCGATCCGTCCGCGCAGGGTCAGCGACGTCCCGAGCACCCAGTCCTCGCCGGAGTCTCGGTCGGCATAGCCGCCGCAGGCGCGGACAGCGTCGACGCGCATGATCGTCGCGCCCTGGGTCGGCAGCACCGACCAGATCGCGTTGGCGAACGCGAGCACCGGCGGCCGGCGCGCCAGCCGCGCGGCGATCGGTCGTGGCGATCGGTGGCGCTCGCCGGTGCCGGCGTCGAGAATCGTGAACGTCGCTGCCGGACCGGGGGCGCGTTGCATCGCGCCGACCAGCAGCTCCAGCGTGCCGTCGATCAGTTCGTCGTCGGCATCGAGGAAGACCACGTAGGGCGTGGCGATCGACTGCAGCGCCGCGTTGCGCGCGGCGCCGGTGCTGACCCGGGCGCCGAGCGTCAGCACTGCCGCGCCTGCGAGCGGCGGCAGCGGCGTGCGCGAGGCGTTGTCGACGACGATCAGCTGGTGGGCGCAGCGCTGGCGCTGGACGCTGGCCACGGCGTCGAGCAGGCCCGAGCCCGCGTATGCGTCCCAGGCGGGGATCACCACCGTCACTCGCGCACCCATCCGATAGGAGGCTAACCGTGCGCTTGCTGGTGCTGACGCCGTATCCGTACGGCACCGCGCCCGGCCCGCGATCGAGCTTCGAGCTGTGGGAACGGGTGCTGGCGCAAGCGGGGATCGAACTGCGCTACGCGGTGTTCGAGTCCGAGCGGTTGCACGAGATCATCTATCGGCCCGGGGAGACCACCGCAAAGGCGCTGGAGATGGTCCGCTGCTACCGGCGCCTGATCGGCAAGATCCGTCACGCGGGCGAGTACGACGCAGTGCTGGTCAACCGCGAGGCGGCGTTGATCGGTCCGGCGGTAATCGAGGAGGCGCTCGCACGGCGCGGCGTGCCACTCATCTACCTGCTCGACGATCCGATGTACATCCGCTACCGCAGCCCGGCCAACGGCCGGCTGTCGTACCTGAAGTGCTTTTCGAAGTTCGGCCGCCTGTGCCGGATAGCGTCGGTCGTGATCGCCAACTCGGCCGGCAACCGCGCGTTCGCGGCCGCCCGCAACGACAACGTGTGGGAGATCCCGAGCGTCGTCGACGCCGACCTGTACGACGGATTTCGACCACGTGCGCCCGCGCGAGCGCGGGTCGGCGTCGGCTGGACGGGCAGCGCCACAACCTCGCCGAACCTGGCGATGATCGCCGCACCACTGGGAGCGCTCGCCCGCCGCGAGGACGTGGCGTTGTCGCTGATCGGCGCCCGGGATCTCGAGCCGCTGGGCCTGGCGCCGTACGCTCGGCGCTGGTCGGCGGCAACCGAGGTGCCGGACCTGCGACAGCTGGAGATCGGGCTGTTGCCGGTCCCGCCGAGCTCATGGGCGCAGAGCAAGTTCTTTCTCAAGGCGGTCCAGTACATGGCCCTCGGGATTGTTCCGGTCGCGACCCCGGCGGGCGACAACCCGCGGGTGATCGAGCACGCCCGGACAGGCTTCCTGGTGGAGTCCGAGCGGGACTGGACGCGGACGCTCGACCGGCTGATCGCCGACCCCGGGCTGCGCGAGCGCGTTGGCCGTGCGGCCGCCGCCGTCGCCGCCGAGCGATACACGCTGCAGGCCAACGCCGAGCGGATCGTCGCCGCGTTCCGCTCGGCGCTCAGTTAGCGTGCCCGCGCGGCGGCCGCAGGACCAGCTCCCGCGCCAGCCGCGGGTCGTAGATCAGCGCCCGCGCCAATGCCCGTAGCGCCTGCGACTGGCGGCCTGCGTCCCAGTAGGAGCCGCCGAGCATCCGATACAGCCGCGCGTATGCCCGGCGCGGGTCGTCGCGGACCGCCGGCGGCAACCGCGGGTCGGCGAACGCCTTGTCGAACGCGCGTCGCATATCAGCCTCCATCAGCTCGATCCGGCGGCTCATGTTGGCGTCGTGCACGCGGTAGCGAACGAGCGGGCAGTCGATGTACGCCGGCGGCTCGGTCAGCGCACAGCGCAACAGCATGTCCCAGTCGGCCGAGGTGGACAGCGACTCATCGAAGCCGCCGATCGCCTCGAGGCCGGCTCGATCGAACAGGCCCGCCGAGCTGCACGAGACCGTCTCGGTCCCGTCGAACAGCAGCATCCCGGTGACGAGGTCCGCAGTCCACTGCAGCCGCAGGACGCGCAGCGGCCGCCCGCTGGCGTCGACGACCTGCACTGCGCACAGCGTCAGCAACGCCCCCGCGGACGCGACGAGCGCCAGCTGTCGTTCGAGCTTGTCCGCCAGCCAGCTGTCGTCGTGGTCCAGGAAGGCGACCAGCTCGCCTCGAGCCAGCGAGGTCCCGAGGTTACGGGCCGCCGAGACCCCGGCGTGCGCTCGCTCGGCGAAACGAACCCGGTCGCCATAGCGGCCGGCGACGGCTGCCGTCGAGTCGGTCGAGCCGTCATCAACGACGATGCACTCGAGCGCCGGATGCGATTGCTCCAGCACGCTCTCGATCGCCTCGGCCAGGTACCGCTCGCCGTTATGGACCGGGATCACGACGCTGACGGTGGGCGCGGCGGTCATGCTCTAGCGCCAGAGTGCAGCAGATCGCGCCAGGCCGCACCCCGTCCGTCGTCCATGTGATCTCGGACGCGGGGCCGCATCCGTACTTCACGACATTGATCGAGGCCGGCGGCTATCCCCGTGACCGGCTCCTCGTCGGCACTGTCGGTCCCGCCGGCGCGCTGCACTCAGAGCTCGCGCGGCTTGGGGTCCGGTCGTTCTCGCTGCACGCGTCTCGGCGCGCCGAGTATCCGCGGGCGATCGCGCGCCTCGTCCGGCTGCTGCGCGCTCACCGGGCCGAGCTCGTACAGACGCACCTGGTCGACGGCTGCCTGGTCGGGCTCACTGCGGCCCGGCTGGCGCGCACGCCGGTCACGGTGATGACCGCCCATCACTCGCACGAGCTGCCGTTCCACGGTCCCCGGCTGCGGTGGTCCGAGCGGCTGTGCGGCGGGCCGTTGAGCGACCGCGTGATCGCGCCATCGCGGCAGGTCGCCCAGACCCTGGAACGGTGGGCGAAGGTCCCGGCCGCGAAGATCGAGGTCGTGCACCACGGGTTCGACCTCCGCGCGATCGCCGCCGGCGCCGCCCGGCGCGACGAGACCCGCGAACGCCTGGGGCTGGGCGAGCAGACCGTGATCGGCTGCGTCGGGCGGCTGTACCGGCTCAAGAACCAGGCCGCGCTGATCGACGCGTTCGCGGCGACCGCCGGCGAGCACCCGCGGCTGCGGCTGCTGATCGCCGGTCCCGGCGACCGCGAGCCGCTACGGGCGCGCGCGGCCGCGGCGGGGGTCGGCGACCAGGTCACGTTCGCCGGTCCGGTCGCCGACGTCCCGGGCCTGCTCGCCGCGTGTGACGCGTTCGCTCACCCGGCACTGGCGGAGTCGTTCGGGATGACGATCGTCGAGGCGATGGCCGCCGGCCTGCCGCTGCTGGTCACGCCGGTCGGGATCGCGCCGGAGCTGATCGAGCCGGGGGTGACGGGGATCCTCTGCGATGACGCCGCCGCGCACTCGCTCGAGCGAGGGTTGCGGGCGCTGCTCGGGATGCGGGCCGCATGGCCCGAGCTGGGCGCCGCGGCCGCCGCGGCGGTGGCCGGCTTCAGCGCGACCGCGATGGCGGGTCGCTACGAACAGCTGTATCGACGCTGGCTGGCGCAGCGGTGACGGCCGTCGTCGCGTGCGCCGCCGCGTAGGCGTCCATCACCTCGGCCGTGTCGCCGATTGCGATCAGCCGGCCGTGCGCGAGCCACATCGCGCGCGTGCATAGCCGGCGCACGAGCGACGCGTCGTGGCTGACGAAGATCACCGTCCGGCCCTCGGCTGTGAACCCCTCCAGCGAGCTCAGGCAGCGATTGGTGAACTCGTCGTCGGTCACGGCGAGCACCTCGTCGAAGATCGAGATCGCGGCCGGGAACCGCATTGCGACTGCGAACGACAGCCGCGCTTCCATTCCCGACGAGTAGCGCTTCATCGGCGTGTCCATGTATTCGACGAGGTCGGCGTAGTCGATGATCGCGTCCATGTGCTTAAGGATCGCCCGCCGTTGGAGTCCGAGCACGGTCCCGAACAGGACCACGTTCTCGCGGCCGGTCAGCTCCGGATGAAAGCCGGAGCCGACTGCGAGCAACGGCAGCACCCGACCGCGGATGACCAGATGCCCGGCGGTCGGGAGCGTGATCTGCGAGATCAGCTGCAGCAGCGTCGACTTGCCCGAGCCGTTGGCGCCGACGATCCCGAAGCACTCGCCGGGCGCGATCGAGAACGACAGCTCGTCGACCGCGCGCAGCTCGTGGTTCTCGCGGCGGCCGCCCCGCAGCGCCGCGAACGTGCGCTGCAGACTCTGATGCTCGCCGAGCCGGTAGACCTTGGTGACCTCGTGGGCCTCGATCACCGGCGCTTCAGACGACATCGGCCATCGTCGGCTCCGAGCGGGTGAACACCAGCCAGCCGCCGACCACCAGCACGACCGTGGTCGCACCCGACAGGATGAACGTGATCGCGTCCGGCGGCGCCGTCGACAGGATCGCCCAGCGCCACATCTCGATCACGCCGCTGAGCGGATTGATCTCGACGACCGTACGCGCCAGTCCGGGCAGGTCGGCGACGGTGTAGCCGACCGGCGAGACGAACATCCCCATCTGCAGGACGATCGGCAACACCGCCACCAGGTCCCGATAGCGCACGGTCAGCGCCGACGCAAGGCTGACCGAGCCCGCGGCGACGAGCGCCAGCCACACCAGCCCGGGCCCCAGCAGCAGCACGCGCAGCGACAGCCGGCCGAGCGCGGCGGCGACCACCAACGCGGCCGTCAACGGCACCACCATCGCCGGGAGGTTCGCGATCAAGGTCGCGATCGGGAACGCCACTCGGGGACATGCGGTGCGACGCAGCAGCTGGACGTTCGACAAGAGGCTCATCGCGCCCATTCCGAGGGCGCTCTGGAAGTACGTCCAGGCGCCGAGCGCCGTGAGCACGAACGCGATGAACGGAACGCCCTCGGTGCCGACGGCGGCGACCGAGTGAAATCCGACCAGGAAGGCGATCAGCAGCAGCACCGGCTGCAGCACGATCCATACCGGGCCGAGCGCCGATTGCTTGAACTTCGCCTTGAAGTCACGCATCGCCAGCACCCCGATCACGCCGCGCATCTTCGGCAGATCGCGGAGCCGGATCCGGCTGCGAACCGGCTGCACGAGGACTTCGAAACCGGGATCCCACGATCGCGCGACCGCCGGCTTCAGGCCCAACGGTTCCCCGGCCGCTGCATCGGTCTGGACCATCTCAGACCGACGATACCGGCCTTGCCCTACGATCCCGGCGTGGGTCGTCCGCTGCAGCCGCTCGCTGAGCGATTTCCGCGCCCGGCCGTCAACCGGGGCAAGCATTGGCTCGGGATCGCGCTCAGCTGGAACCTCGACGCGCTGGCGCGGCTGTGGGGCACCGACAAGTCCTCGACTGGACACGCGTACACCGCCGGCTATGCCGCGCATCTCGGCGCCCGCCGCTGGCGGGTGCGATCGGTCCTGGAAATCGGCGTCGGCGGCTACCTGACTCCTGATCTCGGCGGCGAGTCGATGCGGATGTGGCGCAACTACTTTCCGCGCGCGCACATCTACGGGATCGACCTCGAGCCCAAGCGACTCGACACGACCGAGCGCATGACGATCCTGCAGGCGGACCAGTCCGACCCGGAATCGCTGCGCGCCGCGCTCACAGGATGCCCTCCGTTCGACCTGGTCGTCGACGACGGCAGCCACGTCGGCGCCCACGTGATCACGGCCTTCGAGACGCTGTTCGAACGGGTGGCGCCTGGGGGCCTGTATGCGATCGAGGACCTGTGGGCATCGTATGAGCCGTACTACGGCGGCGGCCCGCCCGGGATCGACGGGACCGGGGTGGCGCTCGCCCGGACGCTGCTGGACGACCTCAACCTGCGACGCCGGCCGATCGCCGCGATCCATGCCTACGAGCAGTTGCTGATCGTCCAGAAGTGCGCCGCTTGACGACGACCGAAACGGTCACGTGCGCGCTGCTGACCTGCTTTCGCAACGACTGGGCGGCGGCGCTGACGCTCGCCTGTCCGAGTCTGCGGATCGTCGCCCTCGCGGCGGCACCGCTCGGGCTCCAGCAGCTGCCCAATCCGTTCGCGCTGCCCGAGGCCGACGCGGCGGACGCGGTGCTCGTCACCGGCTACTGGCTGCAGTGGCTGCACCGGACCCATCCCGACCAGGCCGAGCAGGTGCTCACCGCCCTCGATCGGTGCTGCCGGGTCGCGATTGGTTTCGACGGGGCCGACCAGTTCGAGCTCGGGATCCCGCCGCGTGACCTCGCTCGGTTCCCGCTGACGCTCAAGTTCCAGGGCGTGTTCCACGATCGCGACCTCTACAACTACGACCTCGGGCCGTGGCATCCGGACGCGATCTGGGCGCTGAAGCGCCGCCCCAAGCGCGAGCGATACGCGGACGCCGACCTCGAGCGCCTGTTCCTGTCGCCTCCGTGCACGATGCTTGACCTCGCCGGAGTGCGGCGCAGCACCCGCCGTTACGAGGTCGGGACGGCCCGCACCGTCGCCGCCGACATCGGCCCGGCCCGGCGTGCCCGGCGTGCCGTCGCCGAGTTCGCGTTCGCCTCCGCGCTGCGCGCGATGCCGGTCGGCCATCGTCCGCGTGACGTCCATCTGGTGGCGACGCTGAGCCATGTCCAGCGGCTTGAGGCGTGTCGACGGCTCGCGCGCTTCGACGGCGCCCGGGGTCTGAACCTGGCGCCGGTCGTGTATCCGCCGGGGGATTCCGATGATGGCGCGACGGTCCGGGAGCGGCTACAACGCCAGTCAGCGGACCTGCAGCGCCCGGTCGCCGGCCGCCTGCGGTTCGTCGCGGAGATGGCGCAGCACCGGATCGTGGTGGCCCCGACCGGCTATGGGGAGCTCGGACAGCGTCACGGCTGGGCGCTGCGGACCGGGGCGGCGCTCGTCTGCCAGGACCTCTCTCACGTGCGGATGATGTACCCGCTGCGCGACCGCGAGAACGCACTGTTCTGCCGGCCGGACCTCGCCGACCTCGAAGACCGCGTCGCCGAGCTGCTGGCCGACGAGCAACTGCGCCGCCAGATCGCGCTGGAGGGCCGGCGCTCGTTTCACCGTTGGGCGTGCCGCTGGCGCGAGCAGCTCGATGCTGGGATCGCCGCGCCCGTGCGGGAGGCGCTCGGCCGCGGTTCGCCAGCCCGCCCGGGGTGGACGGAGTGACCGAGACGGTGAGCTTCGTGATCCCGACGCACCGCCGTCCGGATGCGCTGCGCCAGACGCTCGAGCGGGTCACGGCCGTTGAGCATCCGCATGACGCGCTCGAGGTGGTCGTGGTCGACAACGCCGGTGAGCCCGCGACCGAGCAGGTCGTGGCGGCGCTCGGCGCCGGGCCGGTGCCGGTCCGTTACGAGTACGCGCCGGCCGGCGGCGCGGCCGCCGCACGCAACCGCGGCGCCGCGGTTGCGAGCGGCCGGCTGCTGATCTTCTGCGACGACGACATCATCGTCGAGCCGTCGCATGTGCGCCGACAGCTCGAGCTGCAGAGGCTGCACCCCGGGTGTGTGGGGGGTGGCGATTGGGAGTTGGGCGAGGCGGTGCGGGCGCAGTGGGCGACGACGCCCTTCGGCCGGTACCGGCTCGCGCTCCAACGGTCCTGGCGCGAGCAGAGCGTGGGAACTCGGCTCGACGATCATCGGCTCGTGGTCCGCACCCTGGCGGCCTGCAACCTCGCGATCGAGCGTCGGCGCTTCCTGGAGCTCGGTGGCTTCGACGAGCGCTTCCCGTACGCGGGTGCGGAGGACGCAGAGTTCTCGGCGCGAGCGCGCTCCGACGGCTGCCTGCTGATACTCGACGAGTCGGTCCGGCTGCGGCACAACGACCAGCACGTTTCCCTCGCGCAGTTCTGCGAGCGTGAGCGTCGCAGCGCTGCGACCCGGGCGGTCCTGTATGCGCTGCAACAGGACGACCCGATTGCGCGCGGATTCGCGACGGTCAACGGTCCTATCTCATTGAGAGATCCCAATGCGCTGATCGCCAAAAAGCTCGTCAAGCGCGCGCTCGCCGCGCCGCGACTGGCCGGGCTGATGACGGCGGGCCTCGGCGCGCTGGAGCCGGTTCTGTCAGACCACGCGCTGGCGCGGCTCTACGCCGCTGCCGTCGGTGTCCACATTCAGCAGGGGTTTCGGGATGGAGCCAAGCGGCGGCTGAGCGAGCGTCCGGTCGAACCAACGTAGTCCGGATCCGTCAAACTCCGCTCGGCAGCGCGCCACCCAGGACAGCACAGGCCCTCCGAACACGCGTCGCAGGAGTCGAAACCGGCTGAGAAAAACGGTATCCGACGGCGTGATGACGTAACGGAACGTCACTCGCGGATTCCATGAATCACCGAACGCGGCGCCCGCCTGTTCGTACTTGTCCCAGTAGGTGTCCATGTAGTCGCGGCTGCGCCGACCACGGCCGACGTGCGTGACCGGGAAGTCGATCACATAGGCGCCGTTGCCCGCGGACAGGGCGTTGAGGCACACGTCGGCGCCGTAGAGATGAAATCCGCTGCCGCTCGGCGAGCAGCGCGGAGTGTTGCGCGGGTTGAGGACGAGGAAGACCTCGTCCAGCGCCACAACCGGCAGCGGCAGCGGCTCGCCGGTCCAGCCGCCGTGATCGTCGACCAACCGGCGGATCAGCCTCCCTGACCGCATGATCCCGGCAACGCCGGCGACGGCCCAGTCGGGCGCTACACGATCGAGATACTGCAGCGCCGACCCAAGTTCGCCCGCGCCCGCGCCGAGATCGGCGAGCAGATCCTGGTGGCAGAGGATCGGGTAGCGGATGTCGGTCCGGCGGCCCAGTCGGGTCAACGCCGAGTACGGGTCGTCATTGTGATCCGACAGGGCGACGAACGCCGAGGGATCGAACCCAACTTCGGCGAATGAGCTGCACATCGCCGCGTACAAGCGCTCGTCGTCCACGAACGTGTTGAGCTCAAATCTTGCGATCGGCTCAGGGATTCGCGTCCGCGCCGGAGTCGTCTTTGGCCGGCGTGCGAGCCGTGGCGCCCCGGCTGTTAACGCTGCCCGTGCCAGTAGACGTCGCGCCTGGCGCGCGGCCGGCCCCAGCGCCAGTAGCTGCGGCACGGCATTGGCTCGAGCGGCGGCGGCCCACAACCGATTCGGCAGCTGCCCGCGCACCCGGACGTCGTCGAGCAGCGTTGGCACCCCGAGCTCGACGACGAACAGCTCGTGCGAAAGAGGGTACGAACGAGCGCCCGTGACCTCTGAGATAAACCGGCGGATTCCGTCCGCGACGAGCAGCCGGTCGTGGAACATGATGACGCCGCGTCCACGCGTCGCACGCCGGCAGAAGCGTGCATCGCGTAGCGCCGCCTCGTTGGTGTGCTCGCCATCGATCAGGCAGAGGTCTGCCGCGAAGTGGTCGGGGTCCAGCAGCTCGGTGCTCGTGTCCAGTGCGGTCAGCTTGGCCAGCTCGGCACCGGGGACCTCCGCGAGTAGCTCGCACATCCGTTCCGTGCTGTTATCGGGATACACCGCGCCGCCAGGCCGGGAGTCGGGTGAGAACGCATCACGTCGATCGATCGAGACAATCGCGGTGCACCGGGGATCGGCGATGAACGTTTGCAGGCTGGACCCGAGGTAGGAGCCGATCTCCAGGTACCGGAACGTCCCGCGCGCAGCGATCGCCGCGTGGATCGCCAGCAGGGAACGGAGGTCCACCGACGACGCCAGTCCGCCCTCGATCTGGTCGAACAGCGACGGGTCCAGCTGGTCGATCCGGTCGATGATCGTCACCGATCGACCATCTTGCCAATTGCGCGGCACGTCATAACTGCTGCAGTCCCTCTCGCCAGCCACGGTACATGTACAGGGCGATCAGCTTGCGGTAGCACCAATGCAGGGCGCGGTCGCCGCCAGACCGCTCGAGGGCCTTGACGGCCGCGGTCGCTGCCCGCAGTCCAGCATCCGTGGATCCGAGTCGCTTGACCAGCTTGGCGGCGAGCAGCCGTGGCGGATCGGTCCGCGTTGCCGGTCCGTTGACCGCGACCAGCTCGGCGCCGCTGTGCAGCTCCGGGTACTTGCGCACGAGGCGGACGGTGTCGGCCGCGCCGTTGCGCTGGAAGCGGCAATAGCGTGACACCTCCGCGCTCGCGTCGTTGTGGACGCAGGCGATCGCGGGGTTGAGCACGAACCGCACCCCGATCGCCGCCGCGCGCTGGCACAGGTCCTGGTCTTCGCAGGTGACCCAGAACCGCTCGTCGAACAGGCCGATCCGGTCCAGGTCGGCGCGTGGCAGCGACAGGCAGCGGGCGCTCGGCGCCAGCAGCTCCACCAGGCCGTCGGCGCGCGGCGCACCCCGGCGCGCGGCGTCGAACGCGCGCTCGAGCCGATCCAGATAGCGGCCGAACGGGGTGGACCGCAGCCCCGGCAGCTGCTCGAACGTGCCCCCGACCCAGGTTCCCGGGTACGCGGACTGCGTCGCGACGTGCAGGCGGACGAACTCGGGCGTGACGAGCATGTCGTCGGACAGCAGGATCAGCCACTCGCCCTCCGCGGCCCGGATTCCGGCGTTGCGCCCGGCCGAGACGCCGCGGTTGCGCTCGAACCTGATCATCTTCAGGCGCTGAACGCAACGCGTCTGCGCGAGCGCCGCGCTCGTCCCGTCGGTCGAGCCGTCGTCGACGACGATCACCTCGTAGCGGTCGGGCGACACGTCCTGGTGGGCGAGCGCGCGCAGCGTCGCCTGCAGCGCCGCCGAGCGGTTGTGGGTGCTGATCACGACGCTCGCCTGCGGCCCGGCGCTCATCGGCGCGGCCTGAGACCGTCGGGCATCGGCGGCTCCGCGGCCGGCCGCAACACGCGCCACCACGCCCGGGAGGCGGTCGCCGCCGCCCGCCGCGAGGCGCCGGGGCGCCGCGGATCGCGGGCCTCCAGCGTCAGACTGAGCGCGGTCAGGGCGGCGTACGCCAGCGCGTAGACGCGGCCGCGGTGGTTCGCACAGGCTCTGGCGATGCCGGCCGCGATCCGATCGGCGACCAGCTGCTCCGATCCCCAGGTGGAGCGGCTCGAGGAGCTTTCGCGATGGATCGCGAGCGCGTCGGCGACGGCGATCCGCCAGCCGCCGGCGCGGGCGCGCCAGCACCACTCGAGGTCCTCGCCGTACAGGAAGAACGACCGGTCCAGTCCGCCGACGTGCTCGATCGACGCGCCACGCAGCAGCATCGCGGCGCCCGGAATCCAGTCCGGCTCGGGCACCGGACCCCGGCCATGGGACACGTAGGGGCCGAGCAGCGTCCGGGCGCGAAGCCGCCGCGGGAGCAGCCGGTGCGCGCGCGTCAGCTCGAGCAACGTCAGCGCGATCGACGGAAACCGGTGGCCGGGATACTCGGGCGTGGCGCGATCCGGTGTTCGCAGCCACGGACTGACGGCGGCGACCGCCGGCAGCGCGTCGAGCAGCGCCGCGAGCGCCCGCACCGTGCCGGCGGCGAGCTCGACGTCCGGATTGAGCAGCAGCCAGTATCGCCCACGGATGTGTGGCCGGGCGAGCTCGCAGCCGGCGGCGAAGCCGACGTTCTCGTGCGAGCGCAGCAGCAGTCCGTCCGGCGCCAGACGCGCGACGACCGCGGCGCTGTGATCCGGCGAGGCGTTGTCGACAGCGATCAGCTCGGCCCAGCCGCTCGCCAGCACATCGGCAATCGATCGCAGGCACGCCTCCAGATGGTCGGCGGAGTTGTGCAGCACGATCGTGATCGAGACGACCGGCTCCGGAACGGGCGTGGGCGAGACGCGCGCGGCCCGCCTCGGCGCGCCGGTCACCATCCCTGCCTCGACAGGAACAGCTCGAGCGTCAACAGCGTCCACAGCGCGTGCCCGTGGTTGGCGCGTCCGTCCAGGTGGGAGGCGATCAGTGCGTCGACTGCATCGCCGCGCAGGTGCGAGCGGATCGACGCGTCCGGGGCGCCGAGCATGCCGCTCAGGTGGCCGCGCAGCGGGCCGCGGAACCAGGCGTCGAGCGGCACCCCGAACCCCTGCTTGCCGCGCGCCAGGATCTCCCGCGGAACCAGCGGCTCGACTGCCCGCCGCAACACGCGCTTGAGCTGCACGCGGCCGCCGAGCTGCAGCGACGGGGCGAGCGTCGCGGCGAAGGCGACGAGCTCTGCGTCGAGCAGCGGCGAGCGCAGCTCCAGGCCGTGGGCCATCGTCATCCGGTCGGCCTTGACGAGCAGATCGTCGAGCAGGTAGGTGCGGAGGTTGAGGTCCAGCACGCGGTCAAGCGTGGCGGATCCGGCGGTCGACGCAAACAGCGCCCGGTGGGCGCGATGGGCGTCGGAGTCGTCCGAGCCCGTCAGCGCGGTCCGCGTCGGCGCATCGACGAACGAGATCCACTCCAGGTACGCGTCCGGCATCCCGCGCCCGGCGTTGGCGGCGAACCGCTGTGCGCGGGCGGCGCGGCGGCGGACGGCGGCGACCCGTGAGTGCGTCGCGCCTGCGCCGACCGCCGGGGCGTCGCCGGCCAGCGCTCCCAGCGCGCGGGTGACGCCGCCGTGGATTGCGTCGGGCAGCGCCCCGTAGGGCGCCGCCGCGACCCCCGCCGCGAATCGCTCGTAGCCGGCGAACAGCTCGTCGCCGCCATCGCCGCAGAGCGCGACCGTGACGTGCTCACGGGTCAGCTCCGACAGCAGGTACATCGGGATCGCGCTCGAGTCCCCGAACGGCTGGTCGTGGTGCCAGATCAGCCGCTCGATCAGCGCCACCGCGTCGGGCGCGACGACGAACTCGTGATGGTCGGTCCGATAGCGCTGCGCGACCATCCGCGCGTAGCGGCGCTCGTCGAACCCCTTGTCGTCGAAGCCGATCGTGAACGTCCGGATCGGCGTGGGGCTGAGCTGGGCGAGCGTCGCCACGACCGCGCTCGAGTCGACGCCGCCCGACAGGAACGCCCCCACCGGTACGTCGGCGACCGTCCGCCGGGCCACCGCGTCGTGCAGCAGCGACCGGACCCGGGTGGCGGCGCGGTCGAGCTCGCCGGGCCGCTCGCGTCGTGGCCGGCGTCGAGCGCCGGCGGCCCGTGCGGGCGGCGACCAGTAGCGCTCGATCCGCGGCGAGCCGCCCGGCTCGAACACGAGCACGTGCCCGGCCTGGAGCGATGCGATCCCGCGGTAGAACGTGCCCGGTGTCGGCACGTATCCGAACGCCAGATACCCCGGGATCGCCCGCTGGTTGAGTTCGCAGGGGACCCGTGGATGCGCCAGCACCCCTTTGATCTCCGAGGCGAACACGAGCTCGCCGTCGCCGTAGTGCCAGTACAGCGGCTTCTTGCCGAGCCGGTCGCGGCCGAGCACGAGCCGCTCACGCCGCGCGTCCCAGACCGCGAACGCGAACATCCCGTCCAGCGTCGCGGCCAGTGCGACCGGATCGGCGTGCTCGGCGACGTGCGCGATCACCTCGGTGTCACACGCGGTCGCGAATCGATGTCCCTGGTCGATCAGCGCGCGCCGCAGCCCCTGGAAGCCGTAGATCTCGCCGTTGAGCACCGCCGCCAGCTCGCCTGACTCGTCCGTGATCGGCGGATCGCCGCCGTGCACGTCGATGATCGCCAGCCGGTTCTGGCCGACCGCGCCGCGGCCGCGGACGAACGCCCCCTCGGCGTCGGGGCCACGGTGGCGCTGGCAGCGCAGCTGGGCGTCGACGACCTCTCGCCGCGCCTGGCCGCGGTCGCACACGTATCCGGCGATCCCGCACACCCGCCCTATGCTCCCGCGCGTGCGCGTGCTGCGGTCGCTGTACGTCTGCTACCTGTCGATCGCCGATCCGCTCGTCGACTCACAGGTGCTGGCCTATCTGGACGGGCTCGCCGCGACGGGTCACACGATCCACCTGCTGAGCTTCGAGCCGGCCGGCGGTGACCGTGCGCAGCGGCACCGCGTCCGCGCCGCGCTGCGCGACCGCGGGATCCACTGGCACCGGCTGCGCTACCACAAGCGACCGTCGCTGCCGGCGACGCTCTACGACGTGCTGTGCGGCACGCTCGCGTGTGTCTGGCTGGTGCGCCGGCACCGGCTGCACGCGATTCATGCTCGCAACCACGTCCCGGCGGCGATGGCGCTGCTCGCCGCCCCGCTCGCGCCGCACCGCTTGATCTTCGACCTCCGCGGGCTGATGGGGCAGGAGTACGTCGATGCCGGCCGCTGGCCGGCGGGCGGGATCGCAGCGCGGCTGACCGCCCGGGTACAGCGGGCCGGGCTGCGGCGCGCGGTCGGAATCGTGGTGCTGACCGAACGGGTCCGGTCGATCCTGTTCGGGACGGGCGCGGCCGGTCACGACGGCGTGTTCGTGATCCCGTGCTGCGCGGACGTCGAGCGGATCGCCGCCGGCCGCGACGGCCGCGAGCGGACGCGGGAGCGGTTGCGCTTGAGCGGCCGGCGAGTGCTCGTCTACGTCGGCAAGTTCGGCGGCTGGTACATGGATGCCGAGCTGGCGCAGCTGTTCGCGGTCGCGTCGGAGGCGATCGACGACCTGCACCTGCTGGTGATCACGCAGGCCGACGCCGGCGGGCTGCGCGCGCTGCTGGCGGCGCGCGGCGTCGATGCCGGGCGCTGCACGGTCACGTCGATCGCGCACGACCGGCTCGGCGAGGCGCTGGGCGCCGCCGACGCGGGGCTGGCGCTGATCGCGCCGATGCCGTCCAAGGTCGCGAGCTCGCCGACGAAGGTGTCGGAGTGCCTGGCGGCCGGGCTGCCGGTGATCGCGACCGCGATCGGCGACACCGGCGAGCTGCTGGGCGGCGGCGGCACCGGGGTGGTCCTGACCGAGTTCACCGACGCGGCGTACCGGCGGGCCGCCGGCGAGCTGACGGCGCTGATCGATGATCCGCGGACGGCGGAGCGGTGCATCGCGCTGGCGCGCGCGCGGCTGTCGCTGGCCGAGGTCGGGCTCCCGCGCTACCGGGCGCTGTACGAGCATGTCGCGGCTCACGGCACGAGCTCCCGGTAGATCCGTTCGAGGTCGTCGGTCAGCCGCTCCAGCGAGTACCCGGCCGCGACCGCCGTCGCGCTCTCCCGAGCGGCCGTTGCGACCGCTGAGTCGTCGAGCGCTCGCATCACCGACGCCGCGAACCCGGGTTCGTCGTCGCGGTCGACGACGAAGCCGGTAACCCCGTCGCGGACGACGCTCGCGGCCCCGCCGACCCGGGTGCAGACGACCGGCGTGCCCGCCGCCTGGGCCTCGATCAGGCTGACCGGCGTGCCCTCGCTGTCGGAGGTCAGCACGATCACGTCGGACGCGAAGCAGACATCGGCGATGTCGTCACGAAAGCCGGTCCAGGTCACCCGCTCGTGGCCCAGCGCGCGTGCGGCGGCGGTGCGACGCAGCGACGGACCCAGCTCCCCGTCGCCGACGATCAGGAACCGCAGCCGCGGGTCGATCGCCACCAACCGCTGCGCGATCGCCAGGAACCGGTCCACGCGCTTGATCGGGGCCAGGCGCGCGACGAGCGTCACCAGTCGCGCGTCCGCGGCGAGGCCCAGCTGCGCTCGCAACGCCGAGCGTCGTCGCTGGCGCTCGCCAGGCTCGATCGTGAACGCCCGGAGGTCGAGTCCGAGCGGCACGACCGTGAACCGCTCAGCCGGCGCCACCCTGAATCCGGCCAGCTCGTCCGCAACCTGCTCGGAGACCGCGATCAGCACGTCGGTGACGCGGCCGAGTGCGCGCTCGATCGTCGCGTACACGCGACTCGTACGGCTTGAGAAGTAGCCGTTCAGCGAGTGCCCGTGATATGTGTGGACCAGCGCCGGGCGGCCACCCGGTAGTGGAAACGCCAACACCGTCGCGACGCGCCCAAGCGTTCCCGCCTTGGCGGCGTGGGTGTGGACGACCGCGGGACGCTCACGCCGCAGCAGCACGATCAGCGACCACAGCGCCCGCAGGTCCCCGCGGCTGGGATCCCGATGCATCGAGTCGACCAGCACCGGCGTGACCCCGAGCGAGTCGGCGAGCGCGTCCATATTGCCCTCCGCTGGGCCCTCGCGCCCGCGGACCAACGTCGTCTCAAAGCCCCGTGGCCGCAGCGCCTCGCTCAGCGTGATCGCTTGAATCGCCGGCCCGCCGATGTTCAGCCGCGCGATCACTCGCGTGACCCGAATCGGTGAGGCTCCGGGAACGGTGGTCAACCCCGCTCGGCTTCGGCGCGGGCGGCCCCCCCGGCCACCTGCAATGCGGCAGGCGCCGGGCGCGCGGGTACGGTCACGGCGGTGGCGGTGGCGGTGGCGGTGGCGGTGGCGGTGGCGGTGGCGGTGGCGGTGGCGGTCGCCGGCTGGCGCCAGTGGGTCGAGTCGAGCGCCGCGATCGCCGCGATGCCGCCCAGCAGCATGATCGCCGAGCTCGAGATCACCGCGCCCGCGCCGGCCCGGTCGCAGATCACCGCAACCGCGCTGAGCCCCGTCTGGGCGATGCCGAGCGCGAGCGCCACTCGTCTCGGGCTGCCCAGCGCGCCGAGCAGCCGGTGCGAGAGATGGTCGCGGCCGCCGGTGACCAGCGGCACCCCGCGCCGGTGTCGGGACACGCTGACCAACGCCGTGTCCAGCAGCGGCAGGCCAGCGAGCATGCACGCACCCAGCGGGCCCGACGCGCCCGCATGACCGGTGACCGCCAGCCCGAGCGCGGCGATCAACATCCCGATCGGCATCGAGCCGCCGTCGCCGAGAAACTGGCGCGACGGGCTGGCCAGATTCCAGCGCAGGAACGCGGCGGCGGCACCCGCCAACGCGAACGCGATCACTGTCGCATTGCGGTCGTGCTGCAGTGCCGCGAGCGTTCCGAGCCCGGCCGCGCAGGTGAGCGCCACGGTCGCGCAGGCGCCGTCGAGGTTGTCCATCAGGTTGAACGCGTTGACGACGACGATCACCCAGGCGATCGTCGCCAGCAGGTCGAGGTCGGTGCCGAGCCCGATCCGGAAGCGCAGGCCGACGGCGAACAGCGCGGTGCCAACTCCTGCCTCGGCCAGCAGCCGCCACTTTGGTGGGATCGCAGCGCGGTCGTCGCTCGTGCCCAGCCCCCACAGCGCCACGGCGCAGCCCAGCGCGACGGCCCAGCGGCCGGAGATTGCCCCGAGCATGGCAGCCGAGACCAACACCGCGCAGAGCACCGCGGCGCCGCCGAGCAGGGGGGTGGCGCGTTCGTGGCGGCGGTACCCGCGCGGGCGGTCCAGGAAGTCGGCGCGCTGTGCGACGGCGATCGACGCCGGGACCGCGACGCAGGCCGCGAGGATCGCGATCCCCAGCCCGGCCGCCGCCGCGGCGACGCCGCTCACGCCCAGCCCGCGCGCACGGCCACCGGGGCCGACTCGGATCCGGCGAGCGCGCGGAAGCGCTCGACGGTCCGCTCCAGGCCGTCTCGCAGCGACACATCAGGCGCGTAGCCCAGGACCTCACGCGCCGCCGTCAGATCGGCCAACGAATGCTCGATCTCGCCGGCACGAGGCTGATCATGGATCGCCTCGACATCGGTCCCGATCAACTCCCGGAGCACGTCGAGCAACTGGTTGAGCGTGACCCGCTCTCCACAGGCGATGTTGAACGCCTGGCCGCAGACATCGGTCGCCTCGAGTGCGAGCAGGTTCGCCGCGACGACGTTGCCGACGAACGTGAAGTCACGTGACTGGGTGCCGTCGCCGAAGACGGTCGGCGCACGCTCCTCCAGCAGCGACCCGATGAACCGCGGGATCACCGCCGCGTATTCCGAGTCCGGATCCTGGCCGGGGCCGAACACGTTGAAGTACCGCAGTGCGACGGTCTGCAGGCCGTAGACACGATGAAAGCTGCGGGCGTAGCCCTCGCAGGCGAGCTTGCCGGTCGCATACGGCGAGATCGGCAGCGCCGGCATCCGCTCGTGCTTGGCCGCCAGGCCGCCGTCGGCGCCCGGCCCGTAGACCGACGACGAGCTGGCGTACACGACCCTGCCGACATTGTGATCACGCGCCGCCAGCAGCACGTTCAAGGTTCCGGTCACATTGGTCTCGTTGCTCGTCAGCGGGTCCTGGACCGAGCGAGGAACCGACGGGAGCGCCGCCTGGTGCAGGATCGCGTCACAGCCGTCGACGGCGTGGGTGACGCGCTCGAAGCTGCGGATGTCGCCTTCGATCAGCTCCACGTCGTCGGCGAACGGCGCAACGTTGGCACGGCGGCCGGTGGCGAAGTTGTCGAGCACGCGCACGGCATCGCCGCGTTCCAGCAGCGAGCCGACGAGATGTGATCCGATGAATCCGGCGCCGCCGGTGACCAGCACCCTCACGCGCGCACCCGCGCTCCGCGGGCATTCGCCTGCTCGCGCTGGAACGCAACCACGTCGAGAAGCGCCTCGTCAAGCGCCCGCTTCGGGCGCCACCCGGTCAGCTCCGAGACCGCCGTGATGTCAGGACTACGTTTCCCCAGCTCCTCGAACCCCTCGCCATAAGCCTGTTCATATGGCATCAGCGAGATCTCGGAACCGGAGCCGGTCAACTGCACGACGCGCCGCGCGAGCTCGAGGATCGTGATCGGGTCCGGATTGCCGATGTTGAACGCGCGACCAGTTGCGTCCGGCTGCTCGCAGATCGCGAGGATCGCCGCCACGGCGTCGGCGATGTGCAGGAAGCAGCGCGACTGGCTGCCGTCGCCGTAGACGAGCAGGTTGTCGCCGGCGATCGCGCGCTGCACGAACCGCGGGACGACCATCCCGTAGCTGGACCGTTGGCGAGGGCCGATCGTGTTGAACAGCCGGACGACGACCGTGTCGGTTCCGTGCTGGCGGTGATACCCGTGCGCCAACGACTCGCCATAGGACTTGGCGATCGCGTACGACCAGCGGCTCTTGGCGGCCGAGCCCAGAACGCGGTCGGAATCCTCACCCAGGGCCGCACCGGAGTTCTTGCCGTACACCTCGGAGGTGGAGAAGAACACGAGCCGCGGTCGGTAGGTGGCTGCGGCGGCGAGCACGACATCCGTCCCGTGGACGATCTGCCGGAGCGTGTGCAGCGGATCTGAGACGACGAGTTCGACCCCGACCGCCGATGCGAGGTGCAGGCAGCAGTCGCACTGCGCCATCAACCTGTCCACGAGCTCGGCATCGGTCACCGAGCCCTCGACGAACCGCAGCATGGGGTCGTCGGCGAGCCCTTCGAGGTTCGCCTCCAGGCCGGTGCTCAGATCATCGAGGACCGTCACCCGACCACCGGCGGCTACGATCGCCTCGACCAGGTGCGAGCCGATGAACCCAGCTCCGCCGGTGATCAAATACCGCGGGCTCGGCAGACATGGACGAGGCCCATGCTGGCGCGACGCGCCAGACCGGGCAGCGCACATATCGCGACAGTAGGGCACGTATCGGGTTACGATGCAATCGGCAAGGACGCTGTCTGAAATTGGTGAGGACGATTCGGTGGGTTTCGGTCAAACTGTGCAGGTATGAGCGACCGCGACCGCCGATTGGTTCGCTACGGGCTGGCATGCGTGGCGGTGGTCGCCGGCGCGCTCTGCGCGGCCGCGCTGACCAACCGGGTCGGTAACACGGTGGCCACGGTGCTGATCGGCGGCGGCCTGCTGGCGATCGTGATCTTCCTCCTGCGGGATATCGGGCTGCTCGACACCTCGGCCAAAGCCAAACCCCAGCAGCAGTCGCGCAACGGCTCAGACCCGCGCCACCGACGATCGCCGAGCGGTGAGGCGGACCCCCCGCACGCGCCACGCCAGGCAGACCGCGCCGTCAACGTGCGCCGCCCGGATCGGATGCGCGGTCAGCGCCGCCGGCTGCGCTGACCCTCGACTCGCCGGCCGTTTATCCGGGCGTGCAGCCGACCCCCGGCTTGGTCTCGCCGACCGCCAGGCAGGCGGTGTCGATCTTCGGCTTGCGGCCGCCGCGGACCAGGAACGAGTAATACTTGCCCAACCAGCCGGGATGCGTCAGCCGGACGGTCAGCGAGGCGCCGATACCGAGCTTGTCGCCGGCGAACCGCTTGGCGAGGTTGACGTTCTTGCAGTCGTCGCGTTTGCCGCAGGCCGCGCGCTTGACCGTGTCGACGTAGCGGTGCTTCGGGCAGCCGCTGCCCGAACATCCGGCCGAGATCGTGATCCCGGGTTCGACGCCGGTCACCGTGAGCGCCGACACACGCGTGTAGTGCGGCGCAAATTGGAACGTCCAGGTCATCAGCGAGCTGACGAAGCCGGTCGGCTTGGCGACGACCACCCGCAGCGTGCGCGCGCCTGTGCCGGAGCCGGAGAAGTTGCCATCGCCGAGATAGTCCGCGGAGAGCGAGTGGGTGCCGAGGTTCGTGTAGATCACCGGGCAGCGCGCGACCCCGTCGGTGAGTGCCACCGTGCAGTCCTTGATCGCCTTTTCGCCGTCCAGGAACACGACGGCACCGGTCGGCGAGACGCCCTCGGTACCCGCATCAGGGACGACCGTCGCCGTCAACGTGAGGCGCACGTCGAGCGTCGTATCCGCCGGCAGGTCCATCGTCGTGGTGGTCGCCGCATGACCGAGAACGAACCCGGTGGCGGTGCTATCAGAGCCCGTCACCTGAGCTTTCGGGTTGGGGGTGAAGGCGGCGCTCAGCGTCGAGGCCGAACCCGCGAACGTCGTCTGGCAGGTGATCGTGGCGCTGGCGCCAGCGGCATGCGTCGCGAGCGAGGCACATCCGTTGATCGCGGTCCCGGCCTGCTCGAACGTGATCACTCCCGCCGGCGGTGCCTGAGCGGCCGCCGAGGTGACGGTTGCGATCAGCGTCGCCTTGTGACCCGCGACGACGCCGGCCGGGGCGATCTGGAGCGTCGTCGCGGTTGGCGCGGTGACGACCGCGGTCTTCGTCGATTGCGCCTGGCCGCTCCCGCCGGCATTGGTTCCGGTTTCGGAGAACGCCAGCGCGTCGCCGAGGTCGCCGGTGACAGGGCTGTAGGTCGTGCTCGTCGCGCCTGGGATCGCCGCGCACAACTGCCCGACGCAGCGAAGCCACTGGTCGGTGTAGCTGGGGTTGTTGCTCATCGTCACGGGGGCGGCGGTCAGCGTTGCTCCCAGTTGCGGCGTGCCCGAGACGCTCGGGACGGCCGTCCCCGCGTCCGGCGCCTCCGGGGGCGGATTGGTCCCTGTGGGCGTCGTGATCGGACCGAACGGCGCCGACGTCGCCGTCGCCGTTGCCGAACCGCCGGCGTTGGTCGCGGTCGCGCTCTGCGACAGCAGCAGGTACCCGCCGATATCGTTGCTCGAGAGCGTGTACGTACTGCCCGTGCCCACCACCGTGCAGATGCTGAAGTCACCGTTGCAGCGTGACCAGCTGTAGGCGTAGGTATTGCCGGTCCCGGTCCATCCGCCGGGCACGGCGGTCAGCGTCGACCCCGATGTGCTCGTGCCGGCGATCGACGGCGCATACTGGTTCGTCGGCGCGGGTGGGGGCGGGGGCGGCGCTGCCGCGGGGACGGCGAGAGGGATGGTGGCGGCCTGGTTGGTCTGGTCCCCTGCGACGACCGCCGCGGCGTCGGTCTCGTACACCGTGATGAAGTAGTTCTCGTCACTGGCTGCGACCACGTACGTGGTCGGGGTGGTAGGGGTGATTGCGGTGCATCCCACGGGCGCCGCGAGGATCGCTGTCACCGGTGGGCTGTCGGAGTTGCAGTCGTACCAATTGTCCTGGATTGCGTCGCCGCCCGGATCGTCCATGTAGCTGCCCTGGGTCAGCGTGACGGTGTCGCCGACGCCGGCCATGCTGGTGCTGCCGGTCGTCGTATCGGTGAGCGACGGAGGCGTGTCGGTTTGCGACGGCGTGTCCGCGTGCGCCGCGGGAGCGAGCACCAGCGTCCAGAGCAGCACCGACAGCATGCAGGCCAGCGCACCGAATCCTAATCGTGAGATTCGGAGCCGCCCACCACCGGATTTACGCATCGTGCGGATGATCTTCGCCCCCCATTCGGCACTCCATCGCCACAAACCTGTCCAAAGGGTAGCCCTTGTCTGTAAGCTGCGCTCATATAAATGTCGAGTTTGAGCACGGAACACTCAAGCTCCGCGGTGGGTCTGCGTGAGGGGCAGCCGGATCGGGCCATGCGCGCCCGGCGGTTGGACTTGGCCGCCGCCGGGGCGTTGGTGCTCGTCGCGGCGGCGACGGGTGTAGTCGCAGTCGCTGCCCGCAGCGGCCACTCTGCGCACGCCACGCCCGCGCCGAAGCCAGTGTTCGCCGTCCCGACGGTCCGAGTCTTGCCCGCGGCGACTGGAGCGGCACACGCCACCTCCGCGGCAGCGAGGGCGAGGGCCGTGAGCGAAGCGCGAGCGGCGAGCGAGGCGCTCGCGCACAACGCTGCTCGGGTGGAGTCGGCCGGCACGTTCGGTGCAACCGCGGTACTGCTGAAGGCGCTGCCGCCGCGGCGGATCCCGGTCGTGCACAAGACGGTGCCGCTGACGGTCGTCCCCCCGCGGACGTCGACCGCGACGGCGCCGACGTACACGGCGCCGGTCAAGCCGGCGCCGACGTACACCGCCCCCTCCCAGCCGGCTCCGACGTACACCGCGCCGGTGCAGCCGGCGCCGACGTACACGGCGCCGCCAGCGTCGACCTCGACTCCGAGCAGCGGCGGGTCCAGCGGTAGCGGTTCCAGCAGCGGTAGCGGTTCCGGCAGCGTCAGCGGCGGCGGCTGAGTCCAGCGGCGGCTGGGGCCACGGGCGGGCTCGGGCCAGCGGCGGACCGGGCCAGTGCCGGCGGCGACGCCGGCCAGCGGGGGGGTGCGACCGAATAGCCGGCGCGGCAAGCGAGCGGCCGGTTGCGCAGCGACGACCGGGTAATCTTGTGAATCCCGGTTCACATCAGCCCGGGCCTCCGCCCAAACCCACCAGGAGACACCGCCTTGGACCTCGACGACACGCCGGAGCAAGCCGAGTTTCGCGCGCATGCACGCGCTTGGCTCGACGAGCACAAGCTCAGGGCGCCGCCGCGCTCGGGTTCCAGTGAGGATCCGGACTACATCGGCGCGCGGCGCGCGTGGCAGCGCCGCCTTGCCGAGGCCGGCCTGGCGGGCGTCACCTGGCCCAAGGAGTACGGGGGACAGGGACTCGGCCCGATCGAGCAGGTCACCGCCAACCAGGAGATCCAGCGGGCCGGGGTGCCCGGCATCCTCGACGTAATCGGTGTCGGGATGCTCGGTCCGTGCCTGATCGCCCACGGCTCCGGGCAGCAGAAGTCACGGTATCTGGGCCCGCTGCTGCACGGCGACGAGGTCTGGTGCCAGCTGTTCTCAGAGCCGGCCGCCGGCTCGGATCTGGCCGCGGTGCAGACCCGCGCTCGCCAGAGCGAGGACGGCCGCTTCACGCTCAACGGACAGAAGGTGTGGACGACGAACGCCCAGTTCGCGTCCTACGGGATGCTGCTGGCGCGGACCGATCCCGACGTGCCCAAGCACAAGGGCCTGACGATGTTCGTCGTGCCGATGGATGGGCCGGGCGTGACCGTCCGCGGGCTGCGCCAGATCTCCGGCGAGGCCGAGTTCAACGAGGTGTTCTTCGACGACGTCGTGGTCGAGGCCGACGCGGTCGTCGGTGGAATCGGCAACGGCTGGGGCGCGGCGATGACGATCCTGATGTTCGAGCGGCTGACGATCGGATTCGGCTCTGAGAACTTCGGCTCGCCGGCGGCGCTTGCGCAGGCGATGGCGGGCGACGAAGCCGCGTGCCAGGACGCCGAGATGCGCACCCGGCTCGGGCACGTGATGACCGAGCTGATCGCGGTGCGGTTCAACGGCTACCGGATGCTGACCCAGCTCTTACGCGGCCAGATCCCCGGTCCCGAGGCGGGTCTGGCGAAGGTGACGATGGTCAACGCCGCGATCACCGCGACCGACCTCGGCGCCGACATCGTCGGCCCCGACGGACTCGCCGCCGACAGCAACTGGAGCTACCTGATCTCGTTCCTGCCGGGGCTGAAATCGGCCGGCGGGACCGAGCAGATCCTGCGCAACACGATCGGCGAGCGCGTACTCGGGCTGCCGTCCGAGCCACGGCTCGACAAGGGCGTGCCGTTCTCCGAGCTGCGCGCGCTGGAAACCCAGGGGGCGGCACGATGAACCTCGCCCTGTCAGACGAGCAGGAGCTGCTGCGCGAGGCCGCGCGCGGGACATTGTCACGGGTCAAGACCGTCGAGGCCGCCCGTGAAGCACTCGAGGACGAGTCGGCGCGCCCCGACCTGTGGCCGACGGCCGTCGATGCCGGGTGGCCCGGCCTGCTGATCTCAGAGCTTCACGGCGGTGCCGAGCTCGGAGCGTTCGACGCGATGCTGGTCGCCGAGGAGTGCGGTCGCGTGCTCGCACCGGTGCCGCTGCTGGGGCTGCTGCCCGCGACGTCGATCCTCGACGCGGCCGGTCACGACTCGCTGCCGGCGGTCGCGGCCGGCGAACTGCGGCCAGCCTACGTCCCCGCGCGCCCACCGAGTGACCTCGAGCCGCGTTGGACGGTGCAGCCGCGCTCCGGGGCGGGCCGCGCCGACGCGCCGCGGGCGGTGGTCGACGGCGATGCGGTCGTGCTCGACGGGGCCGTCTGGTTCGTCCCCGACCTGCCGGGCGCGGGGCTGCTGGTGGTCGTCGCGGCGACCGAACAGGGCGAGCCCGTCGCGGTCGCGCTGGCGTCCGACGTTGACGGTGTCGAGATCGAATCGCTGTGGCGTTATGACGCGACGCGGCCGCTCGGCCACGTGACGTTCTCCGGCGCACGGGGCACGAGGCTGGAGGTCGACGACGAGGTGATCGCCGACGCCTGGTATCTGGCGCACGCGCTGATCGCGGCCGAGTCGATCGGCGCGGTGCAGACCTGCCTGGACGTCAGCGTCGAGTACGCCAAGGAGCGCCACACGTTCGGCCGCGCGATCGGCTCCTACCAGTCGATCAAGCACGAGTTGACCGAGATCCTGCGGCGGCTGGAGAACGCCCGCGGGCTGCAGTACTACGCCGGCTGGGCCCGGGCATCGGCGCCGGAGGAGTTCCCGCTGGCGGCGAGCGCGGCGCGTTCGGCGGCCGGCGAGGCGCTGGACTTCGCCGCCCGCGCGATGATCAACGTTCACGGTGGTATCGGCGCGACCTGGGAGCACGACGCGCCCCTGTTCTTCCGGCGCGCTGAGCTGTCACGTCGGTTGCTGGGCGGTACCCGCGACGCGACCGATCGGGTCGCGGCCGAGACGCTGCGGACCGCCCGGGCGCCCGCATAGCCTGCGGGGCGACCGCGTAGTCTCCGGGGCGCCCGCACAGCCTGCGGGGCGACCGCGTAGTCTCCGGGGCGCCCGCACAGCCTGCCGGGCGACCGCGTAGTCTGCGGGGCGCCGGAGGCCCGGGCGGCGCCGGGGCCAACCGCCCAGTCGTCGTGAGCATGCGATAACGAGCCGTATGGACCTCGAACCCGGAGCTGACGCCCGGGCGGACCCCGAGTCGCGCCCGTCGATCTGGCGCAGCCCGCTGCGCGGCCCGTGGCTGACGTCTGCGCTCGGCCTGGTGCTGCTGTCGGGGTTGCCGGTCGTGTTCCTGACCGGCCTGTTCTCGAACGCCGCGTACAACCCCTGGCTGAATGGCAACGTCGCCCTGCAGGGCCGCTCGCGCAGCCCGCTGGACTTCTACCTGTTCACCTGGCCGGCGCACCCGTCCTGGCTGTACGCGGTCAACGAGGGGATTCACGTGTCGCTCGGGCTCGCCCTGATTCCGGCGATCATCGTCAAGCTGTGGTCGGTGACGCCGCGGCTCGCATCGCCGCCGCCGCTGAGCAGCCCGGCCCGTGCCCTGGAGCGCCTCTCGCTCCTGTTTCTGGTCAGCGGGATCCTCTTCGAACTCGTCACGGGCGTGCTGTTCGAGGAGTACTGGGTGCCGTACCACTTCGACTTCACGTCTGCGCACTACTACGGCGCGTGGGTGTTCTTCGGCGCGCTGGTGGCGCACACGGTGGTGAAGTTCTCGACGATGCGGTCGGCGCTGCGGACCCGCGGCTCCCTGGCGCGGGTGCTGCGCACCGACCTCGAGCACACGCTGCCCGAGCCGCCGGAGGACCTGGCGAGGGCCCAATCGTTGGTGCCGGCCGCGCCCTCGCGGCCGACGATGTCGCGCCGGGCGCTGCTCGGCGTGACCGCGGCCGGATCGGCGCTGCTCGGCGTCCAGGGCATCGCGCAGAGCGTCGGCGGTCCGATCCGCGCGCTTGCGTTCCTGCTGCCGCGCGGCTCGAAGCCAGGCACTGGGCCCAACGACTTCCCGGTCAACGGCTCCTACGCCGCGCTCGGGCTGCCCGCGGACACGATCGCCCACTGGAAGCTGCGCGTGCTGTCGAACGACGGCCAGCGGCTGGAGCTCACCCGGGCTGAGCTGCAGCGCCGTTTCGAACTGCACACCTACAGCCTGCCGCTGGCGTGTCGGGAGGGATGGTCGACGACCCAGCGGTGGACGGGGGTGCGGCTGGCCGATCTCGCGGCCGCCGTCGGCCTGCACGAGTCGGTCGCGGTCTTCCTCGACGCGCTCGACGGTGGCACCGCCACGCTCGCCGCCAACCAGGTGGCGGCCGACGAGTCGCTGCTGGCGCTGAACGTCAACGGCGTCCCGATCTCGCTCGACCACGGGTATCCGGCGCGGGTGATCGTGCCCGGCGAGATCGCGATCAACTGCCTGAAATGGGTGTCGTCGATGACGTTCGCCCCGGTCGACGACGCATGACCCGCATCCGCCGCTTCTACGGTGCCCAGCCGCTGCACCTGCTGGCGACGATCGTCAGCTTCGCGATCGTCGCGGCCGGCGTCGCCGGCTGGTTCCAGGCCGGCTCCGATCCGCGCGGGATCCTGCTGTGGGCGCTGGGGGCCGGGGTCGCGTTCGAGATCATCGTGTTGCCGCTGGCGTGGCTGCTCGATCGGATCGCGCTCGGCGCGGGCGCGGGCGTGGGCGACCGCGCGCGGCCGCGGCTGGGTCCCCCCAATCGCGCCTACGTGCGGGTGCCGGCGCTGCTCAGCGCCCTGCTGCTGATCGTATTCGCGCCGCTGATCTTCCGGGCCGACACGCCGAACTTTCAGGCGATCACCGGGATCAGGCCGCCGGACTACCTGGCACGCTGGCTGCTGGCGACGGCGGCGATGTTCGTGATCTCCGCGGTCTTGTATGCACTGTCGCTGCGTCGCAATCGAAGCGGGGATCGTCGACCGAGCCAAGATCTTAGCGATCCCGACTAAGATTTACTGACTGTAGCGCGCTAATGGGTGATGTAATGGCCGGCGATGGATGTGGTCGAGCGTCGCAACGGCCGCCTGTACCTGATCGGACTGGCCGCCTCGCTGGTCGGCAACAGCGCGATGACGTTGGTCGCCGGGATCTGGGTCAAGTCGCTGACCGGCTCGAGCGCCCAGGCGGGACTCGTCTCCGCGCTCATCTACGCGCCGACGCTCGCCGCTCCGGTCGCCGGACTGATCGCCGACCGGGTCGCTCGCCGCCGCTGGCTGGTGGTGGTCAATCTCGTGTCGGCGGCGACGATCCTGTCGCTGCTGGGAGTCCGGTCAGCCGGCCAGGTGTGGCTGATCGAGGCCGCGATGGCGATCTACGGGCTCGAGGCGGTGTTGCTGGACCCGGCCGAGAACGCCCTGTTCGCCGAGATCTTCAGCGGCGAGTTCCGCAGGCGCATCAACAGCCGGCGGCTGGCGATCCAGGAGACCGGGCGCCTGGTGGCGCCGCTGCTCGGCGCCGGGCTGTTCGCGCTCGTCTCCGGTGGTGCGGTCGCGGCGCTCGACGCGGGAACCTTCCTCGTCGCCGCCGCGGTCGCGGCACGGCTCGTGATCGGACCGGGCAGCGGCCGCGCGACGGGCTCGAGCGGTCTCGTCGCCGATCTGTCCGCCGGTGTCCGGCACGTGCTCGGCGCCGACGAGCTGCGCCGAATCGCGATCGCCGGGGCGGTCGTGATGGCCGTTTCGGCGGTCGGGGTCGCGGCGCAGTTCAGCCTCGTCTCGGCAGTCGGCGAACAACCAGCGTTTCTCGGCGTCTTCAGTGCGGTGCTCGGCGTCGGGTCGATCATCGCCGCCCTGACCAGCGGCGCGGTGGTGACGCGGATCGGCGACCGCGGCTTGGCGCTCGCCGGATTGCTCGACTTCGCCGCCGGCAACCTGCTGCGGGCGACCGGCAGCCTGCCGCTGGCCCTGACCGGCACACTGGTGCTGGGGTTCGCGCTGCCGTGGGCGTTCCTGGCCGTGCTCGACATCGCCCAGCGCGAGACGCCGGACGAGTTGCAGGGGCGGGTGTCGGCGGCGATCACGATCGCGCTGTTCGGGCCCCAGGCGCCGCTGCAGGCACTCGGCTCGGCAGCGATCACCGTGGTCGGCTTCGGCGAGATCTACATCGCGAGCGCGATCGCCGCGCTCGGCGTCGCCGCGTGGCTGGCAACTCGCCCGCGTATTCTGTGAATCCCTGTACACCGCGAGAGGAGCGCTGCGATGGCCACAACGCAGACAGGCGACCCCGCCCGCGAGGTGCTCAACCAGCCGCCACCGCTGCAGCCGGTCAACTACTTCGAGGTTGACGTCGCGCTGCGCGAAGCGCTCGAGCGCGAGGGCGGCGGCTGGGGCACCGACCGGGCGCACGAGGCCGGGGCGGCCGCCGGCAGCGTCGAGGCATGGGAGCACGGACGCCGGGCGGAGCGCAACGAGCCACGCCTGCTGACCCACGACCGGTTCGGCCATCGCATCGACGAGGTGGAGCTCGACCCCTCCTGGCACTGGTTGCTGGGCGGCGCCGTCAGTCGGGCGATCCACAGTCTTCCGTGGCGCGACCCCGGGCCCGGCGCGCACGTCGTGCGCGCGGCCCGGTTCATGCTGTGGTCAAACGCCGACGCGGGCGTGATGTGCCCGGTATCGATGACGTATGCGGCGGTGCCCGCGCTGCGCGAGTCGGCCCCCGAGCTGAGCGCCGAGTGGGAGCCTCGCCTGATCTCGATCGACTACGAGCAGGCCGCGCTCGCCGGAATGGCGATGACCGAGCGCCAGGGCGGCTCCGACGTCCGCGCCAACATCACCCGCGCCGATCCGCTCGGCGACGGGTGGTATGAGCTCAACGGCCACAAGTGGTTCTGCTCGTACCCGCCGTGCGCCGTATTCCTGGTGCTCGCCCAGGCGCCCGCGGGCCTGTCGTGCTTCCTGGTGGAGCGTGGGGCCGGGATGGAGTTCCAGCGGCTCAAGGACAAGCTGGGGACGCGGTCGTTGCCCTCCTCGGAGGTCGAGTTCCGCGGTGCGCGCGCCCAGCTCGTCGGCGAGGAGGGCCGCGGCGTTTCGGCGATCATCCGGATGGTCAACCACACCCGGTTGGACTGTCTGCTCGGTTCGGCCGCGGCGATGCGCCGGGCAACGCTCGAGGCGGTCCACCACGCCCGTCATCGGTCCGCGTTTGGCGAGCGGCTGCTCGAGCAGCCGGCGATGCGCAACGTGCTCGCCGATCTGGCGATCGAGTCCGAGGCCGCGACCGCCGCGGCGATCCGGCTCGCGCGTAGCTACGACGACGCCCATGACGGGGCGTTCCGGCGATTCGGGACCGCGGTGATGAAGTACTGGGTCACCAAGCGCGCGGCCGGCCACGTGTCCGAGGCGCTGGAGTGCCTCGGCGGCAACGGCTACGTCGAGGAGTCGGCGATGCCCCTGCTGTATCGCGACGCACCGCTGAACTCGATCTGGGAGGGCTCCGGCAACGTCGCCGCGCTCGATGTGCTGCGAGCGATCGGAGCAGAGCGCGACGGCCTGCCGGCGTTCCTGGCCGAGTGCGAGCTGGCGGCTGGCGGCGACCGGCGGCTCGATGCCCACCTGACGGCGCTGCGCGAGCGGGTCGGGTCGCTGCCGGGTGACGGCTCCCGGGACCTGGAGCGGCGGTACGAGAGCCAGTTCGGGGCGCGGCGACTGGTCGAGGAGCTGGCGGTGGCGCTGGAGGGCTCGCTGCTGGTACGCCATGCGCCGCCGGCGGTCGCCGACGCGTTCTGTGCGGCTCGCTGCGACGGGGGCGGCGGGCGCGTCTATGGCACGCTTCCGGCCGCCGTCGACGCCGCGGCGATCGTCGACCGGGCGCTGCCGGCATGAACGCGGCGGCGAGGCAGCGGCGATGACGGTGACCGCGGCGGGGACCCGTCAGCGGTTGCTGGATGCCGCGCGTGAGCTGATCGACGAGGGCGGCTACGGTGCCACCTCGGTGCTGGCGATCGCCGAGCGCGCCGGGGTCGCCACCGGGACGCTGTACCGGCATTTCGCCGCCAAGGAGGACCTGTTCGTCGAGATGTTCCGCGACGTCTGCGACCACGAGGACCGTGCGATCGCGGCCGCCCTGGGCAGGCTCGGCGAGACGCCGCCCGCGGCTGATGTCGTCGAGCAGATCGTCGGGACGTTCGCGCAGCGGGCGCTGCGCAACCGTCGGCTGGCGTGGGCGCTGCTAGCCGAGCCGCTCGATCCGCGGGTCGACGCCGAGCGGCTCGCCTACCGGGCGCGGTCGACCGAGCGGATCGCGGCCGTGCTGGAGCGCGGGATCGACGCCGGCGAGCTTCCCGAGCAGAACGTCCGCGTGACTGCGGCGGCGGTCGTCGGCGCCTGCGGCGAGGCGCTGGTCGGGCCGCTGTCGCCGGTGGGCGACGGCCGGCCGGGCGCCGACGAGGTGGTGAGCTCGCTGCGGACGCTCGTGCGGCGGGCGGTCGGCGCTGCGCCGCGGCTGCCGACCTGCCAGGGGCAGCTCGCGATGAGCGAGCCGGACGGCCCGCGGTGACCGAGGCGGACGGCTCGCGGTGAGCGAGGCGGACGCCGTCCAGGTGCGTCGCGACGGTCCCGTGACGACCGTCCTGCTGCACCGGCCCGAGCGGCGCAACGCGGTCGACGGCCCGACGGCGACGGCGCTGGCGGACGCGTTCCGTGCGTTCGACGCCGACGAGGACGCTTCGGTCGCGGTGCTGCACGGGCTCGGCGGCGTGTTCTGCGCCGGGGCGGATCTATTCGCCGCCGGCACGCCGGATGGCAACCGGCTCGGCGACGAGGGCGACGGCCCGATGGGACCGACCCGGGCGCGGCTGTCCAAGCCCGTGATCGCGGCCGTCTCGGGCCACGCGGTCGCGGGCGGGCTCGAGTTGGCCCTGTGGTGCGATCTGCGGATCGCCGACGAGACCGCGGTGTTCGGCGTCTTCTGCCGCCGCTGGGGCGTGCCGTTGATCGACGGCGGCACGGTGCGGCTGCCGCGCCTGATCGGCCTCAGCCGGGCGATGGACCTGATCCTCACCGGGCGGGCCGTCGACGCCCAGGAGGCGCTGGCGATCGGTCTGGCAAACCGCATCGTCGCGGTTGGCCAGAGCCTTTCGGCCGCGCAGCAGCTTGCCGCGGCGCTGGCGCGCTTTCCCCAGACCTGCCTGCGCCAGGACCGGCTCTCCGCACTCGAGCAAGACGGGATGTCCGAGCGTCACGCGCTGGCCAACGAACTTGCCCACGGCATGCGCTCGGTGGCCGAGTCGGCCGAAGGCCTGGAGCGGTTCCGGACCGGCGAGGGTCGGCACGGGTCGTTCGAGTAGCCGCCCGACACCTGATTGGGAAGTCTGTCCACGATTATTTGACTTTCTTCCCAATCCATCGTCCGCACCATGGTCAGTTCGTCAGCGACGCCGCCCAGACGCCCAGCGCGCGCACGTGCGCGCGGGTGATCCCAATCGCCGGCTCGGTGACGACCAGCAAGGTTGGGCCGGCGCGCTCTGCCGCCCATTGGCGACAGCTGTCATCGTGCGCGTCGTCGATCCACGCCAGCGGCCGTCGAGGACCGGCGAACGTGTCGATCGCGTCGAGCTTCCAGTGGCGCCGCGCGGCGGCGGTGGCCGCCGTCGTGAACGTCAGGTGCGCGAGGCCCCGCGGCAACCCCAGTTGTGACGGCAGGTGCTCGTCCGCCTTCTCCTCCCAACCGGTGCACCAGACCAGCTCGAATCGATCGGCGAGCTCGGCGATCAGGGCGGGGGCGGTCGCCGACAGGAAGTGCGTCGCGCCGTCGATCAGGGTGTAGCGGCCGGCCGGCGGCCGTCGGTGGTCGAAGCCGAACAGCGAGATCACGCCGTCAACATCTAGGAAGAGCATCGGTCGGCACATAGGCTGCGTTTAGGTGGGCACGTCAGGGTCTTCGCGAGTGAGTTCGCCTCAGCCGCCGCGCCTCGTCCGAGCATCACCCCGGCGTCGCGCGTGAGCCGATGGTGCCGCATGGAAGCGGCACCGTGGCCTGGCCGGTTTGAGCGCACCCTGTCCGCACCGATCCCCCGGAAATTCCCCTGCCTATGAATCTGATCCTCGGTATCTCGTTCGCCGTCGCGTGTGCGCTCGCCACCAACATCGGCTTCCTCTACAAGCATCGCGGCGCCTGCCAGGCCCCGGCGGTCGACATCAGGCATCCGTTTCGGACTGCCAGGGAGCTGTTCTCCCGCCGGCTGTTCGCGATCGGGTTCCTGGTGGCGACGGGTGCGTGGGTGTTCCACGTGGCGGCGATGGCCGTCGCACCGCTGTCGACGGTGCAGGCGGTGCTGGCCGGTGGCATCGTGATGCTGGCGGTCGTCGCCGAGCGCTCGTTCGGGCTGAAGATCTCCCGTCGCCAGTGGGGCGGGATCGTGCTGACCGCGGTCGGGCTGCTGCTGTTGGGCCTGAGCTTGCCGGCGACGCACGGCGCCCACTCGCGCTTCTCGGTACCGGCGATGGTCGCGTTCGAGGGTGTCCTGCTCGTGGCCGGTACGTTGCTCGTGATGGGCCCGCGGATCGGCGCTCCACGTGAGCATCATGGGTTCATGCTCGGCGCCGCCTCGGGGATCCTGTTCGGCGTCTCGGACGTCGCCATCAAGGCGATCTCCGGCGAGGTCGGCGCCCATGGTCTGCTCGGGCTCGCGACGCCGTGGCTGCTGATGGCGGTCGTCGCCTCGGTCGCCGCGTTCTACGCATCGGCCAAGGGGCTGCAGGACGGCGAGGCGGTTCCGGTCATCGCAATCACCGGCACCGCCGCCAACGTCGCCGGGATCGTCGGCGGGATCGTCGTGTTCGGTGACCCGCTGTCCGCGCACCCGGTGATGCTCGCCGTCGAATGCGCCGCATTCGCGTTGGTGCTCGGCGCCGCCTGGCTGACCCCGGCGCCGGTACGCGCCGCCGGTTCGGTCGCGGCCGTCGCCGCCTGAGCGCCCGCCGCCGGCTGAGCGCCCGCCGCGGCCTGAGCGCCCGCCGCGGCCTGAGCGCCCGCCGCCGGCTGAGCGCCCGCCGCCGCCTGAGCGCCCGCCGCCGGCTGAGCGCCCGCCGCCGGCTGAGCGCCCGCCGCCGCCTGAGCGCCGGCCGCCGGCTGAGCGCCCGCCGCCGCCTGAGCGCGGAGAAGTTTGGCGAGAAAGGACGGCCTGTCCGAACCGTTCGTCCAAGCTTTGCTCCTGCCTACTGCGACGGCGCGGCGGCAGTCGTCTCAAGCATCAGGTCCGCCACCTGCGGTGGATCGTCGAACGTCGGCAGGTGGCCGCAGCCGAGCAGCGGCACGAGCCGCGCATTGGGGATCATCGACACCGCCCGCTTGCCCTGGCGCGGGAACAGGAGGCGGTCCTTCTCGCCCCAGCCGATCGTGACCGGCACGGTTGGATCGGGGGCGGGATCACGCGTCCACGGTGTGATCGTCTGCAGGGTGTCGTCGAACCAGGGTGCGCCGGCCATCGCCCGGACGCTGGCCGCGGCCTCGCCGGCAGGCAGCCGTTCCGGGTGGGCCATGAACAGGTTCATCAGCAGCTTGCGCTGTCCCGGCCGGCGCGAGAGCCTGTCCGCGTGCGGCGCCAGCAGCCGCGTCAGCCGGACGGTCGACCACAGGGTGCCGCGGACCAATGCGGTCTCGGCGGGACCGAAGAAGCCGGCGGGGGAGAGGGCGCAGGCGGTGCGTGCCTGTCCTCGTCGGGTGAGCTCCAGCGTCATCATCCCGCCGAGCGAGTTGCCGGCCAGGTGCGGGCGCTGGATCCCCAGCTCTGCCAGGAAGTCGAGCACCAGCGCGCACAGCGAATCGAGTCCCGGCGGCGTTCCCGGCGGCGGCATCGGCGAGTCCCCGAAGCCCGGCAGGTCGACCGCGATCACGTCGTGGCGGGCGGTCAGCATCGGCAGCACCGGCTCCCACATCTGCCAGTGGCTGCCGATCCCGTGCAGGAGGACGAGCGACTCGCCGGCGCCGGCGCGATAGTGGTTGAGCTGCATCAGGCGCGGCACGGTAGCGGAATCCGTCCACAGCGAACCTCCGCCACGCCGGAACGTATAACGACTCTTCCTGAGATTCACCGGAATGTCCCGTTGAGTTCCTGCCGGGGCGCAGTTACCTTTGTACAGAACGGCAAACTCTTTTTCGAGGAGAGATATGGCAAGCACCGACGAACTGGTCCGCACCCAGGGCTCGACGCTCCAGGAGATGGCGCGTCGCCATCTGTGGATGCACTTCACGCGGATGGGGGCGTTCGACGACGAGCACGAGATCCCGATCATCACGCGGGGCGAGGGCTGCTACGTCTACGACGAGCACGGCAAGCGCTATCTGGACGGCCTGTCCGCGCTGTTCTGCGTCAACATCGGTCACGGGCGCGCCGACATCGCTCAGGCGGGCGCCGATCAGGCCAAGGATCTCGGGTTCTTCACGAACTGGTCGTATGCGCACCCACGCGCGATCGAGCTGGCGGCTCGGATCGCCGAGCTCGCCCCCGGCGATCTGAACCGCGTGTTCTTCACGAGCGGTGGCTCGGAGGCGGTCGAGTCGGCGATCAAGCTGGCGCGCCAGTACCACAAGGTTACGGGCAACCCGCTGAAGACGAAGATCATCGCCCGTGAGATCGCCTATCACGGCACGACGCTCGGCGCCCTGGCCGCGACCGGGATCTCGTCGTTGAAGAACCCGTTTGAGCCGGTCATGCCGGGCGGTTACCACGTGCCGAATACGAATACGTTCCGGATGCCGCACGGGCTGGACGCGTCCCAGCTGGCGGACACGGTCGCCGAGAAGATCGAGTTCCTCGGGCCCGAGACGGTCGCCGCGGTGATCATGGAGCCGGTCCAGAACGCGGGCGGTAGCTTCACCCCGCCCGAGGGCTACTGGCAGCGCGTCCGCGAGATCTGCGACGAGTACAACGTGCTGCTGATCTCCGACGAGGTGATCTGCGCCTGGGGCCGGCTCGGCGAGTGGTTCGGCGGCCACAAGTACGACTACGTCCCCGACCTGATCACGACCGCCAAGGGCGTCACCTCCGCCTACGCGCCGATGGGCTGCGTGATCGCGTCCGACAGGGTCGCCGAGCCGTTCCTGCACGGCACCACGAGCTTCACGCACGGGTTGACGTTCGCGGGGCACCCGGTCGTGGCCGCGGTCGCGCTCGCCAACATCGACGCGCTCGAGTCAGAGGGCGTGCTCGAGAACGTCCGCGCCAACCAGGACCTGTTCCGCTCCAAGCTCGAGTCGCTGCTGGACCTGCCGATCGTCGGCGACGTCCGCGGTACCGGCTACTTCTACGCGCTCGAGCTCGTGCCCGACAAGCAGACCGAGGCGCAGTTCACCGATGAGCAGTCCGAGGTGCTCCTGCGCGGCTTTTTGTCGGGCGAGCTGTACCGCAACGGGTTGATCTGCCGCGCCGATGACCGGGGCGACCCGGTCGTGCAGCTGTCGCCGCCGCTGATCGCCGGTGCACAGCAGTTCGACGAGATCGTCGGGATCCTGCGCCCGATCCTGGAGCGTGCCGGCGAGATGATGCACGCGCGGGCCTGAGCGCCGGCGCGCGGCTCAAGCGCCCGTCGACGCACACGATGCTCACCGTCTCAGAGCTGCTGTCGGATCTGGACGTCCGTCTGCTGACCGGAGAGTCGGCGACGGACGTTCCCGTCCGATGGGTGCACATCTCCGAAATCGAAGACCCGACCCCATGGTTGTCGGGCGGCGAGCTGCTGCTGACGACCGGCATGCAGCTCGACACGCCCCAGCGCCAGCGCGAGTTCGTCGTCCGGCTGGCCGACCACCAGCTGGCGGGACTCGGATTCGGGACCGGCTTCGCGCATGCGCAGGTCCCGTCGGCGCTGGTGAAGGCAGCCGCCGAGCGTGAGTTCCCCGTGTTCGAGGTTCCCTACGACGTGCCGTTCATCGCCCTCACCGAGGCCGCGTTCAGTCAGCTCGTCAACGAGCAGTACGCGGTCCTGCGACGGGCGCTGGCGGCGCAGGAGCGCCTTGAGCGCGTGGTCCTGTCAGAGCGGGGCCTGGACGCGCTGGCATCGACGCTGTCGGCCCAGATCGGCGCGGCCGTGCTCGTCTCCGACGCGCGCGGCAAGCCGCTGGTCTGCAAGGAGTTCCGCCGCGTGCTGGAGCCCGAAGCGATCGGGCAGCTGCAGTCGGAGTTGTACTCGCGCCGGCGTGAGGCGCGCGCGTTCCTGCCCGGCCACGGCGATCTTGCCGATCGCTCGTTGGCGCTGCCGGTGGCGGCCGACGGCGGCGGCGGTGGGGAGTCGGGTCGCACGGGCGAGCGGGTGCCGGAAGCGTGGCTGGTCGCGATCAAGGATTCGGGTCCGCTGTCTGACTTCGACCGCTTGACGCTGCATCAGGCGGTGATGATCGTCGCGCTCGAACTGCTGCGCCGCCGGGCCGCGGGCGACACCGAGCGGCGGCTCGCGGGCGACGTGTTGGCGGCGCTGGCGCAGGGCGAGCTGGCCGGCGCCGAGCTGGTCAGGCGGCTTCAGCCGTTCGGGATCGGCGAGACGGTCGCCGCGATCGCGGTCCAGCGACCCGACGGCTGGCGGGGAGGACCCGCGGCGATCGAGGACGCGCTGTCGGCGGCGCTGGGTGAGGACGGCGTTCGGTGCCTGGTCGCCTCGATCGAGACGTTCACGTACGCCCTGGTCGCCGGGATGGAGGAGCAGGAGCTGTTCTCGCTGGCACGGACGGCGGCCGGACGACTGCCCGGCGCGATCGGGCAACCGGCCGGGCCGCTGCGGGTCGGAGTCGGGCGCTCGGTCGCCGCCGCCGAGGCGCGGCGCAGCTTCCACGAGTCGCGCTGCGCGGCTCAGGCGCTCGCACTGGGCGTGGTCGGCGAACCGGAAGCGCCGATCGTCAACGGCGCGGGCAGCGCGGACTCCAACGGGTCCTCGCCGGCTGTCCGCGGGGGTGGGGTCTACGTTGCCACTTACAAGGAGCTGGGCTCGTTCCAGCTCTTGCTGTCGCTGCAGGACGACGAGGCTCTGCGGCTGTTCTGTGACTCGATCCTCGGGCCCATCGAGGCCGGAGAAGGACACTATGGAGGTGAATTGATGCGATCGCTGGAAGCGTTCATTGAGGAGAACGGCCAGTGGGAGCGAGCCGCTAAACGGCTCTACTGCCACCGGCACACGCTGCGGTATCGGATCCGGCGTGTGGAGGAGCTGACCGGCCGCGACCTGTCAAACGCCCGCGACCGGATCGAATTCTGGTTGGCCCTTCGAGGACGGGAGCTGGTGGCATGAAGGTCGGAGTCCCCTCAGAGATCAAGACCGACGAGTACCGGGTCGCGCTGACGCCCGCGGGCGTGCGCGAGCTGGTCGACGCCGGCCATGACGTGTATGTCCAGGGCGGCGCCGGCCTCGGCTCCTCGATCGAGGACGACGACTACGTCACCCAGGGCGCCAAGATCGTGCCCGACGCCGACGCCGTGTTCGGCGAGGCGACCCTGATTGTCAAGGTCAAGGAGCCCCAGCCGGTCGAGGTCGCCCGGCTGCGCCCGCACCACACGCTGTTCACCTACCTGCACCTGGCGGCCGAGGAGAGCCTGACGCGTGGGCTGATGGCGTCCGGCGCCACCTGCATCGCGTATGAGACCGTCGAGGACGCTCGCGGCCGGCTGCCGCTGCTGGCGCCGATGTCGGAGGTGGCGGGCAAGATCGCGACCCAGGCGGGCGCGTTCGTGCTCGAGAAGCCGCTCGGCGGCCGCGGCATCCTGCTCGGCGGCGTTCCCGGCGTGGCCGCCGCCAACGTGATGGTGATCGGTGGCGGCGTGGTCGGCATGAACGCCGCGTTCATCGCCATCGGGATGGAGGCGACCGTGTTCGTCTACGACCGCAACATCGATCGCCTGCGCGAGCTCGACATCGCGTTCGGCGGCCGCGCGGACACGTGCTTTGCGTCGACGCTGTCGATCGAGGAGCGCCTGCCCGACATCGACCTGGTGATCGGCGCGGTGCTCGTCCATGGCGCCAAGGCGCCGCACGTCATCACCCGCGCCCAGCTGTCGCTGATGAAGAAGTCGGCGGTGCTGGTCGACGTCTCGATCGACCAGGGTGGCTGCTTCGAGACCTCGCGGCCCACGACCCACAGCAACCCGACCTACGAGGTCGACGGGATCACGCACTACTGCGTCGCCAACATGCCGGGCGCGGTCCCGATCACCTCGACCTACGCGCTCACCAACGCGACCATGCCCTACGTCGTGCAGCTGGCGAACGTCGGTGTGCACCGGGCCGTCGCTGAGAACGCGGGCCTGAAGCTCGGGGTCAACGTCGCGGCTGGACGGGTGACCTACGCACCGGTCGCCGACACGTTCGGCATCCCGCACGCGGACGTCGACGAGGTGCTGGCGGGCGTACCGGCCTGACGCCTTATCGCCTGGGGGGCAGGGAGATCCGTTCAGAAGCGGAGCGTGGACGCACTGCTGTGAGCGAGAGCGTCCCACTAGGCCACGCGACCGCTTCTGAACGGACATCCCCGCCCCTCCGCTCGCTGGGGACGGGCGCCCTTGGTGGGGCTGGGCGGGCCGCGGCGTAGCGGTGGGGCGGCTTGGGCCGTGCGCGAGCCATGGGGCGGCTTGGCTCGGGGCGCTGGGTGGGGCTATGAGGCGGCTCGTTCGAATAGCTCGGTGATTTCGGCGGGGTCGGTCGGGTCGATCAGTGAGGCCGTGATCGACTCTTGGTCGGGCCAGCCGGCTGCGAGGATCCGCTCGCCGGCAGCGACGCTGTCGTACTCCGTGTTGTGCAGGACCGGTTCACCGTCCTCGATCCACAGCCAGCGGGCGGCACCATCGCCCTCGTAGGGCATGCCGACGCTGCCGGCGTTGACCAACCGGAACACGCCGAGCCTGCGGTCGTCCTGCTGGTGGGTATGGCCGGCCACGATGAACGCGGAGCGCGCGAGGTGCAGAGCGGCCTCGACCCGCTTCGAGAGGGAGATCCGGGTGATGATCTCGTCGTCGCGGCGGGGCGTCGCGTGGCAGAAGAGGATGCCGTCGCGCAGGAGCGTGAGCGGCAGATCACCCAGTGCAAGCGCACGCTCTGAACCGAGCCGGTCCGCGGTCCGCCGCGCAGTCACCACGGGGACGTCGGCGGGATCAGGCTCAGGCGCGTCCGGGCCGGCGGCCGCGGCCGCGGCGACCTCGCGCTCGCCGTTGCCGCGGACCCACTCGACCGGTACCGGCAGCGACGCCAAGCGGTCGAGCACCTCGCGGCAGAATGGCCCCGGGACGGCGTCGCCGCCGACGACGACGAGGTCCGGCGCGGCCGCGCGCGGGTCGGCGAGCACCGCCTCGAGCGCGTCGATGTTGCCGTGGATGTCGTACAGCGCCAGGATCTTCATGCGAGGCGAAGATAACGCAACCTCAGAGTTGCACGAATGGTCGGAGGGCCAGGCGTGATGATTGAGGCGGTCCTGTTCGACATCGGTGGCGTGCTGGAGCGCACTCCGCGCACCGGCTGGGAGCAGCGGTGGGCAACCGAGCTCGCGCTGTCGATCGAGGAGTTCGAGCGGCGGCTGGCGCCCACGCGGCGAGCCGGGTCCTTCGGGGAGATCACCCTGCACGGGGCCGAGCGCCGGATCGCGAGCGTGTTCGGGCTCGACGAGCCGTCGCTAGAGCGGTTCATGGACGACCTCTGGGAGGAGTACCTCGGAACCCTCAACGAGGAGCTGACGGCGTTCTTCGCGTCGCTGCGGGGCGGGCGGGCTCGCATCAGGACCGGGATCGTGTCCAACAGCTTCGTCGGCGCTCGTGAGCGTGAGCAGGCGGCCTACGGGTTCGAGGATCTGTGCGACACGATCGTCTACTCGCACGAGGTGCGCTGCATCAAGCCCGACCCGCGGATCTACGAGATCGCGTTGGAGCGGCTCGATGTCGCTCGCGACCGGACGGTGTTCCTCGACGACGTGCCGGCGAACGTCGACGGGGCGCTCGCGGTCGGCATCGAGGCGATCCTGTTCGTCGACACCGGGCAGGCGATCCGGGATCTCCGAACCCGCCTGGACGGTCCACGGCGGTGACCGTCGGGAGGGTGGGTGCTGCTACATTCAGCCGCCGAATGCCGACCACCAGTCAGTTGATCCGCAAAGGGCGCACGACGCCCAAGAAGAAGCTCGCGACCCCAGGCCTGAAGTCGGGCAAGGGTCGCAAGAAGAAGGTCGCCGCTCCGCAGCGTCGCGGGGTGTGCACGCGCGTGTACACGGTCACGCCGAAGAAGCCGAACTCGGCGCTTCGCAAGGTCGCCCGGGTCCGTCTGACCAACGGGATGGAGGTCGGCGCCTACATCCCCGGCGAGGGTCACAACCTGCAGGAGCACTCGGTTGTGCTCGTGCGTGGTGGCCGCGTCAAGGACCTGCCGGGCTTCCGCTACAAGGTGATCCGCGGCACGCTCGACGCGGCCGGCGTCGGAGATCGCAAGAAGGCGCGCTCGCAGTACGGCGTGAAGGCCAAGTAATGCCCCGTCGCGCACCCGCGCAGATCCGGAAGATCGAGCCGGATCCGATCAACCGCAACCGCCTCGTCTCCCAGGTCATCAACAAGGTGATGGAAGACGGGAAGAAGTCCACCGCCGAGCGGATCGTCTATGACGCGTTGGCGATCCTCGGGGAGCGTTCGGGCAAGGACCCGATCGAGCAGCTGGAGGCGGGGATCAAGGCCCTGACGCCGACGCTCGAGGTTCGCTCCCGGCGTGTCGGCGGTGCCACCTATCAGGTGCCCGTCGAGGTGCCCGCCCGCCGCGCGCGGACCCTCGCGGTCCGCTGGCTGATCCAGTTCGCCCGCGCTCGTCGCGAGCGGACGATGTCCCAGAAGCTCGCCAACGAGCTGCTGGACGCGATCCAGCAGCAGGGCAACGCGTACAAGCGCAAGGACGACGTCTACCGGATGGCCGTCGCCAACCGGGCGTTCGCCCACTACCGCTGGTAGCCGGACGCACCGCCGTGGGGCGGAACGCAACTGCACTGGCGCTGACCGCTGCGATCGTCCTGGCGCTCTTCGCGGCGCCGCTCGCGGTGGCCGCCGTGCCAAGCGGTCCGAGCCTGACGACCGCCGAGGTCCGCACCTACCAGTCGCAGTCGCGCCAGATCGTCGACCAGTTGCAGGACACGACCTCGATCGGCGTCTGGATCCTCGACGACGAGCACTTCACCGACCTGTCGCGCCGATGACCGGGCGCTGGCCGAGAGCGTCAAGACGCTGGACCCGACCCGGCTGATCGACGCCGATTCGGGGTTCCTCTCCGACGTCGGCGGCCAGCCGACACTCAAGGCCGCCGATCCCGGGGTCGGCGACATCCTGGACTTCCACATGTACCGTCTGACCTGAACATGGATCCGTGGCTCACGTCGAAGTTCGTCGACGTCGCGACCCCTGGCCGTCGTGCGGGACTCGACGGCGAGTGGGGCGCGTTTCGCGTCCCGCCCAGCGCCGGGCAGTACTGGAACAACGCTCGCTCGGGCAAGCCCCCCTCCGCCCGCCTGACCGATCGGATCGTCGACGGCCTGGACCAGATGGACGCCGACGCCCGACGCGACCAATCGGGCTCGATCCTCACCCGGTAGTCCGCGGTTGAAAGCTCGCCGTCAGCCGCCTCAGCTGGAGCGGTGCGGCAGGACGTCAACTCAAGGAAAGCTGCGAGGGCCGGCTACCGCACGGGACCGGGGGCTGCGATAGCGAGACCCTCGCATCCGCGTAAATGCCCGCCCGGACATTTCTCAAACACATGAATTGGCTCGGCGGTCAGGAAGCGGACTCTTTGTGACTCGTCGCATCTGTCTGAGACGGCGAGCGTCGCCTCAGCGCGAGGTCGAAAATGAGGCCGGCCGCGCCGACGGCGAGCAGCGCGATCGCGCCGAGGGTCTCCAGGTAGAGCGCCGCCCCGGCAACCGTATGGGCGTCGTGCAGGCCGGTCGCCGGGGTTCCCAGCAGACCGGCGCGATGGACGTCGGGTAGGTCACCGAACACGGCGATCCCAAGTGCCACCAGTCCAAGGAGCGCCAGGGCGGCGGGCACCGGCCAGTCCGAACGGCCCAGCATCCCGGCCAGCAGCGCCGCCAGCACCGCCACGGGGAGCAGCGCGTAGGAGTGATGCGAGCCCGCGGAGACCGACCGCACGGTCTGGTGCCCGACGTCGGTCCGGACCCGGTAGAGCGGCTCGAACTCGGCCACGACGAGCGCCGCGGCGGCGATCAGCACGACCGCCTGGAGCGCCCGCTGCGCTACCCTTCGATCGCGCTCGGAACGGCCGTTCAGGCGGCCCAAACGCGGCCTGAGAGCGACCCGGCCTCTGCTATATTCGGCTTCCGCCTCGGGTCGGGACGCGTTCATCTGCGCCCTCGCCCGGGCCAGGAGAATCCAGCCATGGAGACGCCGAACCGATAGCCACCGCCCGGAGCCGACAGCCGTGTCGTGATCGGGGCCCCCTTGGGGCCTTTTTCATGCTCGCGGCACGGACTCAAGCGGGAACCCAGCTCCCACCACAATCCTTTAGATCCATGCCACGTAAGTTCACGCTCGAGAAGACTCGCAACATTGGAATCATGGCGCACATCGACGCCGGCAAGACGACGACGACCGAGCGCATCCTCTATTACACCGGCCGCACCTACAAGATCGGTGAGGTCCACGAGGGCGCTGCCGTGATGGACTGGATGGAGCAGGAGCAGGAGCGCGGGATCACGATCACGTCGGCGGCGACCACCTGCACCTGGCGCGACCACCGGATCAACATCATCGATACCCCGGGCCACGTCGACTTCACCGTCGAGGTGGAGCGGTCGCTGCGCGTGCTCGACGGCGCGATCGCGCTGTTCGATTCGGTCGCCGGCGTCGAGCCGCAGTCCGAGACCGTCTGGCGCCAGGCCGACAAGTACCACGTGCCGCGGATCGCCTACATCAACAAGATGGACCGGATTGGCGCCGACTTCGAGCGCGGCGTGCAGACGATGGTCGACCGGCTCGGCGCCCACCCGGTGCCGATCCAGCTGCCGGTCGGAGTCGAGGGCGACTTCACCGGGATCGTCGACCTGGTCGAGAACCACGCGATCATCTACCGGGACGAGCTCGGCTTGGAGCAGGAGGTGGCCGAGATCCCGGCCGACTTGGTACAGGCCGCCGCGGTGGCGCGTGAGCACCTGCTCGAGGAGGTCTCCAAGTACAACGACGAGCTGCTCGAGCTGATCCTCGAGGACCAGGAGGTCCCGGTCGCGCTGCTGAAGTCCGCGATTCGGGCGGCCACGTTGAAGATCGCGCTGACGCCTGTGCTGTGCGGCTCCAGCTTCAAGAACAAGGGCGTGCAGCCGTTGCTCGACGCGGTGCTCGACTACCTGCCGAGCCCGCTCGACGTGCCCCCGGTCGCGGGCCTGGAGCCCGTCAGGGGTTCGGACAACGGTGGCGAGCCCGCGCACCGAGACGCGTCTGACGAGGAGCCGTTCGCCGCGCTGGCGTTCAAGATCATGGCCGACCCCTACGTCGGCAAGCTCACCTACTTCCGCGTGTACTCCGGCAAGCTGGCCGCGGGCTCACGCGTGCTCAACGTGTCCACCGGCCGCACCGAGCGGATCGGGCGGCTGCTGATGATGCATGCCAACGAGCGCGAGGAGTTGCAGGAGGTCTACGCGGGCGACATCGCCGCCGGCGTCGGGATCAAGCAGGTCACGACCGGCGACACGCTGGCCGCGCCCGACAAGCCGATCAAGCTTGAGATGATCACGTTCCCCGAGCCGGTGATCAAGGTCGCGATCGAGCCCAAGACAAAGGCTGACCAGGAGAAGATGTCGGTCGCGCTCGGCCGCCTGGCCGAGGAGGACCCGACCTTCCAGGTGCAGACCAACGAGGAGACCGGTCAGACCGAGATCTCCGGGATGGGTGAGCTGCACCTCGAGATCCTCGTCGACCGGATGATGCGTGAGTTCCACGTCGACGCCAACGTCGGCCGCCCGCAGGTCTCCTACCGCGAGACGATCCGCGGCACCGCGCAGAAGGTCGAGGGGCGGCTCGTGCGCCAGACCGGAGGCTCCGGTCAGTACGGAATCGTCTACATCGACATCGAGCCGGCCCCCGGCGAGGGCTTCGACTTCGTCAACAAGGTCAAGGGCGGCTCGGTCCCGACCGAGTTCATCCCCGCGGTCGAGAAGGGCGTCGAGGAGGCGATGGCGAACGGCCCGCGGATGGGCTACCCCGTCGTCGACGTGCGGATCACGCTGACCGACGGCAAGTCTCACGACACCGACTCGTCGGAGATCGCGTTCCGCGTCGCCGGGTCGCTGGCCGCCAAGGAGGCGCTACGGCGCGCCAAGCCGGTGCTGCTGGAGCCGATCTTCGCCGTCGAGGTGGTCACGCCCGAGGAGTTCATGGGCGACGTGATCGGTGACCTCAGCCGCCGTCGCGGCCAGATCTCCGGGATGGAGCAGCGCGGCAACGCGCAGGTCATCTCCGCGCACGTGCCGCTGGCCGAGATGTTCGGTTACGCGACCGATGTACGGTCGACCACGCAGGGCCGGGCGACGTACACGATGCAGTTCGATCGCTACGACGAAGTGCCTCCTAACATCGCCGATGGTCTCGGCGGGCAGCAGGAAGCCGCCTGACGCGATCGCACTGCAGCTGCCTTAGCAGCTGTGCCGGACAGAAAACTTATATCCTGGATGGGTTCGTCCATTTTGGGCGAGCGAAACACAAGAAAGCTAGAAGGGAAGAGCCACAGTGGCGAAGGCCAAGTTTGAGCGTGACAAGCCCCATGTGAACGTCGGCACCATTGGTCATATCGACCATGGCAAGACGACCCTGACCGCGGCCATCACCAAGGTGCTCCACGATAAGTACGGGGACGGCACCGAGGTGCGGTCCTTCGACTCGATCGACAACGCGCCGGAGGAGAAGGCCCGTGGAATAACGATCGCGACCTCGCACGTCGAGTACGAGACCGCGAACCGTCATTACGCCCACGTGGACTGCCCCGGTCACGCCGATTACGTCAAGAACATGATCACCGGCGCCGCCCAGATGGACGGCGCGATCCTGGTCGTGTCCGCCGCCGACGGTGCGATGCCGCAGACGCGTGAGCACATCCTGCTCGCTCGTCAGGTCGGCGTTCCGTACATCGTCGTGTTCCTGAACAAGGCGGACATGGTCGACGATCCCGAGCTGCTCGAGCTCGTCGAGGTCGAGATCCGTGACCTGTTGTCCGAGTACGAGTTCCCGGGCGACGACATTCCGTTCGTCGTCGGCTCTGCGCTGAAGGCGCTGGAGGGCGACGAGGAGTACGAGGGCAAGATCCTCGAGCTCGCCGAGGCGCTCGACACGTACATTCCAGAGCCGGTCCGTGACCTCGACAAGCCGTTCCTGATGCCGGTCGAGGATGTCTTCTCGATCACCGGCCGCGGCACGGTCGCGACCGGACGAATTGAGAGCGGCATCATCAAGATCGGCGAGACCGTCGAGATCGTCGGCATCAAGCCGACGGTGACGACCGTCGTCACCGGCGTCGAGATGTTCAAGAAGAACCTCGACCAGGGTCAGGCCGGGGACAACGCCGGCTGCCTGCTGCGAGGCACCAAGCGCGAGGACATCGAGCGCGGTCAGGTGCTCTGCAAGCCGGGCTCGATCACGCCGCACACCAAGTACAAGGCCGAGGTCTACGTCCTCAAGAAGGAGGAGGGCGGCCGTCACACGCCGTTCTTCACCGGTTACCGGCCGCAGTTCTACTTCCGCACGACCGACGTCACCGGCGTCGCCAACCTGCCCGAGGGCACGGAGATGGTGATGCCGGGTGACAACGTCCAGATGGAGATCGAGCTGATCCAGCCGATCGCCATGGACCAGGGTCTTCGCTTCGCGATCCGCGAGGGCGGCCGCACGGTCGGCTCCGGGGTCGTGACGGAGATCGTCCAGTAGCACCCGAGTTGTCAAGGGCGGTGGGCCTCAGGCCCGCCGCCCCTTTTTCCGTAAAGACAGATACGAAAAGTTGGGGCGAGTCCCCGCGTCCGGTCCGCCGGGCGAGTGGGACTCGTTTCCTTGAGAAGAGACACACACCCCGTGGCAACAATTGCTCAAAACAAAATCCGGAGTCGCCTGAAGTCCTACGACCACACGGCGATCGAGACGGCGGCGAAGGAGATCGTCGAGACGGCGACGCGCACTGGCGCGACCGTCTCTGGTCCCGTGCCCCTGCCCACGGAGAAGAACGTCTATTGCGTGATCCGCTCGCCGTTCAAGGACAAGGATTCACGTGAGCACTTCGAGATCCGCACCCACAAGCGGCTGATCGACATCCATCAGCCGACGCCCAAGACCGTCGACTCGCTCCAGCGTCTGGATCACCTTCCGGCCGGGGTCGACATCGAGATCCGCCTCGCCTCCTAGCCATGCCAGCCATTCTCGCCAAGAAGATCGGGATGACCCAACGGTTCCTCGACGACGGCCGCGTCGAGCGCGTGACCGTGCTCGAGGCCGGTCCCTGCCCCGTGACCGCGATCCGCACGTTCGAGCGCGACGGCTATGAGGCCGTGCAGCTCGCCTTCGGCGCCTGCAAGGAAAAGGCGCTGACCCGGCCGGAGCTCGGGCATCTGAAGAAGGCCGACACGTCGGCGCACCGTCACCTGCGCGAGTTCCGCGACGAAGCGGCCGAGCTGCTCGTCGGCGAGACCGTCACCGTCGACACGTTCGAAGTCGGCCAGACCGTCAAGATCTCCGGCACCTCGAAGGGCAAGGGG